>Ga0181525_10002332_pt1 | contig 15589 bp, 11 predicted proteins | sample PEATcosm2014_Bin_48_FD_121100 | JGI IMG/M metagenome (GOLD analysis project Ga0181525, IMG submission 121100) | Peatland microbial communities from MTU Mesocosm Facility, Houghton, MI, USA - PEATcosm2014_Bin06_10_metaG | ecosystem: Environmental > Terrestrial > Soil > Wetlands > Peat | place...
AGATACGCCGCCGGTGCTGGCCGCCTACGCGAAATTGCATGGCGCGTCACCCGCCATGTGGTACTTCTTAACCGGTCCGCCGGCAACGTTGCAGATGCTGGATCGGGACGCGTTCAAGCTCGGCAACATCGACGGCACGCTCGAGCACAGCACCCGTTTCGTACTGGTGGATCGGCAGGGGCGCATTCGCCGCTACTACGACACTTCCGATTCGTCGGCGATCCGCCAGGTGATTTCCGATATCGCGGCGCTCGATAGGGAGCGGACTTGATGGACGTTCAGTCCCTGCCGGCGGTGAACGCCACCCTCAACGGCATCGCGGCCGTACTGCTTGCGATCGGCTACACGCTGATCCGCCAAAAGCGCATCGACGCGCACCGGCGCGTAATGCTGACGGCCTTCGGCGTGTCGGTGGTCTTTCTGGCTTGCTACCTGATTTACCACTTCACAGCCGGCCTTGTGTATTACCAGAAGACCGGTCTGCTGCGTTACACCTACCTGACCATCCTTACCACCCATACCATCCTGGCGGTGATCACGCCGGTGCTGGCCATCATCACGCTGCGGCGCGGCCTGCGCATGGACGTGAAGCGGCATCGCGCCATCGCCCGTTGGACCTTTCCGATCTGGATGTATGTGAGTGTCACCGGGGTAGTGGTGTATTTGATGTTGTATAAATTCTAGAAGCAAGAATTCATTCCCCCGGTGGATGCCGTGATCGCCGTCCGGCCCCACGAGATCTCCTCCGTTCGGAACCAGTTGCAACTGACTTGCTGATTTTTGTTGACTCCAGCCCGCGCTTCCCCTAATCTGGACTAAAGTGGTCCGATATAGAGTAATCGCCTTGTTATCTGCATGGAAGGGGAAGAAAATGGGAAGCCAGCATTTTGCGCTGTGGTCCGATTTCGCCGGCGCTCCGACGCTTTCAATGTTGAGATGCCAATGGATTTCAAGAACAGCAGTCTAGCGGCGGGCGCGGCTATCTGTCTGGTCCTTATGGCGTCTGCTTTATTGGCGAACGACGGCGGAAGCTTACTGGGAACCGTAACCGATCCCAACGGCGCCGCCGTTCCTGGAGCTCGGGTAACGGCTACCAAACCGGCAACAGACGTGAAGCAAAGCGTCACCACCGACGACCGCGGCTTCTATTCCTTCCAAAGTCTGCCGGTCGGGCGCTACGATTTGGAGTTGCAAGCGGCCGGATTCCAGACCATGCGGCGGACCGGTATCGTCATCGATGTCGACACCAAGGTGGTGGTGGATGCCGCTCTCCGCATTGGAGAACGCACCGATGCGGTCACGGTTTCCGAATCGGCCGCACACGTGGAGACGGTGGACACGCAGATGGGCCAGGTGATCACCGGGCAGCAGATGACAGCCGTCCCGCTCAACGGGCGCAGCTTCACGGACCTGCTGGCGCTGCAGTCCGGAGTAGTTCCGGTAACCTCTTTGACATCCGATACTACTCAGGACGTGGGCGTCAGCGCGTTCTCTCCGTCCGGCGATTTGAATCCGGGCACCATCTCCATCAATGGCCAGCGGGAATTTGCCAACAGCTTTGTGCTGAACGGAAGCGACGTGGAAGAGGACGTGAACATGGGCACGGCGATTGTCCCCAATCTGGATTCCATCGCCGAGTTTCGTATCCTCACCAGCAACTTCGACGCCGAATACGGCGAGTTCAGCGGCGGCCAGATTGAAGTGGTCACCAAGTCCGGCGGTAACGAATTTCACGGCGATCTCTTCGAGTTTCTGCGCAATACCGATCTGGACGCCCGCAACTACTTTTCGCCTACTCGCGGCGTCTTCGATCAAAACCAGTTTGGAGCCACCATCGGCGGCCCCATCCGCAAGAATCGGGTTTTCTTCTTCGCCGATTATCAGGGCACCCGCTTGACGCAAGGCATCGATACCGGCGAGATCCCAGTGCCATCGCTGGCCGAGCGAGCGGGCGATTTCGGAGGTTTTTCTGGAAGCGTGGGGGACCTTTCGAATTTACTGTCGAAACAGCTCGGATACAACGTTTCGCCCAATACTTCGCTCAACGCTGTTTTTCCAGGGGGAACCATTCCGCAACGGCTGTGGTCCGCGCCGGCGCAACATCTTCTGCAATACATTCCACTGCCCAACAATCCCAACGGTACGTTTTCCACGTCGGCTTCGAATGAGACCCTGCAGGATGACAAAGGCGCGTTTCGCCTGGACGCCACCACGGGCTGGGGAATGTTGTCGGCTTATTATTTCTTGGATGGATGGTCGCAGAATAATCCTTATCCGGTGGCGCAGGGCGGAGCGAACGTTCCGGGCTTCAATGCTCTCAATTCCGGTCGAGCCCAGTTGCTGGCTTTGGGCGACACGAAAACCCTCAGCTCCAGCGCGGTGAATGAGTTCCACTTCAGTTTCTTGCGCGATGCCACCGATCTCGGCCAGCCGGTGGGCGGCGTAGGAATAAGCCTTGCATCCCAGGGATTCGTGGTGGGAGAAAACACCCCCGGCATTGTCCCGTTATCGCCCAAGACAGAAGGCGTGGAAAGCGTCGATTTCAATAATTTCTCCATCGGCGCCAACACCAATCAATTAAAGCAAGTGAACAACACCTTCCAATGGCGCGATAACTTTTCAAAAGTTGCCGGAACCCACACCATCGGCCTGGGCGCGGAGTTCCACTATGATCAGGTGAACACCAATCCAATCGCGCAGTTGAATGGCAACTTCATCTTTTTTGGAAGCGCCACCGGAGTGGATTTCGCGGATTTCCTGCTGGGCGTTCCCAGCCAATACAACCAAAGCCAGCTCCAGGCCTTCTACGGCCGCAACAAGTATGCGGGTGTCTACGCGCAGGATAGCTGGCGCGTGAAGAAAAATCTGACGCTCAACTACGGCCTCCGGTGGGACCGCATCGAGCCCTGGTACGAAAAATACAACCAGATCGCCACCTTCGCTCCAGGCCGTCAGTCCATCGTTTTTCCGGGCGCGCCCGAGGGGATTTTGTTCCCCGGCGATCCAGGCGTTCCGCGCACGCTGGCCCCCGCCGGAAATCTCGATTTTGCGCCGCGCATTGGCGTGGCTTATTCCCCCGGCTCCGGCAAAACCAGCATCCGGGCCAGCTACGGCATGTTCTATACCGCTATCGAGGCGCTCAGCATTGGAATTAGCAGCGCGAACGCGCCCTATGGCACCACGTACACCAGCCCGGCTCCGCCGCTGTTCGCCACTCCGTTCATTACGGCGGCCAACGGCCAAAACGCCGGCCAGTATTTTCCGGTTCAACTCGCGCCGTTGAATACGTCCGCCAGCCACCCCGACGCAAGTTTGAATTGGTCGCAGTTTGAGCCGATCAGCGGAATGCCCAACTACGCCATGAACAACAAGATTCCCTATACCGAGGAATACATGCTGTCGATCGAGCATGGATTCGGCGGCCACACCGTTCTGAGCGCGAGCTACGTGGGCACTCAGTCCCATCATTTGCTGGTGTTGGAGGAGGCCAATCCCGGCGATCCCGCGCTCTGCCTGCAGCTCAGCAATCCCGCCAATCTCGCGCCTGGCCAAACGCCCTGCGGTCCATTTAACGAAAGCAATGTTTTCGTCACCACCTCAGGCCAAACCATCAACGGAACCCGCGGACCGCTGGGGCCAAACTTCGGCAGCGACACGCTGGAAACCACCATCGGCAATTCCAATTACAACTCGCTGCAGGTGACGTTGCGCCACACCAGCGGCCCGCTGCAGTTGCTTGCGGCCTATACCTACAGCAAGTCCCTGGATCAATCTTCCAATCTGGGCGAAGAGGTGAACCCGCTCAACCCGTCGCTGAGCAGGGCTCTTTCTGCGTTCGATATCGCGCAAAATTTTGTGGTCAGCTACAGCTATCAACTTCCGCTGGCGCGCCTGTTCCACGCCGGAAATCGTTTCAACCAAGGCTGGGAACTCTCCGGCATTACCCGCTTCAGCAGCGGCCTGCCTGTTACGCTCATCAACTATGGCGATAATTCTTTGCTGGGCGCCGAACCAAACGGCATCAATAATTATGGCGTCGACGAGCCGGATGTCGCGCCCGGTTCGCTCAATTTGAATCACAACCCGCGCAATGGGCGGCCATATCTTAACGCGGCGCTTTTCAGCGAGAACGCGCTTGGCACTCCGGGCAATACATCGCGGCGTTACTTCCATGGTCCGGGCATGGAAAATTTCGATATGGCTTTGCTCAAGACCCTGCGCCTCACCGAATCGAAATCCATACAGTTCCGCCTGGAAACCTTCAACCTGTTCAATCACGCTCAGTTCTTCGGACCCCAGGCCGTCGACGGAAACATCGGCAGCGCCACTTTCGGCCAGGTAGTAAACGCCGCGCCCCCCCGGCTGGTGCAAGCAGGCGCGAAGTTCACTTTTTAAACAAACACCCGCTTGCTCACGCGCGCGGCTCGTATTAGTAGAACTGCTAGTACAAACCTCATCAAACGGGGATTTACAAATCTTGCGCTGGATGCAAAACTGAAAGTCCAACTTTTCTCAAGAGGAAAAATTCAGGAGAAATTCAGAATGGTGCATTCCCGCGACCGCGTTACGTCCGCTGTAATCTTCCTGGCCCTTGGTTTCCTGGCAATGGCAACGCCCGGATTTGCCCAGAGCAGCGTTTGCCCAAGATTTCCTGTGGGCAGCGTCATCACCCAGCCTAAAGATCTTTTCAGCGTAAATGGCGTCCTTCAGGTGAACTTTACTTACCAGACGGAAGTGGATCAGTACGGCAATACATTGTTTTGTTTTAAGACCCTCAGCGGATACGAGTCTCCAACCCTGCACGTTCATCCCGGTGACCGGCTTCAGATCACTCTGAAGAATGAGCTACCGGCCGGGACGGCGATGGACATGGGTTCGATGCCGGAGATGATGATCCAGCCCACCAACGTCTGCGGCGCCGCGACTATGACCTCCTCCTCGGTCAACATCCATTACCACGGAACGAACACGCCCCCGGTTTGCCATCAGGATGAAGTGATCCGCACCACCGTCAATTCCGGGCAGACTTTTCAGTACAACCTCCAATTTCCATCCGACGAACCGCCCGGGCTCTACTGGTATCACCCGCATATTCACGGCATCGCCGAAGCCGCGGTGCAAGGCGGCGCTTCCGGAGCCATCATCGTGGAAGGGATTCAAAACGTCAATCCCACGGTGGCCGGACTGCCGGAACAGGTGTTGGTGATTCGAGATAATCCGGTGCCCGGCAATCCCGACCCCGGAGGCCAGATCCCGTCGTGGGACATCTCGCTGAACTACGTTCCTATCCCGTCTCCGAAGTTCACGCCCGCCGTGATTCAAATGAGACCCAACGAACGGCAACTCTGGCGCGTGTTGAACGCTTCGGCAGATACCATCCTGGATCTGCAATTGCGATACGACGGAACGCCCCAGCCGCTGCAGGTAGTGGCGCTCGACGGGGTGCCTACCGGCTCGCAGGACGGCACATCGTTAGGCAAGAGCTATACCGTGACCAACATCTTAATACCGCCGGCCGGCCGGGCGGAGTTTGTCGTTACGGGTCCTTCGATTGGCGTCAAGACGGCAACCTTCCTGACGCTCAATATCGACACGGGCCCGGATGGCGACGACGATCCTACACGCCCCATCGCAATCGTGAAGGCGTCCTACACCGCGCCGGAGCCACCCTTCGCCGTCTCGGATGTGATTGAAGCGCCGCCCACGCAGCGCTTCGCGTCGCTGGATGGCGCGACGCCCACCGCGGAACGCAAGCTGTATTTTTCCGAAGTGCTCACGGACCCCAACAACCCGAATAGCCCGACCAATTTCTTCATTACGGTGGATGGCGCCACTCCCACGCTTTTCAGCCCCGACAACCCGCCGGCCATCGTGACCACGCAGGGATCGGTAGAAGACTGGACCATCGAGAACCGGGCTCTGGAGAATCACGAATTCCACATTCACCAGATTCATTTCCTGCTTTTGGCGCAAAACGGCGTGTCGGTGGCCAACCAACAGTATTACGACACGTTCCAGGTCCCTTACTGGTCCGGCACAGGGCCGTATCCGAGCATCAAAGTGCGGATGGACTTCCGCGGCCCGGTGGTGGGGGACTTCGTTTATCACTGCCATATCCTGGGGCACGAGGACGGCGGCATGATGGCGATCATTCGGGTGAATCCGAAGAACTAGCCGCGCGCGTTTTCACCGGTAGCGTAGAAAGTCACGGCCGATCCGATGGGCGATGGTCCGGAGGATTTTCGAAGAATTTGTCCTGGTAGGGAGGCGGCAGCCTGGCCCGGACCGTTTCCGCGGGCTGTAAATATGCCCGTGCGGCCCACTCAACCTATCGGCAGCGCAACCTTCGCCCAGGCAGTGAGCGCGTCGCCGCCGCAGCTGGTGCAAGCCGGGGCAAAATTCACCTCTTGACCCACGGCCAGGAACGAATCTGGCGTGCTTCCTCCGGTCCTGGAAGCGGAGAGTGTCCTGCCATCCCCCATGAGCGCCTTCCATCGCCGCCCCAAAAACACCGTATTCCACGTAAACTTCAAATGAGGCCCAATTCCCGCAGGATCTCGTCCTGCGGGACAACCTTGGTGCGGAGTTCTTCTTGCGCCCTTGCGATTGCGGCCGCGTTACTCCCGGTGGCCGGTTCGCCATCGGGCGCCGCCGATAAAGCTGCTCGGGTTGCCGGACTTACCGCCAAATACTCCAAAAAACGCTGAGCGGTAGAAAGCTCTCCTTCCGGAATTCTGTCGACCAGCTCATGGAGTGTGTGGCGGCTCATTCCGGGTCCTCTTTAAGCGTACTGTATACACAGCTACCGGATGAACTCCCGGATGTAACCGTTCACCAGCGCCGGCTTTTCATGGATCACCCAGTGCGACCCATCCGGAATGCGCTTCACGGTGAGGTCCGGCACGAATTTGTCCATGCCTTCCAGATTCCCCGTCAGCAATGCGGTGTCTTTCTCGCCCCAGATGACCAGCGTTGGGACCTTCACTATCAGATTCGCGGCGTCCGATCCGAATGCACTCCTCTTGGAAGGCGCCGCCGCATCGCCTTCTTTCGCCGCAGTGGGCGGTCCCAGGTTCGCCGCCCGATAATAATTCAACCCACCGGTCAGCGCGCCGGGCTGCGACCACGCGGCAATATACGCCTCTTTATCCGCCTCCGTGAACACGCCGGATTTCAGACCATCGCCTAGCACGCCCTCCACCAGCCCGGCATAGTTATTGGCCGTAAGCAGCTGCTCGGCCTGCGGGCTCCGGAACAGCAGCATATATTGGCTGGCCTTTTGTTGCGCCGGATTGCCGGCCAGTTCGCGCGCCAGGATGGCGGGATGCGGGCAATTGACGATCACCAGCTTCTCCAGATATTCCGGATGCGCGATAGCGAAACTCCACGCCACACCGCCGCCCCAATCGTGTCCCACCAGGACGAATCTCTTATAACCCAGATGTTCCGCGAGCGCCCGCACATCCTCCAACAGGTTCTCCATCTGGTAGGCATCCACTCCGGCCGGCTTGGCGGAAAGATTGTACCCGCGCATATCCGGTGCAACGGCGCGATGGTCCCTGGCAAACTCCGGCAACTGGTCCTTCCACTCGTACCAGAATTCCGGAAATCCATGCAGGAAGATAATCAGCGGCCCCTTGCCTGCGGTGACATAGTGCAGGCGGATTCCATTCACTTCGGCAAATTGATGCTTCCAATGAGGCGGCGCCGCTAAAGTGCAACACGCTGCGAAGACCAGGAGGAATGCAATCCGGCAAGCCATCTTCAAACGCTAAGCCGTACTGGCCGGTAAGTCAAATGAAAAAAACTCCAGAAACCACCGAGAAGGAGTGGCGGCTTCTGGAGTAACCCGAACAAGAAAGCGCAAAGGATGCGGCGCGCACCGGTAAACAGTTTAGGACTGGCCCGCGCGCCACCCGTCCGGCCTTCTTCGAGTTGATGTTCGCCAGTGCACGACTTCCGGTCGTCTCCGGGTGTGCTGCTGGCCGCGCTCCGTTTTGCGCGTTTCCTTAAAAGTAGGTCAGACAAGAAAAGTGGGTCAGACAAGCTCTCCCTGCGCGTGGGCGGAATTCCTGTTCCGTTTGGTTTCGCGCATACGGTCTGTGGCGGGCGCAACGGCCTCGGCCAACGGTCGATCTTTCACCTGCAAGCCGCCCCAACTGAAGAGAATGGAGCAGACGCCAATGCCGCGCAGTTGGTAATCCCATAACCGCTCGGAAATTTCATTCAAACGGCGATTCGTCTGCGCGCTTTCCTCACCCGGGCAAACCAGCACGAATTCATCGAAGGCCGTGCGGCAGCAGAAATCTTCGTCCTTCAGCAGACCGGTAATGAAGGTCGCCACCGAATGCATAAAGTCCTGGCTGTGCCATTTTCCGCTGTCGCTGTCGTTGATGCCGATGGAAACTGCCAGCCCCGTGAACGGCTCTTTGCTCGCCAGCAAGGCTTCAAACTCGGGCTGTTGGAGGGTCCGGCCATGCAGTTTGGCCGGAGCGGATGACGCTGGGCTGGTGGGCAGCCGGCCGCTAAGTCCAGCCGCGAGCTGGTCCTGCTTGGGCCGACGCGACATCAGGCGTTCCCACAGCGCCACGTCGATGGTCACCGGGGGAAGCGCGCTGGTTTTGATGGCCGGCGCACCCGCTGGCGTCGTGGGAGAGGACGACGCCAGTTGGACAGTGAAGGTTTTGCGTTCCGCAGGCGGCAGCGCCGTTTGTAAGTGTACTGGACGCAGCGGCGCCAGCGGCCGTTCGGCGGAAGCCCTCTTGATGGGCTTGTAATCCGTTGAAGTTGGAGAGGAGATGGCCGGATTAGCGCCCCTTACAGGCTCCGGCTTAAGAATGTCGACGGTCTGCGTATGCCCGCGCCCGCGTTTTTTAAAGTTCTCGAAGAAGATTACCAGGGCCGCGCCGGTTAGCACGAAGACCGCGGTAATCGTCATCTGCAGATCGTTGAATTCCATCACGACCCGATTGTAGATGCCCAGGAAAAGACTCGAAATGGACTGGCGGTATCAATTCAAAGGGTACGCGGGCGGGCTTCCGGCTGGAACGAGGGTACTAAAGAGTACTAACTTAACTAAGAGGTTTCAGCGAAAGTGCGCCGATGGCTGCGGCCTCTACAAAATGGGCCAGTGCCGCGTGGTCTGCGATTTGCGGCTGGGCTGGGGACCCGGGCCGTCGCTCGATTGAGCCCGCGGCATGGGGTTGCGAAAATCGATCTCCGCCGTACTGAACTGCAAAGGCCGATCCAGCACCATCTCCATGGTGGTTCCCTTGGCGAGTATCGCGTCGGGTCCACGCGTCAGCAGCACGCCGATCAATCCAGCCGTGGCTCCCGCCGCGGCGCCCAATCCCGCTCCCAGGCCCGCGTGTCCAGCAGCAGCTCCGGCCAGACCGCCAATGCCCGCCCCGATGCCAGCGCCTTCTCCCACGGTCTTAACGTCGCCGCCTTTGTCGCCCTCGCCTTTGATCTTGCCTTCGTTTTTATCCAGTGTTTCCGGCGCGCGGCCATCCAGGCTGCCCATTCGTGCGCGAAAATCGCGCGTGACGCCGTTCGGCAGAGTGAGCGAATCGAACCGGACATACAGCTCGCCGCGGCCTTTCACCCGGCCCGGCCGTTTCACTTCCGTAACCGTTCCGGCTACATAGCTGCCCGGAGGAATCACGACATGGCCATTGACTAGAATTGGAAACACGCTCTCCAGATACACTCGTTCGCCGCTTACCGCGGTTTTGGTGCTGACGCTGTTGATCATGCTCAGTGGGATCCGGGTGCCTACGGCGACCACAAACTCATCGGAGTTGGCCGATTCAGTCCGTTGCGCCGGCGAGGCTGGAGCAGGCGCCGAGACCGCAGCGGGGGTAGTAGATGCAGGCGCCGGGACTGAAGCCGCCGTAGCCGCAACCGGCGCTGGTTCTTGGGCACTCAGAACAAACGCGGCTGCCAACACTGCGAATGCGGAAGGAAAGTACATCGGAATCCCCCCTCCAGTTTAAACGCAGACCGCCCTGGATGGGTTTCCTGCCCGGGAAGCTAACGATAGGACTCGGATCGATGGCGAACACGAAAGACGGTGATCTCGTCCTTCGCAATCTTAAAAATCACAACGATAATCGCCGACTCGAAGCCGAAAATGCCCCTCCCAATCCCCGTTAGCGCCTTGACATCGCCGCCACCGAATCGCCGTACTTGGTGAGCGCCTGGAGGAACGCGAATGGCTGTTTGACGATCCACTGCTCGCAACTCGTTCCGGGCGGGAACTCCCGCAGGGGGTCGTCGTGCGGTACAACCTTCCCCGTGCGGAGTTCTTCTTGTGCCTGTGCGATCGCGGCGGCGTCACTCTCGGTGACCGGCTCGTCATCGGGCGGCGCCGATAGAGCTGCCCGGCATGCGGGATTTACCGCCAAATACTCCAAAAAACGCTGAGCGGCTGAAAGATCCCTTTCGGGGATTCTGTCGACCAGCTCATGGAGCGTGCGGCGGCGCATTTCTCGCTCCTCACCTTAGCGTACTGTATGCGTAGCTACCGGCTGTATGCGTAGCTACCGGATGACCGGCAGGTTTCTGCCCCAATCAATTCGACGTCACAGGCAGATAAACTTTCGGGATGCTGATCGCTCCGTCCAATTGCAGGCGAATCTCCGGATAGGCGCCTGTGGACATTGGCAGCTCGATGTTCACTTGATACAAACCGCCGAATCCTGGCGCGATTCCCGCGTATTGGATGGCGCCTGGGTCCACTGCTACACCGTTCAACAATACGGACAGGTTCGCACCATCCACCAGACGAGCGGCCGCGGTGGGCAACTGAAAGCCATCCGGCGGTGGCACGGTTGCGCCCAGGCCTGTAACCCAAAGCACCACTACATCGCCGGGCTTGGCGGGTGACGACGGCGTGAGCGCCGCCGCTCCGTTGCCCAGAGTCGCCACGGCACATTGGATCGCACCTCCGGAAGGAGATTGGCAAGTTCCAGGCGCGAGTTGGAAAAGTCCCGGAGCGGCGGGCGCCAGCGTCAATGGGACGATGGGCCCGTGCAAGCCGTCGATGCTCACGTAAATCATAACCGGCCCAGGCGACAGACCTGGCGGCACCAGGAAATTGATTTGGTTTGGTGAGACGTAATACAAGGCTGCTGGAGAATTGCCAATACTCACCGTCACCGCATCAGGGGCGCCCAGTTTCACTGGAAGCATCCCTTGTTGAACGTTACTCTGATTGATCGCCATGGTGCTGTAGGCCAAGTTCGTTCCGTAGATGGTCCCAATGGCGTAGGGCGCCAGGCCGGATTGATTATCCGCCGCGTTGACAATGCTGGCGGCGGTGTAATCCGGCGCAACTCGGGGCAGCGGTTGATCGGCCCCGAGCAGGCGCCAGGCAGCGAAAAAGGCCACGCTCGTAAACCAAGGAATCCGAACCAATGGCATTACCCAGTAGTTCGACGCGCATCGGAAAATTCTCAGGAATATCGCGGAACGCTAATACCGGGGAACGCCCGGGTCGATCTCCAGGCTCCAACGGTCAATCCCGCCAGCCATGCTTTGGCACGCGTCGATCCCCTGCTCGCGCAACCAGTGGACCACGTTCAAGCTTCGGACGCCGTGATGGCAAAACACGATAAGCGGGGTTTCCTCGGCCAGCGCATCCAGCCGCGAGAGTTCGGCCGGCACGCTGCGCATCGGAATCAGTTCGCCGCCCAGCTCGCCCCAAGTGATGCGCGCCAGACGGAATTCCTCGGGCTCCCGTACATCGATTAGCGCCAGCTTTTCGCCGGATTGCAGACGTTGCTCCACTTCCTGCGGGGCGATCTCCAACGGTAAGGTGGTTTCAGGCAAGTTTCAAGCTCAAGCTTGCAGTTTCACACAATCCCGAATCGGCCTCAAGAAATTCTTTGAAAAACTTATGGAAGCCGCAGTAGAATAACGTAATACCACAAAACGCATACCAGAAAACGAAAACGCAACACCAGAAAACAAAGAGGCGCGGTCTGTCTCTACTGCACCGCGCCAGAATCAGAGGAGGAGAAGGTAGATGACTCACGCTTCTCTGTGTAAGAGGACGTACGAAATAGCTCGTTGGTTGCTTGCATTGAAATCCACTGGAGAGAAATCCGTTGGGTTGAAAACCATCGCAATCCCTGTCACGGTTGCCATTGCCCTCCTGCTTTTTGTAGCGGCTGGGACTTTGCTGGGCCAGGAACAGCCGATCACAATTACCACTACGTCGTTGCCCAACGCTACAGTCGGCTTACAGTATTTGACATCGCAGGGAAACACCGTGCAGTTGACGGCTGCGGGGGGTTACGGCGGGCCCTATTCCTGGAGTTATTCACTTACTCCTTCTACCTACAATCCCATCTACAGTTCCACTCTTACCACGGATGGCCTTACCTTCAGCTCGGATGGCACCATCATAGGAATTCCTACCGCGCCGGAACTCCTCTCCTTCGGCGTGAGAGTAGCCGACCAGGAGGAGGACCCAACCACTGGGACCCTGGAGATCTTGATCTCGGCTTGTTTACCTACCATTCTTCCCGCCTCCCCACTCCCTACCGGCGAGGTGAGCGTTCCCTATACCGGAGTCACCTTTATCGCTTCCGGCTGCTCGGGAACCTACACCTACACGGCGCAGGCCACTCAAGGCTCAACCACCATTCTGCCTCCGGGGCTTAGCCTGAGCAGCGCCGGAGGTCTCTCAGGAAAGCCCACCGCCGCGGGAACCTACAACTTTATTATTGTCGCTAGCGATGAAAACAAAAACGCTACTCCGAGTCAATTCAGCCTCACCATCAAGACGGCGCCCACCATCACTACCGCTTCGTCTCTGCCGAACGGACTGATGGGCCAGCCCTATTCCGAGCAGATCGCGGCCACCGGCGGAACTCCGCCGTACACATTTTCGATAGGCAGCCCGCCGCCTGGCATTACGGTCACGTCGGGCGGCGTTCTGCAGGGAACTCCAACGCAAACCGGGCTATTCAACTTCACCCTGAGCGTGACGGATAGCTTGATGGCCGAGACCACTTCCGATTTTCAGGTAAGCTTTGCGTCGCCGGTCTCGCAAATTCAGGTGACGCCGCTGAGTCTCACCTTCAATGCGAATTTGAACGGCACTCCGCCACCCACACAAGCGGTTTCGGTGGTGCCTGCCACGGGCGCCACGCCGCCGGTAAACTTTCACCTGATCGTGGACGACGGACAGAGCGGGTCGGCCGCGCCCTCCTGGATCACCGTAACTCCCGCCAGCGGCATTGCGCCGGCCGGACTGGTGGTGGGCGTCAATCAAATGAACCTGGCCAGCGGCCCTTATACCGCGCGCATTCAGGTTTTGGATAACAACGGGATGGCCACCGACGTTATCGTCACGCTGAACGTCGCCTCGGTAAATCAGGAACTGACCGTAGCTCCAGCCATATTGAATTTCGCCGCGCGCGCCGCTGCTCCGGGCGTCTTCAACGAAAACCTGGTGGTCTCCAATAGAGGGGCCGGCACGCTGGCCTTCACCACCTCCGTTTTGGGGAACAGCTCCTGGATCTCCAGCGTGACTTCCAGCGCCAACACCACCTCTATGAGTGCGCCGGTGTTTGTTCAAGTTCAAGTGAACACCCACGGGCTACAGATAGGCGCTTATAACGATGTAATCGTGGTCTCTTCTTCGGCCGGCAACACGCAGGTGCCGGTGGCGTTGTTTGTCGGATCCAGCGGACCCATCCTCGGTCTGGACACCACCGGCGTCTTGTTTCAGCCCATTGCGGGCGGAGGATCTACTGCCACCCGACAGGTGCAAATCTACAACCTGGGCGATCCGAGTTCCACCGTGAATTGGACCGCCGCGTTGCAAAGCGGCTCCAACTGGCTGACGCTGGCTTCTTCCAGCGGAACTGCGACCACCAGCTCTCCGGGCGTTCTCACGCTGGCGCTTGTCCCGAATGCCACCCAGTTAACGCCCGGTCCCTACTACGCCCTGGTCAGCATTGCCGATTCCAATTCGCTGAATTCTCCCCAATATGTTACGGCGGTCTTGAATGTGCAACCAAACACCGCGGCGCCTTCGCCCGATCTGGCTCCAGGCGGTCTGTTTTTCACCACCGCATTGGAAGGATCGTCTCCGCCCCCGCAGCAAGTAGTGGTCAACACCAGCGCCTCCACAACCGTGACGTTTAATGCCGCGGTCACCACCCTCGACAACGGCGCGTGGCTCAGCGTAACCCCGTTGACGGGCTCCGCCAGCGGACAAACCGCCGGCGCGATTTCCGTTTCGGTGAATCCGGGGGGACTGGCTGCGGGAATCTACTCGGGCGACGTCAACATCTCCATCGGCTTGCAGCTCGAGTCGGTAAACGTCACGTTCGTGGTCCAGCCCACCGGCCTTGCGGACGCGGTCCCGTCCGTCCGGCCGCACGTGGTGCTTTGTACGCCGACCAAACTGGCGATGACGGAAATCGGCCTGGTGAATCATTTCGCCATTCCGGCTGAATGGCCGGCTACCTTGATCGTGCAGCTCAATGACGACTGCGCCAACCCGGTTACGAACGGCAGCGTGATCGCGAGTTTCTCCAACGGCGATCAGGCGGACAACCTGGCTGGCAACTCCCTGGGCTATTACTCCACCACCTGGCAGCCGGGCGGCGTCAATTCGAACATGGTGGTCACGTTCAACGCCACCGCCGGAACTTTGCAGCCCGCCATGGCTCAGCTCTACGGCGGGGTCGGCGCCAACCAGACGCCGCCGCCTACAGTCGCACCGGGCGGAACGCTCAACAATTTCAACCCGGTGGTAGGCGCGCCTTTAGCGCCGGGAACTATCACCCAGGTTTATGGCACCGGTCTGGCGTCCTCCTCCACCTCCACGGGAAAGCTTCCCCTGCCCACCTTTTTCAACAACACCTTCGCCCTGATCGGACCCGCTCAGGCGCCGCTGTATTTCCTGAGCAGCGGACAGATCAATCTCCAGCTTCCCAATCAAGCCAACCAAGCGCAACAGCTTCCGCTCGTCCTTAGCGTGAATAACGCCCTAACTATTCCCGTGATGCTCGACATCGTTCCCGGCGCGCCTGGCGTTTTGTCCGCCGACGATGGTCCTACTCCGCCCTACACCCAAAACGGCGCGCATATCGTCGCGCAGCATTCCGCCGATTACTCGCTGGTCTCCAGTTCCAGTCCCGCTGTGCCCGGTGAGTATCTGGTGATATATCTGGTGGGCCTGGGCGCCACCGATCCGGCCGTTGCAGCGGGAGTGCCGGCGCCGGGACCGCCCACGCTGGCCAATGTGACCGTGCCACCCACCGTTACGGTGGGATCGCTGCCCGCCAAGGTGGCATTCGCCGGACTGACGCCCGGTTACGTCGGCCTGTATCAGATCGACTTTCAGGTACCCGCCGGCGCGCCTTCCGGTGAATCGGAGGTAGACGTCATACAGAACGGCGTGGCCGCGAATCCAACTCTGCTGCCGATTTCGAATTAGCCCGCAATGCTGTTCACTTTGTGAGACTCTGGTACAGGCGACTTTTAGTCGCGTCTCCCCTACCGAACACAAACGCGGCTGAAGCCGCGCGTACCTTTGTGAAAGACCATGCTAACTGAACAGTATTGG
>Ga0181525_10002333_pt1 | contig 15583 bp, 11 predicted proteins | sample PEATcosm2014_Bin_48_FD_121100 | JGI IMG/M metagenome (GOLD analysis project Ga0181525, IMG submission 121100) | Peatland microbial communities from MTU Mesocosm Facility, Houghton, MI, USA - PEATcosm2014_Bin06_10_metaG | ecosystem: Environmental > Terrestrial > Soil > Wetlands > Peat | place...
AAGCCCCACCAGCGCCAGCACCAGGAGTAAAATCTGCACCGGGTGGCGGGTGGCGAGCGAGATGTCCGCTGACATGCCGACCGAGATGAAGAAGAACCCGAGCAGCAGCCCCTCGAATGGTTTAATATCGGCCTGCAATTCGTGGCGATACTCGGAGTCCGACACCAGCACCCCCGCCATGAACGCGCCCAGCGACGCCGAGAGCCCCGCCCAGTCCGCCAGCGCCGCCGTGCCCACCACCAGCAGCAAGGCGGTGGCGGTGAACACTTCGGGCGATTTGGCGTAGCCGACAAGACGGAACAGCGGCGGCACGGCATACGTACCGCCCACCAAGATGGCGGCGGTGGCCCCCACGCCCTGGGCAAAATGCAGCCAGGAGATATGCCCGGACACACTGCCCCCCGCCAGAATCGGCACCAGCGCCAGCAGCGGAATCGCCGCCATGTCCTGAAACAGCAGCACGGCAAAACTGTCGCGCCCGGCGATGGTGGGGAGCAGATTACGCTCGTTCAGCATGGGCAGCACGATGGCGGTGGAGGACAGCGCCAGGCCGATGCCGACAATGACCGATGGCGTCCAGGCGATCCCGGCCAGATGCACCAGCAGCGCAATGAGCAGCGCGGTAGGCGCCATCTGCCCCAGCCCCATGCCAAACACCGCCTTGCGCAGAATCCACAGCCGATGCGGCCGCAGTTCAAGCCCGATGAGAAACAGCAGCATGGTGACGCCCAGCGCCGCCACATCGCTGATCTCACCGACATTGGTGATGAGCCCAAACCCGGAAGGCCCAATGACCACGCCCGCGACGAGATACCCCAGGATGCTGCCCAGCCCCGCATAACGCGACAGCGGCACGGCAATCGCGATGGCGCCGAGCAGGATGACCAGCGTGAGGAACATGACGTCTCCTAAAACCTACGACGCCGATTTTGTATGATTCTGCGACGCCAGCAAGGCTACGGTCATTGGCTCCGCGGCGCCATGGTAAAATTGCTCCAGCGCCAGTTCCGCCAGTTTGCGGTCAGCCGGGTCCCCGGCGGCGGCGGAAAACAGCGTCAGGCAGGAATGCAGCTTCATCGCGTCGACCTCGCCGAGCATGGCGAGCGCGGATTTATCCCGGTGCTGGCGCAGCGCCTGGATACACGCCCGCAGGCGGCTGCCCAGCACGGGATGTTGCCAGTAGGCACGGGCTTCATCGAGGTTCTTGATGCCATAAAAGCGCGACCGCTCGCTCCGGCCCAAGCCCTCCAACTGGGGGAAAATGAACCACATCCAATGGGAGGTTTTCCGCCCGCGACCGATCTCCTCCAGCGCGCGGGCATAAGTATCCGCCTGCGCGGCAATGAAGCGTTCCAGCCCGGGAGCGGGCGAAGGGCTGTTCGGGGCAGTCATGCGCAAAGCATAACGCGTTCCGGCGCCTGGGAGCGAGGGCGCCGGCCAGGTGAACGAAGTTTAAGGTCAACGTGCAGCTGCAAGGGCGCATGTGTATTTCCCGCTATGCAGGCCGCGCGGGGTTCTGTATGCCCTCGCAACGGAGTCGTTTTTGAAATCATGTGCTGAACCGTCAATGTCAAAGCTGAAACATTTAAACAAAGCCAAGCCGGCCGGCAAAAACTTACAGTACGCCGCGCTGCCGGTGCGCGCCAGCGCGGATGGCGGGCTGGAGGTCATGCTCGTCACTTCGCGGGAGACCAAGCGCTGGATCATCCCCAAAGGCTGGCCGATGCGCAAACTGACCCCCGGCGCTACGGCGGCGCGGGAGGCTTATGAAGAAGCCGGTATTGAAGGCATCATCCGGCCCAACAAGGCGGTGGGCAGTTATAGCTATGCCAAGAGCCTTGAAACGGGCGAACTTCCCGTAACGGTCAAGGTTTTTCTCCTGCATGTGGAACGTCAGCGCGAGCGCTGGCCGGAACAGCCCGAGCGCGAGACGCGCTGGTTCAGCCCTGAGGCGGCGGCGGAATTGGTTGCGGAACCAGAATTAGCCGCCATCCTGCGCAGCGCGGCGGAGCTTGTGGCGCAGGCGAATGCGGGGAGCGGCGGTTCGTCGAGCGTGTTGGCGGGTATGCCGGGCTGATTATCCTGAGAGCGTCACCGGCCCGCCGCCGGAGGTTGTTCCCTGCGCCGGACAGGTGAAATTCGTAACGGCGTTCTGGTAGCCCAAATCGTCGTTATAGCGGCTCGGGTCCGCCCAGGCGCCCATGTCGTTCCAGAAGAGCGCGTAAGATTCGAGCGGATGGTCAGCGCAATTGATCACGCCGAGCTGCGGGTTTTCAACCGGATCAATCGCCGTGCCGTTGTTATTGTCTCCCACGTAAGTGCCGGCGGTGATGCCATTGGCCTGCGGGTTGTAGCACTGGTGGGAGGTATCCTCCGGCGGCGCGGTGGCCGTGCCCTCGGTGGGGGGCTCGCTCACGTTATAGGAGCTGGAATAAGCGACGCCGTTAAACGTTCCGCTCCCGGCAGAAGTGATCGTGGGATTGCCCGTGGGAGCGCTTCCGGTCGCCGCCGTCATCGAGAAGATGCCGGCAGGATTACCGGTGCCGCCTGCGGCGAACAGGGTCGGGCTGGTCTTATAGGTCCAATAATTCGGCAGCGTCGTCACGTCGTTCCCGAGGTCCTGGATCAGCAGCGCGCAGTTATTATAGGGCGAGGTGAACGGCGCGTTTTGCCCGGTGGTGGCGCTGTAAGGCGTGATGGTGCGCGTGCCCCCGGCGGTGATGTGGACAAAGGTGCAGTTCTGCGTGTTCGCCGGCCACCAGGAGCTGGGGTCGTAGGCCGTCGCGTTGTCAGGGCTCCAGCCCCACCAAGGATCGGCTGTTGACGCGTTGGCCAGCACGGTCAAGGAGATCGGCGAAGTGACCGGGGTGCAGCCGGAGATGGCCGGCGGGTAGATGTTCGGCGCATATAAGCCGCTGCTGAAGGCGCCGTCGGGGAAGTAGGTGGAATAGACGTTCACCGTCCGGGGGGTGGTGTCCGCGCTATAGCCGGTCGGGGTAAAATTCATCGTGGTCTGGGCGGAGATACCGGTATTGGTCAACGGCCATTGCGGGCACACGGCCTGGACGTTGTAGCTCACGCCGGGTTGCGTCGATGTTCGGCCGTTTGGCGCGGTAATGGTCTGAGACGCCGTTGTCAGCGTGACGACGGGGCCGAGGAACGGGGTGAGGGCGTGGTTGATGCCGTGGGTGGGCGGATAGCCCAGCACTTCATAAGCCGAGGAGTAAGTTTGCAGGCTATCCTGCGCCGGCACGATATTGTCGGCGTAATCGGGATACACAACGAGGGAGCCATAAAGATTATGCGCCGGGCAATAGCCGTAAAGCTGCATGGCCGGTGCGCCCGATGTGCCCGATGACCCCCCGGTGCAGGGATGCCCGGAGCAGGGAACATACGCCACGGCAGGCACTGCCGGGATGGTTTCACCGGCGGATTGGTAAATGCCGTTGGCATAGAGTTCCGAGGTATATTGCGTATTGCCGGAATTGATGGTGGTGGCATAGGTGCTGGAATTCATCGTCGTGGTGTCCGGCTCACCCGAGGTGAGGGTTTTGCCCGTGAAATTCACGAAGGAGAACGCGATCGGGTCCGAGGCGGCAAAGGTGAGGGAGCCGCTGAAGCTGCCGCCGGTGGACTCGCCGATCAGCAAAAAGTTGCAATTGGTAATCGGGTTGCCCGAGGCATCGGTGCCCGGCGCGACGTAAGTGGATGCGGGTTCATCCCCGAGCGGGCCGTTTCTACTCTCGCCTTCACAATTTGTATTGGGCGCGGGCACATTGCCATATTGCGGCTTGCCACCGGCATCTTCCGGCACCGCATAGGCGTAAATGCCGCTGAGATCGCTGCCCACGCCGATGCTGGTATCGGTGAAACTGTTATTCGTAATGGTAAGTGCCGGAAACTCTGTGGTGGCGACGCTTTTAACCGTCAGCGCTTCGGAGGGAATGATCCAGGAAAATAAGGAATTGTGCAACGTGCCGTGCTCGGAGACGATCACGCAATATTCCGTGCCGGCAGGGCAGCCATAAGTGCTGGTCGATGACGCAAAGCTGGCCGAACTGCCGCACTGCGTCGCGTTCCCGGTGCAAGTGAGCTGGATGGTGGGCGTGGATGTCGTGACAAATTTCGGCAGTTGCGATGAGGTGCCGCTATAGGCGGCATTGGTGACGCTCAAAGCCGTGGAGCTGGACTCCGACATCTGCCACGCCCCAGCCCCGGCGCTGGCGGCGGAATCTACAGAAGCCTGCATCAAAGTCCGCGCCGAGGAGATGCGGGAAAAATCGACCGCCGCGCTGGCGGACATGATCAACGGCACCGTCATCAGCGCCAGTGCGACGGCGGTTGCGGCTTTTTTATCCCGGTAAAAAATCTTCGTTAAGGAAGCCATCATGTTCACATTCCTTAATTGGTCGCGCTGTTGTTGTTGTTGCAAACCTGAGTTGCGGCGTTGCTTACGGTACAACCTGAGCATTGCAGCTCGGTCTTTGGGGTCGCGTAAGGCCATCGGACATAGGCGGTTTGGGTCAGGGTTGGCTTGCTGGTCAGCACAATCCCGGTAAATCCCGGATAGGTCATGCTGGCCTGCACGATGATGGCTTCATCGCACGGCACTTCGATCATCCCGCTGGTGCTGCCGGTAAAGCCTTTTCCAGCGCCCGCCGCGAGGTTGAACGCATTGACCAAGCCAATTTTTACCCCTGCCGTCGTGGTGCAGGCAGAGCCGCTTACGGTGCTGTCACCCTCCCAGGCGTCGTAGGCTGCGGTGGAGGCGGTCTGGGATTCCAGCGTTACCCCGGCGACCGCGACGGTCAAACCTGATGCGGGGAACGGGCGTAACCCCAAAACGGCGCCGTTGCAGATGTCGTTGAGCGAGGTTGTGCCAGCCGCACCGGAGGCGGCAAGCGTGGTGATGCCGTTATTGCCGCCGGTGCCCGTCGTCGTCGCCTGATCTTCGACCGCCACCATTTCCGCGACATTCATGGCCAGCGCATTAAGTTTCGCCTCCATCCGGTAGAGCGTCAGAACCTCCACCGTGCCGATGAACATTACAAGCAGCACAGGCATCACCAAGGCGAACTCCACCGCCGCGACACCGCGCCGGCCTAACCGGCGGCTCCAGAATCGGCGCATGCTCATGGCTCCATCGCCGTCGCCACGCTGGAGAGGAGCGAGGGCGTACCGTTTTCAGTGGCAACGCCGCCGGACACGGCCAACGCCCTGAACGGCAACGGATACGCCACCTGCACCAAGAGAAATTGCGGCGAACCGGTTGCAGAAAGGGAAGGCGTATTAAACTGGTTGCCCGGACTTAACGTGCCGCTGGCACTGAACGCTGCCGGGCTGATGCCCGACGCGCCGGAAAAGGCGCTGCCGCCGACGACGGAATATTGCAGGTTGTTGCTGCAATAAGGTGCAGCGAGCCCGAACTCCTTGCAAATGCTGGAAACGAACTGCGGGCCCGTCGTCACGTTGCCGATCTGCACCTGGCGCGTGGCGTTGCGCACAGCGTCATCCAAGGTCATTTGCCAGAACTGGTCGATCGAGACGGTCAGGATGGCGAAGATAAAGACAAAGAAGGCGACGCCGATCATGGCGAACTCTAACGCCGTGTCAGCCCGTTCCTCTCGGATAAATCGACGTAGTATCGAGGTTAAGATCATGATCATGAAAATACCCGGTGACGGATGTACGGGGAGGTGTTTTTACATAGAAGCGGGACACTTTGTAATTATCCTCACTCCAGCACAACTTAATTACGGTCAACGTTTTCGTAACAGGGGATATATTGCAATATTTTAAGGTGGTGCCGGCGAGCCAGCGGTAAATTATTTGTTATTTCAACGCGAAGTTGTTCCAAATATTATAAAGAAGCAGAAGCCCGCAGTGTGAGGCAGGAGGATTTTAAGTTCGATTCCGCCAAGGGGGTGCGGTATGAAGATGCTTGCAGCCACGCGATGATTTGCTTCAGGGAGAACCAAGATGCCATTGGACAACGGCGGCGGGGAGCGGCGGCAGAAGTCGCTGAACGTGCTGGGGAGCGTGCTGGAGCCATGCTCGTACGACCCGATCACCGGGTTTTATCGTGACGGGTGCTGCGCGAGCGGCAAGGAGGATATCGGCAGCCACACGGTTTGCGTGGAGATGACGGCAGCGTTCCTGGTGTTCAGCCGGGCGCAGGGGAATGATCTGAGCACGCCCAGGCCGGAATTCGGTTTTGCCGGTCTGCAAGCGGGGGATCGGTGGTGCCTGTGCGCGCCGCGCTGGCAGGAGGCGTTTCTGGCCGGAGCGGCGCCTCGGGTTTTGCTGCGGGCAACAGAGATGGGTGCGCTGCAATGGTGCAATCTGGCGGATTTGAAGCGGTTTGCAGTGGATTTGGTGTGAATTTCCGGTCGCCGCGACGGGGCATATAATAGCCACCGATATAATAGGCTTATAAACCTCCTGCGGGTGGAACTGCGTGGAACATGCCGGCACCAAACGCGACACAAAGACTGGCTGCGGCCGTCAACCGGCCTTGCGCGGCCACGCCGGATGTTTCCAGCGGGGCTGGCATCACGCAGCGTCTGGCGCTCCTGGCGGCGGGTCAGCGCACCAACTGAGGACGCCTAATGCGCGCGGCGCTTGACCGGCACCGCGACTTCGTTGCGCCGCGCCCAGGGCAGTGTCCAGGGCGGGTCATATAACCAGGAGACCGGCTCGCCCGCCGCTTGCCAGGCAGACTTCTCCAACGGCGCCAGCAGCCGTTCCCGCGCTTTGGCAACTGCCATGCCGTCGCGCGCGCCGGAAAAACGATAGACCGCATATGTGGCAACACCAGCCGCGTGCAGCGCGATCTCTGGATCCACGGGATTTGGCAGCGTGGCCAGGGCGTATTTCGCGGGCATATAGAAGGTGATGGTCCACCGATCTGCGCCGTCCTGCGCCTGGGCCACCGGCGCGGTCATGGCAATTTCCGCCTTGGATTGGATGACCGGTGCCGTCAGGCGGATATCCGCGCGCGCGGTGTTGGCGCCGAAGATATAAGCGGCCAAACGGCGAAACCCGGCGGAGCGGGCGGTGATTTCATCGCCCTGAACGGTGATGCTGGCGGCCAGGCGCGGCGCATATTGGCGGATTTCAACACGGCCGAGTTGGGTGACGAGAATATAACGCGGCTCCTCGGTGCCGGTGCGCAGGCCGAAAACGGCAGGGCCAGACTGCGCCACGGCCAGAGCGAGTTTAAAAGCATTCATGCGCAATATCTGGTCCGGGCGGTTGAGTTTGTACAGGCAGGTTAGGCTGGCAAAGTTAGGGAATTGTGCAAAGGATGAAAGGAGATGTCCAGTACACCCGGCGCAACGATCTTAGATTCTGCAAGATACCTTAGAAATACAGCATCGTTACGAAACTATGTAGCCTGTTCCGGGGTACGTTTTATCTAACGGCCTGATGAAATCTTAGTAATGTTTTTCAAGGTCGTCTCGATCACATTTTTTCAAACCGGACAAAATAATCCAGGCGCCCGGGCGCTTTACCTTCAGTGTTTTTAAACAAATTTCGTACAACCCTGCGAGTTTAAGGGCAGTCTGAAAAAACAATTCGGCAACAAAATATATTATTCAAGATCACGCGCAAATTTGTCCAACGAATCTTATCAAACAGTTTTTCTTGGTAAAATTAATTCTAGCACTTTACTTCAATCTTGGGCGCTTGCGTTCTCTGGAAAAACTAACGCCCGCATTCAGAAACACATTGCCGGTTGGCCTGCCGGGCTCATTGCGCTCCGGTCTTGCTCGGCGCCTGTGCGACCAGCAGCGCATTGATGCGGTCCACCAGCAATGCGCCGGAAACCGGCTTGCGGAGCAGAGAGAGGCGGCCTCCGATCACGCCGCTCAGGGCAAGCTCCGTGCCGGTTCCGCTGCCGGCATAGCCGGTGAGCAGAATAGCGGGTAGCCCCGGCCGGCGTGCCTGGGCCTCGCGCACCAGCGCCAGACCATCCATCCCCCCGGGCATGGTCAGGTCGGTTACCAGGATGTTGATGTTCATTTCCGCCCCCAGATAACCCAGCGCATCGCCCGCGTTCGCCGCCGTAATCACCTTAAAGCCTGCTTCCTCGATCTGCTCGGCCAGCGTGTCGCGCACCAGCGTCTCGTCATCCACCAGCAGCACGTGCCCGGACGCATCGCCATCCAGCACAATTTCCGGCCTTGCCTCGGATTGGGCGGCGCCGCTGGCCTCGGGCAGCCACAGCAGAATGGTGGTGCCTTGCCCCTCGATGCTCTCAACCACCAGTGCGCCGCGTGATTGTTCAGCAAAGCCGCGGGCCATGGCCAGGCCCAGCCCGGTGCCCTTGCCGACGGATTTCGTCGTAAAGAACGGTTCCGTGGCGCGCGCGAGCGTCGCCTTGTCCATGCCGACCCCGGTATCGGACAGGCGCAGCCGGATGTAATGGCCCGGCGCCAGTTCCGCAGGATACGTGCCCGTCCCCTGCGTTGAAACCGCTTCGGCAGAAAGGGTGAGGGTGCCGCCATTGGGCATCGCGTCGCGCGCGTTGCTGGCCAGGTTCACCAGCACGGTCTCCAACTGGCCTTTGTCGGCCAGCAGTTGCGCCAGACCGGGGGGAACCGCCACCTTCACCACCAGATCCGTCCCCAGCGTGTGGGACAGGATGTTTTGCAACTCCGTCAGCAGTTCCGTGACATTCACCGGCTCGGCCCGCAAATCGCCCCGCCGCGCGAAGGAGAGCAGCCGGTTGGTGACGGCCGCCCCTCGCTCCGTGGCTTCCACCACCATTTTCGTCAGGCGTTGAATATCCTCGCGGCCCTGCGCGCGCTTGTTAATCAGCAACGCGCCGCCCTGCACGGCCTGCAGCACGTTGTTTAAATCATGCGCAATGCCGCCGGCGAGCTGACCCAAGGCCTGCATGCGCTCGGCATGCGCGGCGCGCGCCTGGGCGGCTTCGCGCGCGGCAATCTCCTCACGCACGCGCTTCTCCAGCTCCATCGTCAGGTGCTGTAGGCTGGTCTCAATCAGCTTGCGGTCGGTAATGTCGCGGAAATACACCGACAGATTATTGGCGCCCGGATAGCAGTGGCATTCCAGCCACTTATTCAGCGGTTCAGGATAATACTCCTCGAAATGGATGGACTGGCGGGTTTCAACCGCCCGGTGAAATTCCGTGTGGAACGCCGTGCCCTCGGCGTGGGGAAACAGCGCCCAGACATTATGCCCCACCAGCTCTTCCGGGCGCATCCCGATCATGCGGGCGCCCTGTTCGTTAAAGAAGGTGAAGCGCCAATCCCGGTCGAGCACCAGCAGGCCGTCGGTGATGCTCATCAGCACGGTCTGGAGCGCGTCACTTATCGCCCGTGCCTCATTTTCCGCGCGCTTACGTTCGGTAATGTCGATGGCGGCGCAAGCGATGCCGGCAACTTTCCCATCTTGGCCGAGCAGAGGGTCCGCGATCAGGTCGTAACAAAGCTCAGCGCCCTGATGGTACAGCGTAATCTCCTGGCGCGTGCCGATACCGCTTTGCATCACCTCCCGTTTCAGGGTCTGTAGCGCCACCACGTCTTCCTTCCGCGTGAAAATGGCGTTTTCATCTTTCCCGATGAGTTGCTCCGCATTATCACCGAGGGCGAGATTGTGCATCCAGGTGTAGCGCAGGTCCAAATCCTGGCAGAAGAGGATGACCGTCGAGGTTTTGAGGGCGAGTTCGAAGCGCCGTGTTGCCGTCTGAAGTTCTTCCTCCAGCATGGTGCGATCATGGATGTCGAGGCAAACGCCGGCCCAGCGCTTGGCGCTGCTGCCGGTATCCTGGGAGGGCAGTGCGCGCACCATATGCCAGCGCCAGGCGCCATCGTACCGCCGGAAGCGGCATTCGGCTTCAAACGGCCCGTTGCGCTCGACCGCTCTATTAAAATGTTCGAGCATGCCGGCGAGATCTTCGGGATGCGCCACGTCCATCCAGCGCCGGCCGAGCAGCTCCTCCGCCGTGCGGCCGGTGTGCTGGCAATAGCCCTGGTTCACATAGACATTTTCGCCTTGCGCCGTGGTGATGAACAACAGGCCGGGCAACGCTTCCGCCACGGCGCGGAATTGCGCCTCGGAGCGGCGCAGCGCTTCTTCACGCTCGATGGCCTCGGTGATGTCAGTCTGAGTGCCGAACCAGCGCGTAATATGCCCATCTGCGGTGCGCACCGGCGTTGCGCGGGTGAGGAACAGGCGGAATTGCCCATCTGCCCGGCGTATCGGGATGGTCATCTCGTAATCGGTTCCGGCCTTGCGCGCGGCCTCCCAGCGTTCCATCGCCGAGGGCAGCACATCCTCTGGGATGACGCTGTGCCACCCGTGCCCGAGCGCTTCTTCAGGGGTCATGCCGGTATAATCGAACCAGCGCTGGTTCTGCCAAACGGCGGTGCCATCTGGGGCGGCCATCCAGCACAGCGCGGGGATATTGTTCGCCAGGGTGCGGAAGTCTTCAGCCGCCTGCTGCAAGACGGTTTCCGCCCGGGCCTGTTCGACGACCACCCAGGAGCGCGCGCCCACCTCCTCGGCCAGGCTGATCTCAGCTTTCGTCCATATCCGAGGCTCACGATGTGCCAGATAAAGCAGGGCGCGCAACTGCCCCTCGCGCACCAGCGGCACCACGAGTAACGCGCGCGAGGCACCGCTTTGATGGGTTTTGATGCCGCTCACCGTGCGGGGGTCGGTGGTTCTGTCGTAAATGACAACGATCCGCCCGGTGGCCAATTCTTCAAGCGTTTCCGGGCCAAAATCCGGTAGATGATGCTTGCCGAGGGCGGAACCGAGCGTGCCGTCGGAATATTCATGGGTGATGGTGATGCTCTCGCCGGTGTCGGCGGCTTCGGCAAAACCGGCTTTGCTGACCCCGAGATAGATCCCCAGCGCCTCCGAAGCGCGCGTCATCGCCTCATGCGGTTCGGCTTGCAGATGGTCGGCCAGACGCAGCAGAAAATCCTGGCGCCGCTGCGCTTCAACCCGTTCGGTGATGACCTCGGAGAACAAGATAATGCCGCCGATGGCGCCATCACCGTCGTACCAGGGCTGCACCTCCCAGCGCGTCCAATCGACCGTGCCGTCGGTACGCTCGAACGAATCCCGCTCCAGGCGCTCAATCGCCCCTGCCAGACAGCGCACATGCACGTCGCGCCAGCGCGGCGGAATGTCGGGAAAAGCCTCATAATGGAGCTGACCCACGAGATTTTGTTCCGGCACGCCGTAATGGTTGCAATAGCTCTGGCTCACCGCGACGTAGCGCATCTCGCGGTCGAACATGGCGATGGATACCGGGGCGTGCTGGATGAACTGCGCGAGCTGCATTTCCCGGGCCTTCAACCGTTCCCGGGCGAGCTGCTCCCCGGTCACATCGTTGCAGACCGCCAGCACGCCGCCGGTGCCGTGGGGGCTGGCTTCGTCGTGGATGGGCGAGAAGCTGTAAGTCCACCAGATATAGTCCGTCTGCCCATGGCGCGTGACGGGGATGCGATGGTTTTCGTGCCAGGTAGCGCCCTGGCCCGTCATCACCTGTTCAATTTGCGGGGCGATGATCTCCCAGATCTCGTCCATAACCTGCCGGGCCGGCTGCCCCAGCCCGCCAGGGTGCTGCTCTGGCCCCAGCGTGCGGCTAAAAGCGTCATTGTAGAGGAAAGTCAGCTCCGCGCCCCAGAACATGAACATCGGGTGGCGCGTATTCAGCATAATCTGCACAGTGGTCTTCAGCGCTTGCGGCCAGCGTGCGGGCACCCCCAACGCGGTCGCGGTCCAGTCAAAACCCCGCACCATGGCGCCCATCTCGCCACCTCCGGCGAGAAAGGCCAGATCGCTTCGGGAGGCTGGCTCAGCCATTCCTTGCTCGCATTTTATGTTCGGAAACGTACCATAAGACACCTCTGTGTCTTTTATTACAAGGTTTCAAGTGAACTGGGATATTGTGAATAAGAATTCATTGCCCGGGAATATGAATTGTGTAATCTTTTTTGAATTCGTAACGGCTTGGCGCAAATATGCCAAGCTGCGGATCGTGTGGATTTGTCCTGGCGAGGCTCAGCGCCAGCGGCGGTGGAACCACAACCACTGTTCCGGGTACTCGCGGATCCAGGCTTCAATCTGGCTGGTGATCATCTGCATCGTCGCGGGCACGTCCACTTGGCCATTGGCATCGCGCGGCAGGTCGAGCGGGTCGGTGGCTTCCAGGAAGTAGCGCCGGTCCGGCAGGCTGACCACGCGCACACCCAGCACCGGGCAGTCAAACTGGCGGGCGAGGCGGGCGATGGTGGGATTGGCCTTGCAGCGCCGGCCAAAGAACGTCACCTCAACGCCGCGTCCGAAATGCTGGTCCACCAGCATGCCGACATGCTGGCCCCGCTCCAGCGCTGCCGCCATCTCGAAGGTGGCCTCCATCCCGCCCCGGATGAGCTTGCCCATCAGCGGCCGGCGGATGCGTTCAATCTCGTGCGCCACGGCCTTGTTATTAGGCATGCGGTAGAGCACGGCGGAGTCCAGCCCATGCGCGGCGGCGGCCACGGCGGGGAGTTCAAAATTACTGAGATGCGCGGCGAACAGCAGCGCGGGTTTGCCGTCATCGCGCAAATCCGCCAGGCGCTGCGCGTGCTCGGTCACAATCCGCCCGGTATTCGGATGCTCAGGGTCAAAATCCCACAGCTCGCCCAGATGCACATACTCGCCTGCTGTGCGCCCAGTCGTCTCCCACGCCCCGCGCAGGGTCGCCTCAATCCAGGCTTCATCCTTCTCAGGGAAGGCGGCGCGCAGATTGGCCTGGCCAATGCGATGCTCGGGCAGCAGCGGGCCGATGCGCCGCATCGCCGCGCCGCAGAAATTGGCGCTCCCCTCAAGGCTCGCCAGTCGCAGCACGCGGATCAGCCCTTTGACGGCCTGGCCGACGACCGGCTCGCCGTAAATCTCCAGCTTGCTGCGCTTGCGCCGCGCCATTTAGAGGATCGTGACCATCTTGCCGAACACGTCGCGGTTTTGCAGCCGCTCCAGCCCGGCCTGGATGGTTTCCAGCGGATACACCGTGTCGATCACCGGCAGCACGCCGGACTCGATGCGCGCCAGCGCATTGCGCAGGGCGCTCATCGGTGCGCCGAAACTGCCGATAATGCGGTATTGCTGCTGAAACAGCTGCATCAGGTTAATCTTGGCGTTACCGCCCGAGGTGGCGCCGCACGTCACCAGCCGCCCGCCGCGCTTGAGCGAGAGCAGCGAGCCGTCCCAGGTATCCGCGCCGGTATGTTCAAACACCACGTCCACACCCTTTTTGCCGGTCAGACGGCGGACTTTGCCCTCAAACCGGTCTTCGCGGTAGTTAATAACGTGATCCGCACCCAGCTTGGCGGCTTTTTCCGCCTTCACGTCATCGCCCACGGTGGTGATGACGGTGCAGCCCAGCGACTTGGCGATCCGAATGGCGATGGAGCCAATTCCCGACCCCCCGGCATGCACCAGAATCCACTCGCCGGGCAGCAGCTTGGCGTTGTCGAACAGCATATGCTCCACCGTGCCGTAAGCCACGGCCACGCAGGCGGCATTCTCCCAGGAGACGCCATCCGGGATGGCCACGCAGAGCCGGGCAGGGTGATTGGTCAGTTCCTGGGCAAAGCCGTCGATATGAAAGCCGCGCACGCCGCCGACATTCTCGCACAGATTATCCCGCCCGGCCTGGCAGGCGGGGCACACGCCGCAGGTCAACGCGCCAAACGGCACCACCCGGTCGCCAGGCTTCAGGCTGGTCACACCTTCCCCAACGGCCACCACTTCACCCGCCGCCTCCGCACCCACGGCCAGCGGATACGCGCGCTTGGCAAACGCCATGCCGCGAAAACCCCAGACATCGATATGGTTGAGCGAGACCGCGCGGATGGCCAGTTGCACTTCGCCCGGCCCGGGCGGCGGCGGCGGGGCGATATCGTGCAGAACGATTTCGCGGTCGGCTAGGAGCTGCAAAGCGCGCATGGTCTGGTCCTCGAAAACAGGTTTAACCGCGTGGGATACCAATGGAGGCCGTCAGCCCGCCATCCACCGGGATATAAGCCCCGGTGATATAGCCCGCCTCGCGGCTGGCGAGAAACGCCACCGCAGCGGCCACTTCCTCAGGCGCGGCAAAGCGGCCCACCGGAATACGGTTTTCCGCCGCGGCGCGATACGCGGCAAACGGCGCCATCATCTCGGTATCGACAAAGCCGGGCGCGATATAATTCACCGTCACGCCGCGCTTGGCGCTCTCGGTGGCCAGGCTGCGGACATAAGCCAGCAGCGCCGCCTTGCTGGCGCCATACGCCGCATTACCCTGGCTCGCCACCTGCCCGATAACCGACCCCACCGCGACAATGCGCCCGGACCGCGCCCGCGTCATCGGCCGAACCACGGCGCGCGCGATGCGGGCAAAGGCAAAATAATTCACCTGCATGGCCTGCTCGGCGGCATTCTGGTCCATCATCGCGGCCAGCGCGTCATAAGTCATGCCGCTCACCTGCACGAGCACATCCCAGGCCGGCGCATCCTCCTGCACCAGCGCAAAAGCATCCACGGCAGCGCGGTCGGCAAGGTCCAACTGCACGGCATCCAGCGTCGCCCCAGGCAACTCCGCGCGGAACTCCTCCAGTCCAGAGGGCTCGGAGCGATACGTATACGTCACCGCCACACCCTGCGCCGCCAGCTTGCGCACCACCGCCGCACCAATGCCGCGCCGGCCACCCACCACCAGCGCGGTACGCACCACACTCATTCCGGCGCCCCCGCCAGCACGAGGCAGACATTCTGCCCGCCAAAGCCAAACGAGTTGGAAATCGCCCGATGGATCTTCTGGGCCCGCGCCACATTCGGCACGCAGTCCAGCGGCAGCGCCGGGTCCGGCACGTCATAATTAATCGTCGGCGGCAAAATCCCGTCGCGGATGCTGAGCAGCGAGAATATCGCCTCCAGCGCACCCGCCGCCGTCAGCGTATGGCCGATCATCGACTTGTTGGACGAAATCGGCAGCTTCGCCGCGCGTTCGCCAAACACTTCCGAGACGCCATGCCACTCCATGCGGTCATTCTCCGGCGTGCCGGTGCCGTGCGCGTTAATATAGTCCACCTCATCCGGCGACACCCCGGCATCGGCCAGCGCGCGGCGCATGCAGGAGATCACCGGCTTGCCGTCCGGCGAGGAGCGGGTGCGATGGAAGCCATCCGCCTGCTCACCCGCACCTTCAATCACGCCGAGAATTTTCGCCCCACGCGCCCGGGCATGCGCCAGGCTTTCCAGCACCAGCGCCCCGGCGCCCTCGGCCATCACAAACCCATCGCGGTCCCCTGCGAAGGGGCGCGAGGCCGCCTGCGGGTTATCATTTCGGGTGGACAGCGCCGAGAGCAGCGAAAAGCGGATCAGGCTTTCCGGGTTAATTGAGGCATCGGTGCCCACGCACAGCGCCACCTCGGCCTCGCCCCGGCGAATAGCCTCCAACCCAAGCTGAATCGCCGTGCCGCCGGAGGCGCAAGCCGTGGAGGTGGCAATCGGCGACCCCTTGGTGCCAAAGCGCTCCGCCAGATGCTCCGCCACCGAGCCAAACAGGAACCGCTCA
>Ga0181525_10002334_pt1 | contig 15578 bp, 17 predicted proteins | sample PEATcosm2014_Bin_48_FD_121100 | JGI IMG/M metagenome (GOLD analysis project Ga0181525, IMG submission 121100) | Peatland microbial communities from MTU Mesocosm Facility, Houghton, MI, USA - PEATcosm2014_Bin06_10_metaG | ecosystem: Environmental > Terrestrial > Soil > Wetlands > Peat | place...
CTTTGATACGAACATGAAGGCCGCCGACGCCTTCGGTGTCGACGTTTTCCCGACGATGATCGTCATCGGCCGGGACGGCAAGCAGCACGCAAAATGGATCGGGTTCAATCCGTTGATCGCGCGCGACATGGCACGCGCCGAGACGGCGTTCTAGATGCGCACGATGATCTTACCGAACGTCTTGTCCGATTCCATCAGACGATGCGATTCGGCGATCTGATCGAACGGAACGACGGTATCGACGACCGGGCGTAACGTGCCCCTTTCGAATTGCGGGATGACGAGGCGTTCGAAACGGCGCGCCAGCGCGATCTTTTCTTCGACGGGACGGGCGCGCAGCATCGTGCCGATCCAGGCAACGCGCTTTCTATGGAAGAGGCCGATGTCGATCTCGGCTTTTCCGCCCGCAAGCGTTCCGATCTGTACGATGCGGCCGCCGACACGAATCGCCGAGATGTTGCGCGCATACGTCGCCGCTCCGATGAAATCGAGAATGATATCGACGCCTGCGCCGCCGGTGTGGGCGCGCGCCAACTGATCCCACTCGTCGTCGAGCAGGGTTCCCTCAGTCATACCGAACTCGCGTGCGCGGTCGAGCTTTTCGCGCGTCCGCGACGTTCCGATTGCTATCCCGCCGGCCGCAGCAACGAGCTGCGCGGCCGCCGTTCCAACGCCGCTTCCGACGGCGTGAATCACGACGGACCCGCCCGGGACGAAGCCGCCTTGCTCGAGCGCGTCCCACGCGGTCATGAACGCTTCCGGAATCGCAGCCACCGATTCAAACGGCATCGCTTCGGGCGCGCGAACGGTTGCGCGCTCGTGCACGACCAACAACTCGGCATAAGCGCCGGCTCCGGTTACGCCGCAGACACGATCGCCGACTTTACGCTCGCGCGCGCGTGGTCCGAGCGCTTCGATCTCACCCGCATACTCAAGGCCCGGAATGCTAGGGTCGATTGCATCGGGCGGCGCGGGGTAGAGGCCGCGGCGTTGCAAAACGTCGGCGCGATTGATGCCGAATGCGCGGACGCGCACACGGACTTCCTCCGCTTGGGGCTCCGGCGCCGCAACGCCGTCGCGCACGCGTAAGATATCCGCGTCGCCTTTCGTGTCCAAAATGACCGCGCGCATCGTTCTAATGCCCCGTAAACGAGGGCTTGCGCTTTTCGAGAAACGCGGACGTGCCCTCCGCGAAATCCGTGGTGACCGTCATCGAGCCGAAGTGGAGCGCTTCGATCTCCAGTGCTTCGGAAAGCGGCGCCGCGCTGCCTGAGACGATCGCGCGTTTGGATCCTTCGACTGCAAGCGGCGCTTTCGAGGCGATCACGCCGGCGATGCGTTTGGCTTCGTCGAGCAAGCCAGCGAGCGGAACGACTTTCTGCACAAGCCCCATTCGAAGTGCCTCGTTCGCATCGATCATCTCGCCGCTGAGGCAGAGATACATCGACGCACCGAGTCCGCACAGCCGCGTGAGCCGTTGCGTGCCGCCGTAACCGGGCGTGAGTCCCAGATTAACTTCGGGCTGGCCGAAGCGCGCGTTTTCGCTCGCGATGCGGAAGTCGCATGCGAGCGCAAGCTCGCATCCGCCGCCCAGCGCAAACCCGTTGACGGCAGCGATCACCGGCACGCGCAGCGCCGCGATGCCGGAGAAGATTGCTTGGCCGCGGCGCGCGAATGCGGTGCCCGCGACGGCGCCGTCGATTTGCTTGAACTCCGCGATATCGGCACCGGCCGCGAAGGCCTTCTCGCCAGAGCCCGTGATGATCAGCGCGCGAACGTCGCGATCGTTCTCGATTTGCGCGAGCGCTGCGGCGAGCTCGGTGAGGAGCGGCGTCGAAAGAGCATTAAGAACGCTCGGCCGATTGAGGCTAATGACCGCCACGCCCGCGGCCTGTTCGAGGATGAGGGTTTGATACACGGGGTCGGGGTTGCCCCGCATGGATGCAGTGCCCTGCCCGGGATGCTATACTCACTCTCGGCATGCGAACCGCGTATCATGAAGCATTAGAAAACGCTCGGCTTGACGTCGTCAGACTGGCCGCGCTCGCGAGCGACGCCTTACACTCGGCGGTGTCGGCACTCGAGGAGCGCGACGTCGATCTGGCTGCGCGCGTCATCGCCGGTGACGACGAGATCGACGCGCTTCGGCGGCAGATCGAGAGCGAGTGTATCGAGCTGATGTGGAAGCAACAGCCGCTTGCGGGCGAGCTCCGTCAAGTCGCGGCGATGCTGCAGATCAATGTCGACCTTGAACGCATCGGCGACTACGCGGTCGACATCAGTAAGAACGCCGTCAAGCTGGTCGATGCCCCGATTCGCCCCGCGCACGTCGAGATTGGGCGCATGGGGCACGAGGCGCGGTCGATGGTGGTCGATGCGATGCGCGCGTTCAGCGATCGCTCGATCGAGCTCTCGGATGCCGTCATCGCGCGTGACGATCAAGTCGACTTGCTGTACCATCGCGGTATCGAAAAGCTTCAGCAAGAGATGCAGGCCGATCCCGGCGTCGTTCGGGCCGGAACGTTGCTGCTGTTCTCGCTCGCAGTCCTCGAACGCGTCGGCGATCGCGCGCAGAATATTGCCTGGCACACGAAAGAGATGGTCGGCGCTGCGTAGACGGGCAGCAATAGTGGCGCTTTCCGTATTTATGCTGCTCGGGAGTCACGCTGCCGGCGCTGTCGACATGCGCGTGGCCTTGACGCTCGACGGGAGACCGATCTCGACGCGGGCGTCCGTCGCGATCGTGCGCGACGGCGTTTTGTTCGTCAATGCCGTCGACATCACGCGCGTTTTCGACGGTCTACTTGTCTTCGAAACCAACGGCATCCGGCTCGGCGTGCGCGGCTACAATATATCGTTCACGATCGGAAGGCACGTCGCGCTCGTCGACAAGACCGCCGTTCGGCTCAAAGTTGCGCCGTTCGAACACGACGGCGATATCTTCGTTCCGCTCGGGCCGATCATCGGCGCGGATCCGGCGTTGCGCCTGACGTGGGTGAATCCGCATCACGCCGATCTCCACGTCACCGCGTTTTAGTTAAGCGCCGCTTTCGCGCACCACGCACGGTGCCATGACGGCATCACGCATGCCGTGAATCAAACGTTTGTCAGCCGGCGCGACGGTCGCCAGCACGCCGCCGAGCTTCGCATGGCCACCCGCCGAAAAATAGTACGGCGAGAGACGAACGCGGCCGTCCATCGTCTTGATCGTGTCGCCCGCGCGGTCCCACCACTGCACTTCCACGCGCCGTCCTTTGCGGAAACGTTGGAGAATGTACGGAGTATGGCTGTAGGACGCCAATGCTTCATGGAGCGCGGCCGTCCAATCTTCGCGCGAGAGGTCGCTCGCGATCTTCACGCCGCGCGCGCCCCAGGCCAGCTCCGAGAAGCCTGACGGCTTTACGACCAGGTCACGATCCGACTTGCCGAGCTTCGTCAATGCTTCCCAATCGTTGACTGGGCGTCCCGCAACCGTGAGCGAATGAATTACGGCTTGCGGCGGCAGCGCGCGAGGATCGAGGATCCACGTCTGCGGCATCAGGCGCTGCAAACGCTCGAACGTCGCTGCATCGAGCTCGGCGCGCCAGAATTCTTCGAGCAGTGGATGGTGGATCAGCGCGAACGCAAGCTTCTCTTCGAGTTGAGCTTTGGGCGGTGGTGTGATGCGCACGCGATTCTTGCGCGCAGCATAGAACATCAGCTCCCATTTCGGGATGTTCAGAAGATCGAACATCTCGAAGTTGCGGTAGACGACGTCGACCTTTTCTTCGCGGCCGTCGGCGAGCCGGACGAACAGGGCTTGTTCGGTGAAAACGATGTCCTGCGGAGCGACGCAATAGACTGTGGCGATTGAAGATGCGGTGATGCGCTCGGCGAGCCAGGCCAGCTCAGCGCGATAATCCGCGGATTCTTCCGAAACGACGATCGCTGCAACAGGATGCGGCTGCCCAGCGAGATCGCTGAACAACGATGCAAGCCCGTCCGGCATTCCCGTGACCCCGCCCAAACTGTCGAAACCGATTCGGCAATATTGCTCGGCCATCGCGCCGACGAAGCCCATGCCTCCCGGCAGACTGTCGAGCTCCGTCGCAACGTACCCGTCGTCGGTGAGAATCAAATCGGGACGAATCACGCCGATCAGATCGCTGCGAAAGCGATTTTGGCGCGCGAGCTTGATGACGTGCTCGGGCTTACCTTGATCCAGATATTCCGCAATGAATGCCGGCGCCGTGCCGCGCACGCTGCGCGTGTACAGCGCGTTGAGCGCCCGGTAGAACGCGAGCAAATCGTCGCCCAGCGATTCGAGCGCACTCGCCGTCGCGGGCGAGAGGGCGAAAGGCTCGGGCGCGATGCGCCACGCGACGCGTTCTTCGCCACCGTCGGCGACTCGAAACAGCCCAGCGGGTAGATTTTCCTCGATGAATTTTGCCCGCTCACCGGCGGTCATCCCGGGCGCCAACGCCGTACAGCCCATTACAGCACGTTTGAACCGAGGGTCTATGCTGCCAGGTTGCACCGGGCGCCATTTGCGGCTTTGGAAGGAAGGCTTGCTAGGAGCGTTGCCCGGTGCTCCCGTACGGCTATATCGAAAATCATGCCTACGATCGACTTGATAGCGCTTGACCTCGATGGGACACTGCTCAATTCAGACGAGCACGTTTCCGTACGCAACAAGCGTGCGATTGCGCGAGCCCTCGAGCAAGGGATTCGCGTCGTCTTGGTGACCGGCCGCGGCGTCGAAACGCCGGTGCGCATCTCGCACGAGCTCGGCCTCAACCTTCCCGTCATCTGCTGCCACGGCGCGCTGATCAAAGATTTCGGGAGCAACAAGACGCTGGTGCACATTCCGGTCCCGCTCGTCTACGCGAAGCCGATGATTGAGTTCGCAGAAGATGCGAAGCTTCAAGTCGCCGTCTACGTCGAAGAGTATTTCTATCGCATGACGGGCGGCGAGATCTTCATGACCGATATGACGGGTCCGGCGTGGCGCGAGGTAGCATCGTTGCGTGAGGTCTTGACGGAGGCGCCGACGTTCATCCGCTTTCTCGGCCCCGAAGCAGTTGGCGCGATGGATCGCGAGTTCAGCTCGTTCCCGCTGAATTTCCGCTACGAGACTTGGGGGCAATTCGTCGAGTGCGCGGTTCTCAGCCCGGAAGCGAGCAAGAAGCAAGCATTGTTGCGTTTGTGTGCGGATTTTCAGATCCCGCGCGAGCGCGTGCTCGCAATCGGCGATTCACGCAACGACGTCCCGATGCTGCAATGGGCCGGTACCGGTATCGCGATGGGCAATTCACTCGACGAAGTGAAGGCATCGGTTCGCATCACCACTTCCGGCAACGATGAGGACGGCGTCGCGCTGGCGATCGAGCGCTTCGCCTTGGGACGCGTCGCATGATTCGCGTCGTTGCATTTGCGCGCGTGCGCGAACTCCTAGGATTTTCGGAACGGGAGTTCGGACTTTCCGACGTTCCAACGGTGGGCGCGCTCCGGCGGCGTCTCGAACACGATGTGCCGGCGCTGCTGCCGCTGCGAGAGTCGACGCGCATCGCGCGCAACGGGGACATCGTCGACGATGGTGCGACGCTCGCCGAAGGTGACGAAGTCGCATTTCTCCCACCGGTCGGAGGCGGATAGATGCTCGTAACCGGATCGCCGTTCATCGCGCTCGTGACCGAACCGATCGACGTCGAATCGCTGGCGTCCGGCGTGCGCACCGATGCGTGCGGCGCGGTTGCCCTGTTCTTGGGCGTCGTGCGCGAGCAAAACGACGGACGCCGCGTTGCCGGCCTTTCGTACGAAGCCTATCCGGCCATGGCGCTCGAGGAAATGCGCGAGATAGCGCGTGAAGCGATCGCTCGCTTTGGACCTTGCGAGGTCGCGATCGTGCACCGGACCGGCGATCTTGCGATCGGTGAGGCCAGCGTCGTCGTTGCAGTCGGCGCACCGCATCGCGCCGCTGCCTTCGATGCATGCGAATACGCGATCGACGAGCTCAAGCGTCGCGTGGAAGTGTGGAAAAAAGAGCATTACGTCGAGGGTGACGCGACATGGGTCGACAATCGCACAGGCGCGCATGGCTAGCATCGACCTGTGCTTCACCGAAACTGCATCGCACCGCATCGCATATCTCGCGTACGAACCAAAACGCTCGCGCGGCGTTGGCCTCGTCGTCGGTCACGGCTATTCCAGCAGTAAGCAGAATCTCGATTTGCTCTGCAATTTCCTAGCGAGTCACGGATTCGCAACGTTCAGCTTGGATTTCCCCGGACACAAACTCGGCGCCAGTCTCGGAACGCTGCGCGGTTTGGAGGATCTCGTCGATGCGATGAGCGCGGTCGTCGCGCGTGCGCGCGAAGCGCTCGGTCCCCGAGTGCCGATCTATACGATCGGTCACAGCATGGGCGCGACGACGGCTTTGTTGACCGCTGCGAGCGACGCGGAGATCGCAGGCGTCGTTTCGATCGCAACCGGCGTCGGCCGCATCGCGGCACTCGAAGCGCTCTCGGCGCGCGGCGCGACCGATCTGCGTTCGGCATACGTCGACGGCTTATCGTTGCCCGAGCTGGCCGCGCAGGTCGAGTCGCGATTGGTTCCCGCGCTTGCAGCGCTCGCCGGACGTCCGCAGCTGTACATTGCGGCAGATCGCGACATGATGGTCGCGCGTTCGAGCGTCGAGAGTCTTTTCGCGCTGGCGCCCGAGCCGAAAACACTCCAGACGGTTTCAAGCGACCACACGTATGCGGGGGATAATTCGCGCAGCGTGATCTTAGGCTGGCTCAACGCCTTGCATCCCCGTGCAGTCGCTGCGCAGGTATAGTCGCCATCTGCTGATCCCCGAGGTCGGCCTCGCGGGACAGGAGCGGCTTGCGCAAGCGCGCGTCATGGTTGTCGGAGCCGGCGGACTCGGTTCCCCGGTGCTCGCGTATCTGGCTGCCGCCGGCGTCGGACGCATTGGAATCGTCGACGACGACGTCGTCGACGTCACGAATCTGCAGCGCCAGATACTCTACCAAACCGCTGACGTCGGGGGTGGAAAGGCGCAACTGGCCGCCGAGCGGCTGCGCGCGCTCAATCCGCAGATTGCGCTCGACCCGATCCCGGTGCGTTTCGACGCATCCAACGCGCGCGAGCTCGTGCGTTTGTACGACGTCGTCGTCGACGGAACGGACAGCTTTGCGACGCGCTATCTGATCAATGACGCGTGCGTGCTCGAGAGGAAGCCGGATGTTTACGGCTCGATCTTTCGTTTCGACGGTCAGATTTCGATCTTCGGAACGCCGGGCCAACCGTGCTATCGCTGTTTGTATCCCGAACCGCCGCCACCTGACACGGTTCCGACGTGCGCCGAGGGCGGCGTGCTGGGCGTGTTGCCTGGCATCGTCGGAACGTGGCAGGCCAACGAAACGCTCAAGCTGCTGCTTGGGATCGGCGCGCCGCTGATCGGACGCCTTGCAGTGATCGATGCGCTCTCCGGACGCATGCGCGAGTTTCGTATCGAGCGCGATCCGGCGTGCGCTATTTGCGGTGACGCTCCGTCAATCACCGATGTCCAGGACGTCGATGACGGTACGCGCGTTGTCGCGCGCGACGAAGCAGAGATCGAAGCCCCGGACCTGGACACGTTCTTGCGGATGCACCCGTCGGCCCAGATCCTCGACGTGCGTGAGCCCCACGAAGCCGTGTTAGGTTCGCCGCCGCGTTCGGTCGCAATTCCGGTCAGTAAGCTCGAAGCGCGCATGCACGAGCTCGATACCGCGCAGGATTATATCGTTGCGTGCCGCGTCGGAACGCGTTCGTTGTGGGCCGCGCAACGCTTGCGTGATGCGGGATTTGGACGTATTTGGCATCTGACCGGCGGATTGCTCGCGCTGGCAGCGCGGGACGAATCGTTCGAATTCTTCTAGAAAGGCCTCTTTCATGTTGCGCGTCATCGACACTCGCTTCCCGGATGCCAAGCTGCTCGAGCCGGACGTATTCGGCGACGAGCGCGGATTCTTCAAAGAAACGTATTCGCGCGACAAATACGTCCGGGCCGGCGTGACCGATACATTCGTGCAAGACAACGTCTCGCGCTCGGGGCGCAACGTGCTTCGCGGGATGCACTACGATATGCGGGTCGCGAAGCTCGTACAATGCTTGGCCGGCGCGATCTTCGATGTGATCGTCGACGCGCGCGAGGACTCGCCGACGTACTTGCAGTGGGAAGGCTACGAGCTCACGCAAGACAACCACCGGCAGATTTACGTCCCGCGTGGCTTTGCGCACGGATTCCTGACCCTGAGCGACGGCGTCATTGCGTCGTACAAGCAAACCGAGCACTTCGATCCGAAGCACGAGCGCGGTTTGGCGTGGGACGATCCGGCGATCGGCATCGCTTGGCCGCTCGGCGATCCACCGATCATCTCGACGAAGGACCAAGCGTGGCCGCACGTGGTCCGGGCATAACGGAAGATATGCAGTACCGGCCGTTCGGACAAACCGGAACAGAGGTCGCGCGGATTGGGCAAGGCTCCTGGAATATTCCGGAGCGAGGTCCGGCGGCAGACGGCGCCAAGCGCGCGCTGCTGCGGGGCGTTGAGCTCGGCATGACGCACATCGACACCGCGGAGATGTACGGCGACGGGCGCGCCGAGGAGCTGATCGGCGAAGCAATTCGGGAAGGCAAGTTGCGGCGCGAGAATCTGTTCATCGTCAGCAAGGTGCTGCCGTCGAATTCGACCTACGCCGGGACGTTGCGCGCATGCGAACGTTCGCTCAAACGTTTGGGCGTCGACTATTTGGACTGTTATCTGTTGCACTGGCGCGGCTCGCAGCCGCTCAGTGAGACGATGCGCGCCCTCGAAAAGCTCGTTGACGACGGGAAGACTCGTGCGCTTGGCGTCAGCAATTTTGACCTCGAAGATCTCGAGGAGGCAAAGGCCGCGCTCGAGCGCCACACGCTGGCATGCAATCAAGTACTTTATCATCTCCAGGAACGCGGAATCGAGCATCGCGTGCAGCCGTGGTGCGAGAAGAATCAGGTTGCAGTCGTCGCATACACGCCCTTCGGCCGGAGTCCGCTTCCGGCCGAATCAACGCCGCGCGGTCGCGTCCTGGCAGACGTTGCGCGAAAGCACGGCGTGACGGTCCGAGCCGTCGTGTTGGCATTCTTGACCCGCTATCCCAACGTGTTCACGATTCCGAAGGCATCCACGATCCCGCACGTCGAGGAAAACGCGACTGCGGGCGACGTCAACCTGGATTCGGATGACGTCAGTCAAATCGAAGAGGCGTTCCCACGCTCGCGATCGACGGCGCTGCGGATGCTTTAAGCGCGCTGCGCGTCCGCCTGGCGGAGCGCGCACGCGAGCTTGGGGCCAGCGACCTGCGCGTAGCCGACGCGTCCATCGATCAGATCACGCGCGACCGCATGCGTGCCTCGTTTGCGCGCGGCGACCTCGCAACGTGGGGATATGACGACGGCTACGCAACCGCCGCGACCGACGCCGGCGCGCTGCTCGAAGGCGCGCGCCGAATCGTCTGCGTTGCCGTCCCATATCGGACGCGCGATGCAGCTGCACGCGGTCCGCTGCGCGGTCGCGTTTCGAACTACGCGTGGTCGCGAGACTATCATCGAACTCTGCGCACGACGCTCGGCGAGCTGGCAGCGATGCTGGACGCATTTGCCGGCCACCATGTCGCGCGCGTTGCGTGCGACACGGCGCCTATCGGGGAGCGCGCCGCCGCTGCCCGGGCGGGGATCGGCTGGGTCGGCAAACACACGGGGCTGATCTCGCCGCCGGCGGGGTCGTACATTTTTCTCGGCGAGATCGTCACGTCGCTCGAGCTCCCGATCGATCCGCCTCTGCTCAAGACGTGCGGAAGCTGCAGCCGCTGCGTCGACGCGTGCCCGACCGGAGCGTTGCGCGGCGATTACACGATCGATGCCGGACGCTGCATCGCGGATCTCACGCAACGGACGGGCGCCATTCCGCGCGAGCTTCGACCGCTGATCGGCGATTGGGTGTGGGGATGCGATATCTGCCAGGTTGTCTGTCCGCCGAACACCCGCGCGCCGCTGCGTGGTTCGGACGCCTTTGCGCCAAAGGATGAAGAAGCAGCTTCACCCGATCTGGTCGCGCTTCTACATCTAAGAAGCGCGGAGTTCAAGCGGCGCTACCGGGCGACTGCGATGGGTTGGCGCGGTGCGGCGGTGCTGCGGCGCAATGCGGCGATTGCGCTCGGTAATCTTCGTGACCGCAGCGCCACCGGGCCGCTCGCCGAGTCGCTGGCGCGCGATCCGCATCCGATGGTGCGCGGAGCCGCCGCCTGGGCTTTGGGACGGATCGCATCCCCGCAGGCGCGAGAGGTACTCCGGAACGCTTCCGGCACGGAGACCGAAAGGAGCGTTTGCGACGAAATCGACCTTGCCCTCAGCGAGGCAAGCGGAACCACCGGTGGAACCGCACCGTTAGAGCACCTGTGAAGCCGGGCATTCTCAAATTCATGGTAATCGCGCTCCTTTCGGCGACAACGTGCGCCCCGGGCGCCGCGGCAAGTTCGCTATTGCAGCGCATGGTTTCGGTCAATCCGAATCTGCAGAGCTATACGGCCAGCTTACACGTCGCCATCGTGCTGCACACGTTTCCGCTGAGCCCCACGCTCGAAGGAAACTACTATTACAGGCGCCCGGACAAACAGGCCGTCGTGTTCAACAGCGTACCGGTGCTCGCGCAGCAATTTCAAAAAATCTATCCGAAAATCGATCCGCCCTCGACGTGGCAAGATTTGTACGACGTCTCGACGCTCTCGGACAGCGGCGGCACGACGATGCTGCGGTTGACGCCGAAGCACGCGGGCCGCGTCGCTCACCTCGACGTCACCGTCAACGACGCGGACGCAATGCCGTCTTCATATACGTGGACGTATGTCGATGGTGGGACGGTCACGTTCGATCAGCAGTATACGCGGATCGGCGGCAACTACTTGGTCAAAGGACAAAGCGGCAAGGTGAACCTGCCGAGCTATAGTGCTGACGTCACGACGACGTTCTCGAATTTCCAGGTAAACGTCCCCGTGCCGGATACCGTCTTCGGGACGTAGAAGCGGGGTTCGTGGCTGCAATCATCGATTTGATCGGAACGACCGCGCCGCTGCGGGACACCTTCAATCGTCCGATCACCTATCTCCGCATCTCGGTCACGGATCGCTGCAACTTGCGATGCGTCTACTGTATGCCGGAGTCCGGGCTGCCGTGGATTCCGAAGCCGGAGATCCTCACCTACGAAGAGATCGTCCGTATCGTCGAAGCCGGCGCGTCGGTCGGACTGCAATCAGTGCGGTTAACGGGTGGTGAACCGCTGCTGCGCCGCGACCTGGTTCGGCTCGTTGACATGCTCGCGCGCGTTCCGGGCATCGAGGACATTTCGCTATCGACCAATGGTTTGTTACTTGCGGAGCGCGCCGTCGAATTGCGCGATGCCGGTTTGCGGCGCGTCAACGTTTCGCTCGATACGCTCCGTGAAGATCGTTTCTTCGCGATCGCTCGACGGCCGGGGCTCGATCGCGTGATCGCAGGCATCGACGCGGCGATTGACGCCGGCCTAGGCCCGATCAAACTCAACTGCGTCGTGATGCGCGGGCAAAACGACGACGAGTTGATTGAGTTTGCCGAGATGACGCGCAACCGCGAGCTCTACGTTCGCTTTATCGAACTGATGCCGGTGGCAGAAAACCTGGAGATGCAGTCCGATGAATACATCTCTGCCGCTGAAATCTTGAGTCGAATGGAAAATGCCGGCGCCTTGATCCCCGTCACCGGTCCCGGCGGCAACGGCCCGGCACGCTACTTTGCATTTGCCGGCGCGCGCGGCGCAGTCGGCGTGATCTCGCCGCTTTCGCATGATTACTGTGAACGCTGCAATCGCGTTCGGCTTTCGGCCGACGGGCGTCTGCGTTTGTGCCTATTCGGGGATCATCACATCGACTTGCGGACGCCGCTGCGCTCCGGTGCTTCGCGCGACGAGATGGCAGCGATTTTCACGGGCGCGATGTTGATCAAACCCGAGCGCCATCACCTCGATATCGGGAAGACCGCATCGGCAATGCGCGCCTTTTCCGAAATCGGCGGCTAGCTTAGATAGCCTTCCGGAAAAATGCGATCATGCCGCGTTTTTCCGGCATGATTCTGAACTCTTCGAAACCCCAAGCCTTGACTTGAGCGACCGCGGCGCTCTGATCCAGGGAGATGCAAAATGTGAGCGTCTTCACACCGCGTTTTCGTGCGAGGCCCTGCACTTCGTCGACGAGCTTGTTGGCAATCAGCGCGCTCGCTCCACGGCGCATCCGTAGCAGCTCCATCATCGCAATGCCGGCGCCGTTCGCCGCTTCGGGGTCGTTGTAACCGTCAGGCAGCTTGAAAACGAGCTGAATTGTGCCGAGAATTCCCTTGCCGTCTTCTGCAATGAGCACGAGACGGCGGCCGGCTTGTTGTTCCGTAAGCCAAAGCCGGGCGCGATTCGCCCATGTTTGCCCTTGGGGAAGCGGACCGCCGACGATGCCTTCGCTGATCATTCGCTCGGCATCACGCGGTACCGCGAAGCGTATGAAGACCTTCGACGGCACGGAATGAGTTGTGCGACCAGGGGGGCCATAGTTCCCGCTCGCGCGAAAACGTAGCCTTCCGATGACGGCGATTCTGCATTTTACGCGGGACCTTCGTTTGGAGGATCATGCCGCGCTCGCCATAGCGGCACGCGATGCGCGCGTTGTGCCTGTTGTCGTGCTCGATCCGGCAACGTCGGGACGCCTGCGGCGCTCGCCGCGAAGGGCCGCGTACTATTGCAGCGCAGTTGCCGCGCTCGAGCGTGCGATTTCCGCGCGAGGCGGCCGTCTTATCGTTCGTCGCGGCCGTACCGCTTCGACGTTACGCGCGTTGGCACGTGCGGTCGGTGCGACCAGCATCGTGTGGACGGCATCGTATGACGCGCAAGGCGCGCGCGTCGATCGTGACGTGCAAGCAGCACTCGAAGAAGCGGGGTTGCGCGTCAGCGTCGTGCACGATGCGCCCGCCGTTGGTCCGGAAGAGACCGCACTCGAGCGCCGCGGCTATCGTTCCTTCGCAGCCTATTTCGAACGATGGCTGCAACAAGACGTCGTTCCGTACGATACGCTCGATGCGCAGTTCGACGCGCCCGAGGTGTCAAGCGAAGGTCTGCCCATTCCGGCGGAATTCGGAAGCCACGCCGAGCTCGAAGAGCCGGTCGACGCCGAAACAATTCGCGGACGGTGGGATCGTTATCTCGAGAACGAAATACTCCACTACGCGATCTCGCGCAACGTACCGGCCGATGGTCATACATCGCAGCTTGCCGCGCCGTTGTCGTTCGGTGTCATCGCGGCCCGCAGTATCGTCGCCGGCGTGCGCAATCGGCGCGCCGACCGTTTGCTGCTGACCGAGGAGCGTATCGCGATCGATTTATTCCAACGATCGCTCGCGCAACGGGATTTCTTTTTACAGCTCGCGTACTTCTACGAAGCGGCCGACGATGCGCCGCTGCAGGACAAGATGCGCCGTTTTAGCTTTGCACGCTCGCATCCAGGTTTGGATGCGTGGCGAGCCGGCAAGACGGGTTTCCCGTTGATCGATGCCGGCGTAAGGCAACTGCGTGCGACCGGCTGGATGCATCCACGCGTACGTGCGATCGCCGCGTCGTTTCTGTGTTTCGACCTCGGTGTCGATTGGCGAGTTGGACGCGAAGAATGGGACCACTGGTTGATCGAGGACGAGCCGGCTCTCGCCACGGGAAACTGGCAATGGATTGCGGGCGTCGGCGCGGATCTCGCCGCGTATCCGCGCATCTACAATCCGCGTACGCAAAGCCGCCGCTGCGATCCGAACGGCCGGTATATCCGCCGCTGGGTTCCCGAGCTTGCGTCGCGTAGCGATCGTGCCCTGTTCGAACCGGAGGTCGAAGCGCGGCGTCCGCAACTGGCGCTTTCGCTATTCGGAAGCGACGGATATCCCGAGCCTATAGTCGATCACGATACCGCGGCGCGTGCTTTCCTGAAGCGCTATAAGCGCGAGGTCAGCGTTCCGGCTGACGACTCGTAGCGGCGCGCCGAACGATCATCGTCTTAGCCGCATCCAGCGCGGTCGAGAATGCACTGCGGCGATAATCCCAGCGCGGATCGGCATCCGGCATGAATATCCCCATCGCCCCATTGGCTTCGAAAAGGACGACGTTCCCTTCGGAATCGAGTCCGAAATCGATTCCGCCGTAATCGAGCGCAGTCACCTTCACGATCGCCTCGAGAGCGCGGATCGCACGCGCTCCAATCACCGCTTCAGGGTTTGATAAGAATGCCGCCTCTTCCGCGCGGAAGGCAGCCGAGTCATGCATCAGAGACGACGCGTAGTGGACTTTCCAATCCGCCGAAACGGCAAGATGGATCGGATAGAGTGTGCCGTCGATGTACATCATGCGGTATTTGCGCAGCATCCCGTCAGGGGAGCGCGTGTCCTGGAACGAGATCATAAGCACTTCGTCGCTCGGAAGCTGCGAAGCGACGGCCGCGAGTTGATCCGGGCGCTCGACCAACTCGAAGAAGAAGCCGTTGTGGAACCCCGGAGCGCGTAGCAACAACGGGAACTCGAATCCGAGATCACGCGCGAACGTCACCGCGTTCGGCCCACAGAGTTGGTGGCGCGCTACCGGAATGATGTTCGACGTGCGCACGCCCTCGATCAGACCAAGGCGCTGCGCCTGTTCGCGACGCCCCGTATGCGCGACGCGATCGGGATGATTGATGACCGGAGCAGAAGTGCGCGCGACGATCCGTTTGGCAATTTCGAGCGCCGGCGAATCGGATTCGACGTCACCGATTGCCACGAACACGGCGTCATGCTCGGGCAGAGGGTGCTCGTCATTGTAGGCTTGCGTGTACACGACCGTATTTTGCACTTGTGAAGTGTCGACGAGCAATTCGTAACGAATGGCGTGGAGTGCGGATGCGATCGTGAGCAGGCGCTGGGGCTCTCCGGTGCCCGTGTACGCGTGGATACGCACGACGCCGCGCAGCACGTCGCTGCCCCAAACCGCTTCTGCCGCCGCGGCGTTGCCCATCTCTTCGTAGGCGCTTGCGATGCCCATATGCAGCTCGCGGTTTTCCGGCGCGATCGCGGCTGCATGTTGGTAGATTTGAAGCGCCGCCTGATGATTGTGTTGGCGCGAGGCAAAGTCGGCTAAGCGCCACAGCAGATTGACGTGCCGCGGGGCGCGTCCCAACAACTTCTCGAGAAATGAGCGGACGGATTCGGCTTCGCCGGCAAGGATCGTGTTTGCCGCCACTTCGTACACATACTCAACGTACGCATCCGCGGCCGAAGGTAGCGGATGCGACGATGGTGGCGCGGGCTGCGCCTCGGGTACCTGGAGCTGACTCGTATCCTCACCAAGTCCGCGCAGGACGCCGGCCAATCCGCGAATCGCCGGTGCATAGTCCGGACGCAGCGACAGCGCTCGCATGAACTCGATCTTCGCGCCCGCGAGATCGCCTCGTCCGAAGAGAACGAACGCGAGATTCGTCGCGACGAGAAC
>Ga0181525_10002336_pt1 | contig 15573 bp, 15 predicted proteins | sample PEATcosm2014_Bin_48_FD_121100 | JGI IMG/M metagenome (GOLD analysis project Ga0181525, IMG submission 121100) | Peatland microbial communities from MTU Mesocosm Facility, Houghton, MI, USA - PEATcosm2014_Bin06_10_metaG | ecosystem: Environmental > Terrestrial > Soil > Wetlands > Peat | place...
CGCCGGACGATGGAGCTTTTGCGCGATGCCGGAAAAGTGCCCGTACACGTGCGGCGCGACGTTCCGGGCTTTGTCGGCAACCGGCTCCAGCACGCCATGAAGCGCGAAGCGGTCGCGCTCATTGCCGCCGGGGTCTGCGACGCCGAAACCATCGACGTCGTGGTGCGCGAAGGGTTCGGCGCGCGCACCGCCGTGCTCGGGCCGATGGAGCAATCCGACCTCGTCGGCACCAATCTCACGCTGGATATCGCCGAGGTGCTTTATGAGCACCTCGATCGCACGCCGGGGCCGCATCCGTTGCTGCGTGCAATCGTCGAAGCCGGCAAGCTCGGCATGAAGACCGGCGAAGGCTTGCGCAAATGGACGCCGGAACAGGCCGATGCGGTGCGCACGCGACTGTCGCGCTTTCTTGCCGAACAGGCCAAGGCGCGGAAGAACAAGCCGTCCTAAGCTTACGCTTCGTAGTTATGGACGAAGTCTTCCGGAACGTTCGGTCCCCAGGCGTAGAAGGAATCTTCCGGCTCGTGATCTCCCGACGGCCAATCGGTCGTCACCGGGATGTAATCGATATCGGCGGAATATTCGGAAAAACTGCCCCAGGGATCCTGGACATAGTGGAAGTAATTCGAGCCGAGCACGTGGCGGCCCAAGCCCCAGCCCTTGGCGAAGCCCTTATCGAGCATGTGCATCGCCCCGGCGCCGATCTCCTCGACCGATCCGACGTCCCAGCTGAAATGGTGATGGCCGGGCGCATCGGAGCGCGCGAACGCAACCATGTGGTGGTCGCTGCCATGGATGCCGTGCATGAAAGCGATGTTGTCGCCGGAATGATCTGAAAGGCGCAGGCCGAGCACGCGCGTGTAGAATTCGATCGCTTTGCGCACATCGCGCGTGAACATCAGGACATGGGCAAGCCGCCGCGGCCGCGTCTGCGGCATCTTGCTGCGGAATACTTGGCCGCGCTCGCCCGGGCCGGCCGAGCGGAATGAGAAGCGGCTCTTCTCATCCGGCGACGATTTCGCCGCCACCTTGATCTCGACCAGAACGCCGTCGTGATCGCGGAACCATATGCCGTTTGAATCGATGCCTTGCGGCGGATCGAGGCGCTTCACGCCCATCGTTTGCAGCCGCTCCGAGAATCTTTCGATGTCGTCCTCGAACGCGCCGAAGGACACATAGCCGAACTTCTTGCGCGGTCCTTCGCCGATCGATCCCCAGACATGGGGCTGCTCGAAAGTGCTGAGCGTCAGAAGGTCGCCCTTCTCTTCAACCTTGAGACCAAACTCGCCGTAGAAATTTTGCGCCACGGCAAGATCGGGCACCGCGAAATGAAAACGATCGACGGAATGAACGCCCAGTTCGCCCGGCCGCCGGTTTGGTTTGATGAATCCTTGGATCGCGGTCATCGGATGTTCTCCCGTTCGAATCTTCTCGTTCGAACTTTATCGGTTGCCTTTGTTGGTCGTCTTGCCCGGCCGGCTGCACTCTACCGCAAGCGGGGCTCGACCGAAGCCCGCTCACCCGGGTCGCGCCTTGGGAGGTTGTTCCGGCGAAAAAGCGCCTTCCGTTCCGATATTTAATCCATCTATAAATATTTTTGTCAAGAATAAATCTTTTTTAATTGCAACCGAGTCGGAAATCGGCCAGGGTCGCGAAATGAACAAGCTGGCGAGCCTCGAGCGGGCGGCGACGCAGTCGGACCAGGCCTATGAGGCACTGCTCGCTGAAATCCTCGATTGCCGGCTGGCGCCGGGCGCCAAGATCACGATCAGTGATATCGCCGGACGTCTAAGCTTCAGCCCCGGCGCGGTGCGTGAAGCGCTGTCGCGATTGTCGGCGGAAAAGTGGACGGTGGCGACCGCCCAGAAGGGCTACTCGGTCAGCCCGGTCTCGATCGAGGAGCTGCGCGATCTGACCCGAACGCGCATCGCGATCGAACAGATCTGCCTTCGCTCGGCGATCGGCCACGGCGACGTCGAGTGGGAAACCTCCATCGTCGGCGCCTATCACCGTCTGCACCGCATTCCGATGCTGATTGCCAACGGCAATACGCGCTTGAGTCCCGCTTGGGCCGCGGCGCACACCACTTTTCACGCGGCGCTCGCCGCCGGTTGCGACAGTCCTTGGATGCTGACGCTGCGCGCCATGCTCTATGCCCAAAGCGAGCGTTATCGGCATTTGTCGGTGGTGCTGGCCCGCGAGAATCGCGATGCCGATGCCGAGCATGAGGCCATCCTCAATGCCTGCCTGGCGCGCGACGCCGATCGTGCCTGCACCCTGATCGACGACCATTTGAAGCGGACATCGGACATTCTGGTCACTTCACCGCTGCTGCGTGAGGGACCGACCACGGGAGGAGACATGTCATGAGTCAAACCGCAACCATTCGCACCGTCGCGCCGCCTTCGGCCGCGGATCTTGTCGCGCGTGCGCGCGAACTGGCGCCTTTGTTGCGCAAGAACGCCGCCGCCGGCGAGGCCAATCGGCGGGTCGAGGAAGAGACCATTCAAGCCGTGCGGAAGGCCGGTTTGATGCGCGTGTGCACGCCGAAGCGTTACGGCGGTTGGGAGATGAATGTGCGGGGGATACTGGACGTCAGCTCGGCGATTGCCGAGGCGGACGGCGGGTCCGCCTGGGTGGTGAACCTCAACAACGTGTGCTGCTGGCTGACCAGCCTCTACCCCGTCAAAGCGCAGGACGAAGTCTTCGGTGTCGATCCCGACGCGTGCGTCTCCGGGGTGTTGAATCCGACGGCGGAAACGAAAAAAGTGGACGGTGGATTCCGCGTCACCGGCACGTGGCACTATAATTCCGGCGGTTGGCACGCGCACTGGGCGGTGCTTGGCATGCCGATCGTCAACGCGGCGGGTGAATCGATCGATCAGGGGCTGGCGCTGATTCCGATGTCGGATCTTGAGCGCGTCGATACCTGGTTCGTTACCGGGATGAGATCGAGCGGCAGCATTTGCCTGAAGGCCCATGATGTGTTCGTGCCCGACCACCGCGTCTTGTCGGTGCCGCGCGCCATCGAAGGTCACTATCCGACGGAAACCCGGGATCAGGAGGCGCTCTATCGCTCGGCCTTCGTTCCGCTCCTTGCCATCATCCTGGTCGGGCCGATCCTGGGATTGGGGCGCGCGGCGCTGGAATTCGTCCGGCAGAAGGCCGGGTCGCGGACGATCGCCTATACTTTCTTCGAGAAGCAAAACGCCTCCGTGGCGTTTCAACTGCAACTCGCCGAAGCGGCGCTGATGATCGACACCGCGCACTTCCATGCCTATCGCGCGGCCGACGACATCGATGACGCGGCGGTGCGCGGCGTCTATCCCGACATGCTGGTCCGCACGCGGATCCGTGCCGATACCGGCTACGTCGTGGAGAAGATCACCCAAGCCATCGACAAGCTCCTGTTCGCGCATGGCTCCGCCGGCTTTGCCGAAGCCAGTCCGTTGCAACGGATATGGCGCGACGCGGCGGTGGCGTCACGGCACGCCGTCGTCCTGCCGACGGTCGGCTACGAGGTCTACGGCAAGGCGCTTCTCGGCGTCGCCAACACCGTCACGCCGCTGGTCTGAAAACGTCCGCGGCGCCGCGCCGCGGCGCCCGCATCTCCTTGACCGCCGCAACGCCGCAGTAGAAGATGCCGCGAGCATAAACGCAGCATTGCGGCTTTAAGGGTTTGGCCGCTTCGCTCGACAGACGGCGCCGTAACGCGGCGCACGGACGCAACCACGCACGCGTCGTGGACAAACCCCAAAATAACAACATAGCGACATCAGGGAGGGTCGAATGTCAGACAATACACTGACCGTACGCCGTCGCACACTGATCCAAGCGGGTCTCGCGCTCGGCGCCAGTCAAGCTATCGGCGCACCATTCATCATCAAGGCGCTCGGCGACGAGCCCGTCAAAATCGGCATGGTCGATCCGCTGACCGGCGTGCTGTCGGCGCTGGCGCAAAGCGAAGTCGACGGTGCCAAATATGCCGAGGCTGAATTGAATAAGAAGGGCGGTATACTCGGCCGCCCGGTGCAGCTCCTCGTCGAGGACTCCGCCAACGACGTCGGCACCGGCGTCCAGAAGACGCAAAAACTGATCGACCGCGATCAAGTCAGTGTGATCATTGGCGACGTAAACTCCGGCATCGCCTACGCCATGTCGCAAGTGACCAATGAACGCAAAGTGTTCCACATCGTGGCCGGCGGCCACACCGACCCGATCACCGGCACCAATTGCAAATGGAACGTCTTCCGGGTCTGCAACACCACGTCGATGGAAGCCAACGCGGTGACACCCGAACTGGTGAAGCGTTTCGGTAAGAAATGGTTCTTCATCTCGCCGGATTATGCCTATGGCCACACCCTGCAAGATGCCTTCATCAAGGCACTGACCAAGGCTGGCGGCACCTATGACGGCGACTATCTGCCGATCAATAACACCGATTTCTCCGCCACTTTGATCAAGGCGAAGGCGTATCAACCCAACGTACTGCTCAACAATATGGGCGGGCTGACGCAGATCAACTGCATGAAGCAATTTACCCAATTCGGCATGCAGAACGAAATGGCGCTGGGCGGCGGCCTGTTCGAATTAGAAAGCATCAAGGGATGTCCGCCGGAGGCGCAAACCGGCTGGTGGGACATGGAGTGGTGGTGGAATCAGCCCAACGTTCCCGAGGTGGTGAAATTTGTCGCTGATTACCGTGCCGCGACCAATAAGACGCCTTCGGCGCGCGACTGGTTCGGCTATGTATCGATGCATACGGTGCGGCTTGCGGCGGAAAAGGCGAAGTCGCTCGACGGCCCGAAATTGGCGGCAGCCCTGGAAGACATGGAATTGCCGCCGGATGTGGCGCTGCAGCCCGGCACCGTTCGTTATCGCGCCGGCGATCACGAATTGATGCCCAATATCTTCGTCGGCAACGCGCATCCGCCCAAGGCGGGCGCCGACGACGTCTTCACGGTCGCCGCGCTGGTCCCCGGCGAACAGGCCGCGGGTTCGGTTGCCGATACCGGATGCAAGATGACGCAACCGTCCTGATCTGCCGCTCGCGGCGAAGGCTCCAGCTGAAAGCGGCAGATGGCGCAAGTCATACTGTACAACGTCACCAACGGGCTGATCATCGGCGCGTTTTACGTGCTGATGGCGCTTGGTCTGTCGCTCATTCTCAATCTCAGCAACGTCATCAACTTCGCGCACGGCAATTTCCTGGCGCTGGGCGGCTACCTGGCCTACGCGCTGTCGCCCACGCTGGGCTATTGGGGCGCGCTGTTGGTTTCGCCGCTGCTGGTGGGGCTCATCGGCGTGGTGGTCGAGCGGCTAATGATCCGCCGCATCTACAATCGCGACCCGGTCTATAGCCTCCTGCTTACCTTCGGGCTCGCGTTCGTGATGCAGGACGTCGCGCGCTACATCTGGGGCCCGAACGGCCTGCCGCTCGGGCTACCGGCTGTTTTGGCGCAGCCGATCAGCGCCAATCTGTTTTTCATCACCTGGTACCGGATTTTCATGGTCGCCGTCGTCATTGTTTCCGTGGCCGGGCTGTTCGCATTTCTGCGCTACACCCGCATCGGGCTGCGCATCCGCGCCGGCACGCTCGATCTCGAAACGGTGGCGACGCTCGGCATCAACGTCCGTCATCTGCGCACCTTCAATTTCGCCGTCGGCTGTTTCCTGGCGGGGTTGAGCGGCGTGCTCGCCGCCGGCCAGATCGGCCTCAATCCCAATATGGGCGACGACCTCCTGATGCCGAGCTTTATCGCCATCATCGTCGGCGGCGTCGGCAGCCTGATCGGCACGCTGTTCGGCGGGCTTTTGATCGGCATGGCGGCGGCGCTGACCACGGTGTTCTATCCGTCCGCCAGCGAGGCGGTGATCTACGCGATCTTGATGGCGGTGCTGCTGATCCGGCCGCGCGGGCTCATCGGCGAAGAAGGCATGATGTCGTGAGCACCGCAATCATCGCCGCTCCCGAACGGCGCGCGGCCGGCCGGCATCCGTTGGTGCTCATCGTCATCTGGGCGGCCTTGATTACCGTGCCGATCTGGCTGCCGTTGCTCGGCGGCTATACCGCGCTCGCCGGGCGCGTGCTGGTGTTCGGCTTGGCGGCCATGGGCCTGAACCTGCTGTTGGGCTTCACCGGCGTTTTGAGTTTCGGCCACGCTGCCTATTTCGGGCTTGGTGCTTACGGCGCCGGTCTCACTTTGCGCTATGTCGTGCACTCGACCCCGCTCGCCATGCTGGCCGGTACGTTGTTCGGCGGGCTGGCCGGCACGCTATTCGGCCTGCTCATCGTGCACCGGCGCGGCGTCTATTTCGCGATGTGCACCATCGCCTTCGGGCAGCTGTGGTACTATCTCGCCTATAGCTGGAATAGTTTCACCGGCGGATTTGATGGTTTGCGCGATTTTCACCGTGAGCCGATCGGCTTCGGCCCGTTCACGCTCGACATCACGCAAGGCGGCCCAACGTTTTATTATTTCCTGCTGGCGATCTTCGCCATCGCCATTGCGCTGATGGGCATCGTCCTGCGCTCCCCGTTCGGCCGCACGCTGGTCGCGATACGCGAGAACGAGCGCCGCGCACGCTTTCTGGGAATCCCGGTCGAACAGCATATCTGGTTGTCGTTCTCGATCTCCTGCTTCTTCACGGCGCTCGCCGGTACGTTGTACGCGCTGCTCAACAACTTCGCCGATCCGATGGCGCTGCATTATTCGCTGTCGGGCTATTTCGTGGTGATGACGGTGATCGGCGGCATGCGTACTTTCTGGGGACCGTTGTTGGGCGCCGCCGTGTTCGTCATGCTGCAAGATTACATTTCGTCGATGACGGTGAACTGGATGTCGTTCATCGGCGTCATCTTCATTCTCGTCGTGCTGTTCTTTCCGCGCGGACTTTTGGGCACACGGCACTGGCGCGCGTCGTGACCGCGCTCGGGCCGATGCTCTCTTCGACGCCGCAACACCTAATATGGTAGCCCGACGTAATTCTCGGCGAACGCCGTCGCGGCGGCTTTCGAGCGGAAGATGTAGTCCAGTTCGGCGAGCTGGAGCTGCTGATCGAACGGATTGTCGGAGATCTTGTGCAGCGTGGTCGTCATCCACCACGAGAAGCGTTCGGCTTTCCACACCCGCTTGAGCGCGCGCTCCGAATAATGGTCGAGCCCGGCATCGGACTTGTCAGCATAATGCTCGACCAGCGCGCGGGACAGATACTGCACGTCGCTGGCCGCCAGGTTGAGGCCCTTGGCGCCGGTCGGCGGCACGATATGGGCGGCGTCGCCGGCGAGGAACAGCCGGTTAAAGCGCATCGGCTCGGCGACAAAGCTGCGCAGCGGCGCAATGCTCTTTTCGATCGACGGGCCGGTGACGAGGCATTCGCGGGCCTCCTCATCGAGCCGCGGCTTGAGCTCTTCCCAGAACCGCTCGTCCGGCCACGCCTCGATGTCTTCGCCGAGGCCGCATTGGATGTAATAACGGCTGCGCGTCGGCGAACGCATCGAGCACAGCGCGAAGCCGCGCGCGTGCCGCACATAGATCAGCTCCTCCGAGACCGGCGGCGTATCGGTCAGAATGCCGAGCCAGCCGAGCGGATAGACGCGCTCGTAGGCCGTGATCGCGCGCGGCGGCACGCTGGTGCGGCACACGCCGTGAAAGCCGTCGCAGCCGGCGATGAAGTCGCAGGCGATCTCGTGCGATCCTGCCGCCGTCCGATAGGTCACGCGCGGCTTGTCGCCTGAAATATCGTGCAAGCTCACGTCGGCGGCGGAATAGATCGAAGGCGCGCCGACCGCCGCCCGGCCATCCATCAAATCCTTGGTGATCTCGGTCTGGCCGTAAACCATCACCGACTTGCCGGTCAGCTCCTTGAACGAGAGCCGGTGGCGCGTGCCGTCGACGCAGATTTGCACGCCGTTATGTACCAGACCGTCCTCATGCATCCGCGCGCCGACGCCGGCTTGGTCGAGCAGATCCATGGTAACCTGCTCGATGACGCCGGCGCGAACGCGGCCAAGCACGTAATCGGCGGTCTGCCGCTCCAAAATGACATTGTCGACGCCATGCTTGTGAAGGAGTTGGCCGAGCAGCAATCCCGCGGGGCCGGCGCCGATGATGGCGACTTGCGTTCGCATGAAGACCTCGGCACCGGCCGGGCAGGGGAAGCTATTGGCCGAAAAGTGTAATCGGCGGCCGGCCGGCGCTAGTCAATCACGACGTTCGGCGGCAATTCAATCAAATCTAAAATAATTCATTATCAGCCATGCAATGGTTCTCGTGCTCTTATGCGGTGATGTATGGCAGCGAAAGGCCGCGTGCGAATACGGCATCATGGTTCGCCCAGGCGGACCGTGGCGGCGGCGCTCGGCATGCGCGAAACGGCCCACGGGTCAGGCCCAACGACAACGGCGCGACGTCCGTGCGCGCGGCTATCGTTTCGTCGCTGTTTTTCATCCTGCTCACCGCATCCGTGCTGTTCGGCGGTCATGCCGCGATCGACCCGCTGTTACGTTCGATGTTGACCGCGCGCGACAGCGCGGCAACGGGCGATTTCATTTCTTCGATGCCGGACGGCGACTTTTGCCGGCACATGTCTTTCGATAACGCCACCTCGGAGATCCTTGAAGGCACCGTCGAGCGCTGCCCCGAGGACATGTCTCGGCAACACGTCCGCAACACGGCCAGAGGCTTCTCTTGGGGCGAACATTAACAGCCGCCGGGTCCGTCATTCCAACAGGCCTGCGATAAATTCGGCGCCGCTATCGACGGCGCCTTGCCCCGCCGCTACTTTTGCTGCGCGTGAAGTCGATTCTCAAAACTGGGGCGATCCAGATGCGGACTGTGCGCTTGGTTTGCGGGCTGGCACTGCTGGCCGGCGCGTTGCTTTATCGGCTCGACTGGGCCGACGCCCAAGTTAACGCCCAGGCCAACGCTCCAGCTCCAGCCAGCCCCGACGCCCAACAGGCCTGTGCGCCCGACGCCATGCGGCTGTGCGCCGATGTTATCCCAGATATTCCGAAAGTTACCGCGTGCATGAAAGCCAAATATTCGCAACTCAGCGACGCCTGCCGCCTGGCGATGGGCGGCGGGAAGCATCAAGAACACCACTACAGATATCGGCATTGCCGGCATCATTGTGGGTGATCAATCCGCCTGAACAGCGCCAGTGCGTGACTGCGGTGCGGCGTCGCGACGCCGGTCGCCGTCTTGAGCCTTGCCGCGGGAAAGTGTCATGGTCCGGGCCGACGGTCTGGCGCGGGGGCGCTCGCCGGTGGGGTTTTGATGCCGCGGTTTGCGGGGAGGGGAATGCCGTCAGCCATGCAAGCGCCCAAGCGACGGGCCGCGCAGCGCTTCCAGCTGGTGGCGTTGATCGCCGCGCTTGCGGTTGCCGCCGCAGCCGGACTCAAGGCGCAGGTGGCTCCGGGCGAGGACGCGGCCGTGCTCGCCGCCGACACGGCGCTTGGCGGTGCCATGCGTGCCGACGACAAATCAGCCGCGCGCAAGCTTCTGTCGCTGCAATTCACCTATGCCGACGAAAATGGCGCCATCCATGAGCGCAAGGAATTCCTGGCCGACCTCAAAAGCGCCGCGCCGGCTGCTGCCGCCAACGTGAAGGTGAATATCTACGGGCTGGTCGCTGCGGTCACCGGCAGCCGTAAATCGGCGCTCGGCGGCGATGTGTTTTTCCTCGATATTTGGGCCAAGCAGAAAGGCGCCTGGCGCGCCTTGACGATGCAGGATGTCGTGCTGGCGGCCGAAGGCGCGCCTGCAGCCGCTAAGCCTGCGGCGCCCGGCGCGGAAGCAAAACCCTACGAATGCAAAAATCCGTGTCAGACGGTTCCTTACCGGGTCCGTTCGCCGACCGAACAGGACATCGTCAACGCCTTTCAGGCGATCGAGAAGGCGGACGTAGATCATGACGCAGTCGAGTGGTCGAAGCACGTCGGCGAGGAGTTTGTGCTCTATCGGTCCGGCCGCGCGCCGAGCCCGAAGTCGGAACGCATCGCCGCGATCGAGGAGCAAAAGAAGAACGGGGCCGTCGTCACCGTCGCCGAAATCGACAATATGCGGCTTTCGGCCTATGGCGACGGCGCCGCGATGATCGCCAGCCAAGTCGCGGCGGACGCTTCGCGCCTGCCGTATCGCACGGCGCGCGTATGGGCAAAACGCAACGGCCAATGGCAGATGGTGATCAGCGTGCAGACGGAGATCAAATAGCCTTTCCGGCGAGAAAGGCTTTGCTTATTGCGCCTGGCTCATTTGACCGGCCAGCATTCGAATGACGTGGGGTCGATCGAAAGATCCCTGCTGTTGCAGAGATAAACGTCTTTTTCTTTCTGCAGAACCAGCGTGCCGATTACGCCGGCCTGGTTCCCCGACACTGCCTTGATTTCGAACCCTTGCGCGGTCAGCGACGATAAGGAAACTCTCGCGAGGCGTGTTTGTTGCGCGCCGGCCGGCTGCGTGACCGAGCTCGCCGCCAAAGCTGCGGCAAGCATGACACTGTTCCGGGTCAACGCAGCTCGCATAGTCATGCCTCGTCAGTTTCGCGGCAGCGGCCCGAGCTTCTTGGCAAATTCCGCAACCTGGTCGCGCTGTTCGTCGATCGATTTGGCGAATTCCTCCGGGCCGCCGACATTGAGGATCTGGCCGGTAGCGCCCAAACGATCCTTGATACTATCGTCAGCAACGGCGCGAATGTCTGCGGTGATCCGCCGGCGCAGTTCCAGCGGCATGCCGGGCGGCCCGAACAGGCCGACGAGTCCATCGACCGCGAGCGCGGGATAACCCGCTTCCTTGACCGTCGGCACATCCGGCTCGCTCGGCGCGCGCACGGAATTGGTTACCGCCAGGAGCTTGATCTTGCCGGAGTCGAGTTGCGGCCGCACGATCGCCAGCGCCGACTCGTAGGCTTGCACGCGGCCCTCGGCGAGATCGTTGGCGGCATCGACCGGATTCTTGTACGCCACCTTGGTCATGGTCAGGCCCTCCTGCTGCAGCCAGCCGGCGAACAGGAAATCGAGCGCTCCAGTGACGCCGGCCCAATTGAGCTTGCCGGGCTCGGCGCGCGCCAGCGCCACGAGCTGATCGAGCGAATTGACGTTCAAGCTCGACGGCGCGGAAATGCTGACGATGGTGTTGGAGACCCGCGTGATCGGCGCCAGATCGCTGGGCTTATAAGGCAGATCGTCGTGCAGGAACGGATGGGCCGTGAATGACGACGTCGGCGAAAACAACAGTACATGATCGTCGTGGGCAGTGACGAAGGCGTTGATGGCGACGATGCCGTCGCCGCCCGGACGGTTTTCGACGATCACGGGCTGCCCCCACCGTTGGGCGAGGCGATCCGCGATCAAGCGCGCCTCGATGTCGGCGCCGCTGCCGGGGCCGAGCGTCAGTATGAATTTGACCGGCCGTGTCGGCCATGCGGTTTGGGCCGAGGCCAAGGACACCGTCAACGCGACGGCGAGCGCGGCGGCCAAAGCCGGAACGAGCGCCAGCAGGTAACGCGGCTTTATGCGCATGGACCCTCCCTCCGTTTCAGGTTCTTGATGGCCTTATGCCGCCGGAATTTCAGCCTTCCAGCCCGGTCGGCACGTTTTTGTTTTCGCTCTCAAGCTGCATGCCGGCGGCGAGCGCCATGGTCTCGGCCAGCGCCGCGAAGTCCTTCGCCAGGTATTCTTCCGGGTTCTTCCGCAGCGTCGCAGCGCCGAAATGGCTTTGCAGCACTTCGCGCGTCGCCGCCGTCACCGGCATCGGAACATCCATTTCGCGGGCGAGCTCGAGGCCGAGATCGAGATCCTTGCGCAGCAGTTCCGGCGTAAACGTCGTCGTCCAGTCGAGATTGACCAGCGCCGGTGATTTATAGCGGGTGAACATCGAGCCCATCACGCCGTTGTTGAGGAAGGCGAGGAAGGCGTGGCGCGGCACGCCCATCTTGTTGGTCAGAAGCGTGATCTCGATCAGGTTCTCGATCACGACGCCGAGCATGACATTGTGCGCGATCTTGCAGACGCGCGCCAATTCGCCGTCGCCGACATAGGACGCGCCCTGCGGCGCGAATACCTCGATCAGCGGCGTCGCGATTTTGCAGGCGGCTTCAGGACCGGACACCACGGCCGAGAGTCTGCCGGCCTTGATCACTTTGGCATTGCCGCTCACCGGGGCGGCGACGAAGGCGGCGCCGAGCTGCTTGAGCTTGTCGCGGATCGCCGCTGATTCCTCGACCGCTATGGTCGAGCAATCGACCACGATCGGCGGCATCTTGCCGCCTTGGCTGGAGACGCCGGTCTTGCCGTACAGCACCTCTTGCACGTCCTGGCCGGTGGCGACGATGGAGAACAGCACATCGACATCTTTAAGATCGGAGAGGTGATCGACCACCTTGCCGCCGATCTTTGCCAGCGGCTCGGCCTTGGCGCGGGTGCGGTTCCAGATCGAAACGTCGTGGCCGGCCTTGATCAGCCGTTCGGCCATGGGAAAGCCCATGCGGCCCATGCCGATCCAGCCGATTTTCTGCGTGTTCTTCGTGGCCATTGCCGACTCCTGTGCTGCGCGCTTCCGTGGTTGCTGGCGCCTTAGACCTTGATCCAATCCAGTGGGATCTGATCGAGGTCAGGATATTTTCGTTTGCGCATGATCTTATCCGGCCTTCCTTCGGCCGCCGAAGCGGGCTTCGCGAAGGCGGCAAACCGCTTCCCACTTTTCGGGATCATGCTCTAGCACACGCCGCGACCCCTGCAACGCCCGGACCCAAGCAGCGCTTGTCCTGGGGCGATGGCGCGCACTATCCTGAGAATACAATGTATGACCTCGTCGAGCGTCACGACATCACGCCCGCGCCGTTCGCCGTCGGCGCCGGACCGCTTCGGCGCGCGGCGCGGAATGCATTTCCCTTCATCGTGGTCGGCGGAATGTGGGAAACGGTGGCGCATCTCGGATTATTTCCGGCGCAATTCTTCCCGCCGCTGGAAGCGATCGCCGCGGTTTTTGTGCGGCTCACATTGAGCGGCGTGCTGCCGCACCACGCGATGGACACCCTTGTGCGCCTCGGCTCAGGCTTCGCGCTGGCGGCGCTCGTCGGCGTTACGATCGGGATTCTGATGGGGCGCTCACGCCGGGCCGAGGACATATTGCTGCCGCTCGTCAACATCGGCGCGCCGATACCCGGCCTCGCCTATGCGCCGCTGTTCCTGCTGTGGTTCGGGCCCGGCAACGTTCCGGCGGTCATCCTGGTCGCCTTCGTTTCCGCCTTTCCGATCATCTATAATTCCTGGACCGGCGTGAAAGCGGTCAAGGATATCTGGGTGCGATCGGCCCAGGCGATGGGCGCCGACGATCGCCGCTTGTTTCGCCATGTCATTCTGCCGGGTGCGCTGCCCTACATTTTGACCGGGCTCCGGCTCGGCTTGGCGCAAGCCTGGCGCATCCTGGTCGCCGTCGAGATGCTGGCCGCCGTGCCGTGGGGATTGGGCTGGCTCATTTTCGGCGCCCAGGAATTCCTCAATACCGATGTGATGCTGGCCGGCATCGCGGTGATCGGTCTCATCGGCCTCGCGCTGGAAAAGCTCGTGTTCCAGCCCCTGGAGCAATTCACCGTGGTGCGCTGGGGCATGATGACATGACGGCCGATCGCATGCGCTCACTGCGGCGCGGGGTCATCACGCTCCTGGTCGTTGCCGCAACTTACGAGGCTGTCGCCCGCAGCGGCTATTTTGCCCAGGCCCTGATGCCGCCGCTCGGCATCGTGGCGCGCACCCTGGTCGATTCGATTGTCGACGGCACCATGCTGCTGCACGCCGCGGCGACGCTGTCCCGCGTGCTGGCGGGTTTCGGTCTCGCGGTCGCGGTCGGCTTGCCGCTTGGCGTCATGATGGGCCGCTTCCGGCCGGTCGAGAATTTCGTGCTGCCGCTGACTAGCGCGCTGATGCCGATCCCGTCGCTGGCCTGGGTGCCGGTGTTCATCCTGTGGTTCGGCCTCGGCAATACCGTGACCATCCTCATCGTGTTCTACGCCGCATTGTTTCCGATGCTGCTCAACACCTGGTCCGGGGTGCGGTCGGTCAATCCGATCTGGCTGCGCGCCGCGGGCGCCATGGGCGCCAAGGAGCGCGCGCTGTTCTGGAAGGTGATCATCCCCGGCGCCTCGCCGTTCATCATCAGCGGTTTGCGGCAGTCCTTTTTGCGCGCCTGGATCGCGGTGATCGGCGCGGAAATGCTGGCGGGCTCGGATTGGGGTTTGGGCTGGGTGATTTTCGATGCCAAGGAATTCCTCGACACCGACGTGATGCTCGCCTCGCTCATCGTCATCGGCTTGATCGGATTCGTCACCGAGCGGCTGGTGTTCGGCTCGATCGAGCGCGCCACCATCTATCGCTGGGGCATGGCACGTCCGGCAAAAGGCTGACCTTCAGCTTCCGGCGCGACACGCTGTCGGAGTCCCGGCAAGACGTGTAATTTGTCCGGCAACGATCGATAAAACGTTCCGGAAACGCCCGTAAAAACGCCCATGCCGCATATCGAGGCGCGTGACATCACGCTGATCTACGACACGCCGGGCGGGACCGTGCCGGGCGTGCGCTCCGTCAACTTCGGCATGGAGGCGTCGGAATTCCTCTGCGTCGTCGGACCGAGCGGGTGCGGCAAGTCGACGCTTCTCAACATCATCGCCGGGTTTGTGGCGCCGACCTCGGGTGAAATCCGCATCGGCGGCGCGCCGATCAAGGGCTACGGCATGGATCGCGGCGTCGTGTTCCAGGATTTTGCCCAGCTTTTTCCCTGGCGCACGGCGCTCGGCAATGTCGCCTTCGGGTTGGAAATGAAGGGCGTGCCGAAGGCGGAGCGCGAAGCCATCGCGCTCGAGCAGCTTCGCCTCGTGAAGCTCGAAAACTTCGCAAAATCCTATCCGCACCACCTGTCGGGCGGGATGCAGCAACGGGTCGCGATCGCCCGCGCGCTCGCCTACAATCCCGCGGTGCTGCTCATGGACGAGCCGTTCGCGGCGCTCGACGCCTTGACCCGCGACGACATGCAGCGACTCCTCGCCGAGGTTTGGCGGACGACGCGCAAGACGGTGATCTACGTGACCCATAACGTCGCTGAAGCTGTATATCTCGCCGATCGCGTGGTGGTGATGACGCCGCATCCCGGCACGGTGAAGACCGAAGTGCCAATCCGCCTGACCCGCCCACGCGATCCGCTCAGCATCGAATTCCTCGATCACCAGAAAGAGCTGTTACGCCTGCTCAGTCATGAGAAGAGCACGTGACAAAGCATCACCACGGGATTGCGAAATGATGTGCTGCAAAGTTTCACGACACGTCCTCCCGTTGCTGGGGCTGATCGTGGCGTTTTTCTTGGCGCTTATCTTGGCGCTTATCTTGGCGCCGATCTTCGCGCCGATCCTGGCGCCGAGCGTCGTGCTGGCGGCGAAGGCCGATGAGGTCTATCCCAGTCATCCGATCCGGCTCTTGGTCGGCTTCGGCGCCGGCGGGCCGACCGATATTCCGGCGCGCTTCATCGCCGACAAGCTCAGCGAAGCGCTGGGGCAACGCGTCGTCGTCGAGAACAAGCCGGC
>Ga0181525_10002337_pt1 | contig 15565 bp, 16 predicted proteins | sample PEATcosm2014_Bin_48_FD_121100 | JGI IMG/M metagenome (GOLD analysis project Ga0181525, IMG submission 121100) | Peatland microbial communities from MTU Mesocosm Facility, Houghton, MI, USA - PEATcosm2014_Bin06_10_metaG | ecosystem: Environmental > Terrestrial > Soil > Wetlands > Peat | place...
CCGAACTGGTGTTCACTCCGGTGATGTGGCCCGACTTTACCGGGTCAGACCTGGCGGCCGCAGTCGGCGAGTTCGGCTCCCGAGAGCGGAGGTTTGGAGCGCTGCCGCGGGCGGCGTTAGCTTAGTTTGGCCAGGATCACACGGAACATCCGGTCGCAATTAGGAGCTGTCTTTCGCACCTTGGCAGTGTCGATCAGTTCAAGCAGCTTCACACCGTGGTTGACCTTCTGATACTCGCCGCCACTCAGCCGCCTCAACCTTTCCAGCACATCGATCTTCGGGATTTCTTCCACCTTCGTGTTCCAGCCCAGAGCGCTTTCGGCAAAACGCCTTTTGTAAAACGCCCGCAGCGCATCGATATCGGCAAGAAACCAGGATTCCATGATTTGGACCATCCAGAAGACGGAATCCGGGTCGCAATTCCCGAGCTGCTTCTTGCGGATCTCCGCCTCTTTGGGATCTTCCCAGTCTAGAAGCAGCACGTTCCAAGCGTTGGGATGAGTTTCGAGAGCGTCGAGAAAGTCCTGGATTGGGGTGCCGTTCGCCTCCACTGCCTGGAACCTGCAACGCTTCTAGAGCCTCCTTCCACGGGAGACAGCGGGCGGAAATACGCGACGCGGCTTTGCGCATCCATTATAATGAGGGTGCTATCAAGACCTACCGGCAGTCAGTACTAATTTATAATCCTTACGCGGGCGCACTCAGACGGCGAAGCCACGCGCTGCAACGGTCCATCGAGTTGTTGGACGCACGGGGCATTACCGTGGATTCGATTGCAACCAGCGGACCGGGCCACGCCGGCGAGCTCGCGCGTTACGCCGTCGATCGCGGTGCGGATCTGATTCTGGTGGCCGGCGGCGACGGGACCATCAACGAAGCCGTGAACGGAATGGCGCATTCCGATGTGCCGCTGGGCATTCTGCCAGCCGGTACCGCAAACGTGCTGGCCAACGAACTGGGGATCGGAAAGTCCATGGAGTGCGCGGCGACGGTGCTGGCCAGTTCGTTGCGGGAACGGGTAGCGCTGGGGCTGATATCCAGCGAAACCGACGATACCAGGCGGCATTTCCTTCTGATGGCGGGCGCGGGCTTGGACGCCGATATCGTCTACAACCTCAACCCGCGAATGAAGGAAGCGGTGGGAAAAATGGCGTACTGGATCGGCGGATTCTCCCAACTCGGCCGCCGTATCCCCGAATTTCTTGTGCAGGCCAATGCAGGCGAGTACCGGGCCGGCTTTGCCTTGCTGAGCCGGGTCCGCAACTACGGAGGCGATCTGGAGATTGCGCCCACCATTTCGCTGTTGGACGATGAGTTCGAGATGGTTCTGTTCGAAGGCGAAAGCTCCCTGGGCTTTCTGAAATACATGCTGGCAGTGGTGTTTCGCCAGCAGCGGACTATCCCCGGGATCACCATTCTGCGAACGCGCCAGGCGGTCTTCTCGGCGCTCAATGGCGCTAAGATTCACTTGCAGGTGGACGGCGAATACGCAGGCCTGGCGCCGGCGCGGGTAGAGATTGTTCCCAACGCGCTCACTCTGCTGGTCCCGCCTGGTTTTCGCGCCCGGCGGCCGGCCAGCGTCGCCTCCTTGAGTGAGGGGGACGCCGCATGGACAACCTCACCCACTCGCTGACCGGGTTGATGCTGAGCCGCGCAGGCTTCAATCGGTTCTATCCGCGAGCGACTTTGGTGCTGGTGCTGGCGGCGAATATCCCGGACATCGATTTTTTGGCGGTGACGGGCGGCTGGCTATATTATTTCGAGCAGCATCGCGGAATTACCCACTCTATCGCGGCCGCGCCGTTAATGGCATTATTGCCGGCGCTGGTGGCCTGCGCGATTGGGCGGACCATGCGGGGGTGGGCCGTTGCATGGGGGCTCTCCGTCGTCGGAGTTGCCAGCCATTTGCTGCTGGATTGGACCAACGCTTATGGCATTCGCCTCCTGTTACCCTTCTCGCCGCAGTGGTTCCATCTGGATCTGATCAATCTTTTCGATCTCATCGTCTGGGCGGTTTTATTGCTGGGCTGGCTGGGCCCTGTGCTGGGGAAGCTGGTGAGCGGCGAGATCGGCGCCCAATCGGGAACCGGGCGCGGCCTGGCGATATTCGCGCTGGCATTTTTTCTCCTCTATGATTTCAGCCGGTTCCTGTGGCGCCAGCGGGCAATCGAGATTCTGAACTCGCGCATTTATCGGGACGGACCCCCGATTCGAACCGCAGCATTTCCGGGGCCGGGCGTCAGCCCTTTGGTGTGGCAAGGTTGGATTGAGCGGCCGGAATTTGTGATGCACTTCAGCGTGAACGTTCTAAAACAGTTCGATCCTGCCGCGGGCGCGGTTCTATACAAGCCGCCGCCCAGCGCGGCGATGGACGCGGCTGGCAACGCTCCTCCGGTTAGAATATTTCTGCGCTTCGCACAGTATCCTTTGTGGTCCATCACGCCGCTCGACGATCCGCCAGGCGGGCACGACGCGGAGATACGGGATTGGAGGTTCCCGTTTGGCGCGCAAGCGTTGCTCGACTCTTCCAATCGGGTGATCTCATCGTCGTTTCATTATTAGGTGGTAAGGAAATCGAAGAGAGTGGTTCGCGGCAAGCTGGCCTCCGATTGCAGTGCGGCTTGCAGTTGGGTCTGAGCCTGGGTGAGGTCCGTGATGTCTTCGGCTTCGTTCGCATCCTGCACTCCGGCGAGTTGGGTTTGCAATTGCAAAGTGTAGTTCTGGCCAAAGCTTTGCGCCGCCTGCACTCGATCCTGCACCGCTCCGTAGAAAGCCAGTTGCTGGTTCAGGAAGGTCTCCGAACTCTGAACATTGGACAACGCCGAGTTGATGGCGGTGTCGTCGTTATTCTGCAGCCCCTGGATGAGGTCCGTAATGGAGGTGAAGACGTTGTCCTGGGCATTGGAGCTGTCGAAGATCTGCTGGGCGGTGAGGGCGATGGGGAAGGCCGTGCCGTCCGGGCCCTGGATCTCGCGGGTGGAGGCCGAACCTTGGTAGGCGCTGACGGGACTGCTCTGTGTGAGATCGATAGAGTAAGGCTGCGTCTGATCGGCATCGCCGGCAAAGATGTACCGGCCTTCCACGCTGGTGTTGGCGGTAGAAACCAGTTGCTGGAGTATCGCTCCCAGCTCGTTCGCCAGATCCTGCCTGGTGGTAGGAGTGGAGGTATCGCTGGCTCCCTGGGTGCCGTAAGTCTCGGCCTGATCCACCAGCGTGACGGCCGATTCTAAAGCGGACTCCCCGGTGTTCACTTCCGTCAGCACCTGGCCCAGGTTGGTGCCGGTCTGGTTGACCTGGTCCAATTCCGAATTCAGTTGCCAGATGTCGGCAATTTCCGATGGGTCATCCGAGACGGTGTTGATTTGCAGCCCGGTGGTTAGCTGGGTTTGCGCAGTCTGCAGCCTCTGCTGGATCTGAGCAAGCCCGTTCAGGAAGGCTTGATTTGAGGGGTCAAGGGAGCTGATCATGGTTTTCTTTCGCGCTGGACTGCTATGAACTACTGATGGGCGGCAGCAAATTGACTATGTCTAAGCTGAGCGAGGTTAGAACTCCGAGCATTTTGGAAATGGCGTCGTAGGACCGCTCGTAGAGCATCAAGTTCACGGCCTCATTGTCGAGCGACACACCGGAAATATTCTGCCGCAAGGTTTCAGCCTGGGTTAGCAAAGATTGATCCGTGGTGCTGTTGTTCTGCGCCGTCGAAAGGTCGCTTCCCACCTGGGCTCCGAGGTTGCCGTAGGCTTGAGCGAAGGTGTAGCCATTCACCACCGGAGCGCTGGCCAGGGCGGCCAGGGCCAATGCGTTGCCGTTGCCGCCCGGGGCGCCGGGTGTGGCGGCGGCGATCTGATCCGGCGTGAGCGGGTTGACACTCAACGTAAGGGCGGCGCCGGTAGAGGCATTGTACGCAAACAGATTGGTGACAGGCGCGGCGCCATTCTCATCGATTCCATTATTCAATGTGTTATTCACCTGATCCGCCAGCGTCTGGGCCAGGGTATTGAGGCTGCTGACGTAGGAAGGCAGCACGTTGTTGTAGTCGTCGATTTCAGCGCCAAGCTGTCCGCCCGTGGCCTGGGCTGTAATGTCGTTGCCACTGCTGCTCAGGATGGCGGTTTGAGGCGCGGAGAAATCGCCAGAAATATCATAGGATTGCGCACCCACCACCAACGGGGTTTGCCCCCCCAGGTATACGGAAATAGTTCCATTCGATTGCGGCAGCACAGTGAAATTTACGTATTGGGACAACTGGTCGAGCGCGGAGTTCAGTTGGGCGTCCACGCCTGCATCCACTCCTCCTTGCAGGTCCTCTGGATTCTGTCCATTGATTTGGGCGATGGTGCCTGCCAGCTGGTTAATGCTGGAGATGGTGCTGCTAGTGGCTTGAATCAGACTGCTGGTCTGGCTCAGCAATCCACTGGCGGTATCGTTAAAGTTTTGCGCCACCGTGGTGGCATCGTTCAGCACGGTCTGACGGGCCACCTCGTCATTGGGCGTGACGCTCAATTCCGAAAAACTCTGAAACAGCGCGCTGATAGAAGGGGCAATGCCCGAAGTGGTGGACAGGCTGAAATAGTTCTGCGCGGCGCTCAGGTCGGTGACTTTTTGTTGATCGTAAGCAGAAGCGGTCTGCTGAGTGCGGACCGACTGTTCGGCGAACTGGCTGCGCGAGCTTTGGGTAACGCCCAACGCCACGCCCCCCGTCGCGCCCTTAGCGAGATCAAACGGCTGTGCTACCAGTGTGACCAACTGATTTGCGTAGCCCGGCGTATTCGCATTGGTGACATTGTTTTGGATTACTTCCAGCGCGCCGCCATATGCTTCCAGCGCATTGGAGGAGTTTATGAGAGATGTTGTAAGATTGCCCATGCTGTTTCAGGAGATGTCGCGCCGAGACTTCCGGCTGGCCCTGTTCGGCAGGGCGTAGGGCGGGCTAGCCATGCAAGACCACGCTTTCCGCGGCGGCTGGCGCGGTCGCCTGGCTGGTTCCGGCCGATGTATAGTTGGCCGGTGCGTCGTCGGGGGCCATCAATCGGCCCAGGCCGGCATAAAACCTGCCTGCATTCTTAAGCAGTTCCTCCACCGCTTGAATGGCGCCGCGCAAGGCTACCACTTCCGTCTCGAGGTTTTGCCGTGCCATTCCCTGCCAAATGGGGGATTTTAGATCGAGGTCGAGTTGGCGGAGACACTCTACCGCCAGGTTCAGATCCGCTGCGCTGGCATCCAACGTGTTGAGGGTAGGTCGGAGAAGACGCCCGCGTATCCGTTCGAGGATACCGCGCGCCTGGCGGACTCGACCCACCTGCCGGCTGCCGTTTGACGTCATAAGCTAATTCAAATTCACCCGCTGATTCAGTGCGCACTCAAGCTTAGGTACTCAGCGCCGAGTAGGGGGCTCCGCCGAACTCGATACTGTGCTGGATGATGCTGGCGCTCACCTGGGAGGCGTCCACGCTATACTTCCCGCTGGATACAGCCGCGCCCAATGCATTCAATTTGGCGATATGAGCCGGAGAGCCGCTCAGCGCCGCGAGGATGTAACTGCTCAGGCTGGAAAGTTGCACCCGATCCGAGGCCCGGCCTGGGCCTGCCGGTTGTGTCGACGACGAACTGGTTCCCTTGGCGCCCACACCGGCGGACGGGTTTAATGCCGAAGTTGGTTTAGAATCGGCGCGAGGTATTTTCATCGCGGGTACCCGAGATTGGGGGGCGCTTGGTTCCCGTTTGGCCTCCTTGCTTTCTTATCGGCGCCGGAGCGTTGAATTGGAGGGAGTAAGGCGAGATTTTGGTGGGGATACCCCGCAGTCGGCGTGGGAGGTAGTGGGGCTAGGCACCTGGGCTCGGCGCCTGGGCTGGGCCCCTGGCCGCCGCCACACTCGAACATCTGCCGGGCGTTTAGCGCGGCGCTTGCGCCGCTGGTCGCAACCAGCGGTCCAGTAGACTACGGCTGGCGGTTTCCTTCTGCGGCAGCTTGGAAATCGGCTCGGAAAGATTCATCTTTTGGTTGTAGAACGCCACCAAAGCCTCTTCGTCGTAGCCGATGGCTTGCGCGTACTGCCGCAGATAGCTGGTGCTGAATATGCCGCCAGGAAGTTGCTCGAACCGCTCTCCCTCAATGGCTTGCAGGAAGCGCGTGCTAATCTTGGTGCTCTCGGCAATTTGCACCAACGAAACGCCGGCCCTCTTTCGGAACCGGGGTAGATCGAGCTCCAAATCCTGAGTGCGACCCGAAGAAACTGATGAGTGCATATCCGCTAGCCTTAGATCCCTTATCGGGTTATATAAGGCCCATGATAGCGAATTCGTAATTGTTCTGTCTCGCAAGCACTTTTCCAGAACGCCGCGTCAGCCGATCCCGTATCATGAAACAGGAGCCACTCGAGCCAGAGCTGACCAGGAGAACGTTTATGCGCCGCTCACTATTTTCGCGCACCTCACTATTTTCGCGCACCTCGCTATTTTCGCGCACCTCAAGAGTTGTGAGTACTTCAATCTTTGTACGTACTTCAATCTTTGGGCGTGCTTCAATCTTTGGGCGTGCTTCAATCTTTGGGCGTGCTTCAGTCTTTGTGCGTGCTTCAGGGCTTTTGTGCATTCTAGGTTCCGTCACGCTGGGTATCGCGGAGACCGGATCGTCGACCGTCACCTTCTATCGGGACGTGTTGCCCGTGTTACAGAAGAACTGCCAAACCTGTCATCGTCCTGGGGAAATCGCTCCGGCATCGTTCTTGACCTATGAAAGCACACGGCCTTGGGCCAAATCGATCAAGACAGCCGTGTTGACCAAACAAATGCCGCCCTGGTACGCGGACGCGCATTATGGCCAGTTTGCAAACGACCGCTCGCTCGCCGAGTCCGATATCCACACGCTGGTTTCCTGGGTAGACGCCGGCGCTCCAGCCGGGGATCCAAAAGACGCGCCCAAGCCGTTGGATTGGGTGGAAGGCTGGCGCATCGGTAAACCCGATGTGGTGATCTCGATGCCCATCGAGTATCGCGTTCCGGCTTCTGGAACCATCGACTATCAATATATTGTGATCCCGACCGGCTTCAAGGAAGACAAATACGTCCAGATGGCCGAAGCGCGGCCAGGCAATACCAAGCTGGTTCATCACATTATTGCGTTCGTGCGGGAGCCAGGTAATCCCTGGCTCAAGGATGCCAAGCCGGGGGTGGCATACGTCCCCAAGGAACCGGAGCTGAGTCCCGAGGATCAGAAGAAGCAGGAAGAGGAGGAGGCCAAGCTTCCCGGCATTCCCTTCCCCGGCGATTTTCTGGTGGGCTATGCTCCCGGCACGGTGCCACAGGTGATGAAGCCCGGCCAGGCGAAGCTGATCAAAGCGGGGTCGGACATTGTTCTGCAGATGCATTACACCGCAAATGGAACGGCGGGCGCCGACATTTCGCGGCTCGGCCTGGTGTTCTCGAAAACTACGCCGCGCAAGCGGGTGCTGACTATCAACTCCGCCAACGTGACGTTTTCAATTCCGGCCGGCGCCCCGGATACGGAAGTAGATTCCAAGGTGACCCTCCAACAGGATGCGATATTGGAAAGCTTTCTGCCGCACATGCATTTCCGGGGCAAGAGTTTTGAATACCGCGCCACTTATCCGGACGGCCGGAAAGAAGTTCTGCTCCGCGTGCCGCACTACGACTTCAACTGGCAACTGAGTTACGATCTGGCCAAGGAGAAGAAGCTGCCCAAAGGCACCGTGATCGAATGCGAGGCGCACTACGACAATTCGCCCAACAATAAATTTAACCCGGATCCCTCCAAGGAAGTTCACTATGGCGAGCAAACCTGGGAAGAGATGATGATCGGGTTCTTCGACGTGGCGGTTCCCATGAAAGCTACCGCGGACGATCTGATGTTTCCGAAGCCGCAGCGCGAGCAGGCGCAAAACTAAGCGACCCAAAGGCGGACTACGTGGTGTGTTACAGTGGCCGGGTATGCGGATTGTGGCCGTTATTGTCTTAGGAATTTTTTCGATGGTCGGCGTGGGATGCACTGCGGAAGGCGTGATGTTGCAGCCCCCGGTGCAAGGCGAGTGGTCGAACTTTCATAACGACAAAAACCAGGTCACCCGAGACGCGCGGGAAGAGCCTGGCAAGCCACCGGCGGAGAAGTAATTCGGGCGGCTGCCTGGGTCCTTTCGCGCTTGCAGCCAATGTTTGTGTGCACCTGTATTGACCAACTGGGATAGCTCCCTCAGTACTTGATTCGCGGCATCACAAGGTACGAAACTGGAGTGGCAACCGTCCAAACTGAGAGGGCTTAGTCGCTATGAAACTTCGAAGATGGGCCATATCCTTACTCGCCTGCACTGCGCCGTTTGCGGCAGAGTTGTTGGCGCAAGACAATCCAGCTCCCGCCCAACCCGGAATGATAGACCTTAGCGGAATGCCGGCGCCGCGCGGTATCTACTATCACGCCAGCGGTGGATGGGTGGCGCTTTCTCCCACGGTTCTGATGCCATTGTGGAATGAAAGGCCGGTGGCTTTAGAAATTCTCAACGTGGGATCGGACCATACGGTCACGCGTCTTCCGGGCCGTCACTCCGGGATTCAAATTGCAAGCGATGCGCGTCCCACTTTTTACTTGCATGGCATCAGCCCGTCCGACCTTTACCTGGTCCGCGCCGCTTCCAAGACGTATAACCGCGAAGTGCGCATGCCCACCAGCCGTCATTTCTGGGAGTGGGCGCATTTTGAAGACAAAGACCTCAGTGATTTCGACGTAGTAGGCGTCAACGGCGATATCGTGGCTATTCAACCGAGCAGCGCTCTAAAGCCAGGCGAATACGCACTATCCGCAACCTTCCAGCCGGGCCAATACTGGATTCGGTTGGGATTCGACTTTGGGATAGCGGGCGCTGCGTCGATACCGTAAGCAAAAGGCCGCCTCCTTAGCGCGCGTTTCTTGAATACGGTCGCGGCTCGTTATGAGCCAAGCGCGTAAGCAAGCGGTTTTGTCCATACGCGGCCGAATTCTGATGTAGTGTACTTGGCGAGAGTAAAACCGCATTCCAGCACAGTCAAAGTACGAGGGCGGTCCACTGAACCGAAGCGATTTCCACCAATTGGCCGAGTTGCATCTTGAGCACGCCAAGACGTTGTCACCCTTTTGTCAGTCAGCGCTCAACTTTCGTGGGAACCGCGTAGCCAAAAGGCGGCCGAGGAACTCTTCGAGGCGGTTTCCGATCCCGATCAGGGAGTACTCGCGTGTATAAAACGTTTTTGGTAGAGGCTAGGGCGAAGGCTTTTGAAGGAGCTGGAGAAGCGGCATTTACAAGTCACGGAGGCATTCTGGTTTCACGATGAGGATAGGCTCTCCCGATTTCGAAAAGAAGGGGCCCACATCACTTTACACTGCTGTCTCTGCCATTCTGAAAGATTTGTCGCTCGATGCCCCGCAATCCTTGCAGGTCCCGGCGGACCGGATGAAGCTGATGAGCCCATATAGCCTGGTTTATCGGACCGTCAAGCAGCACGCCGGTCCCATCGGTGGTCCGGTGCGCGAGGGACCCGTGCTGGACGCTTACATTTACAAAATGACGTAGCTCAATACTTCAGGATGCTGATGCTGGGGTCCACCCTATCGCTCCAGGCCAGAAGCGCTCTCGCAAGTCCTAGTTAGGACTTTGTTCGTGCAATCGTGGATTTTTCGAATGAAAGCGTTCAAAAACAACTGGTTTGGATGTAAACTTTTACAACTGGGACTAAAATGAAACTTAAGCATGGTATGCTAAAGCGTCCTCAAGAGTGGACAAGATTCTAAATGACTAACCTGATTAAGTCCGCTGTCCTCTTCGTTGGGCTTACAGCTACCCTGTCGAACGCCGCGCAGGGTCAGTCAAACTACACCTATACGACGTTTGATTTCCCCGGCGCCGGCTCCAACGGCACAGTGGCGACTGGCATCAACGATGCCGGCGACGTTGTCGGTTATTACTACGACAGTTACGTGTACCCGCATGGATTCTTATGGGCGAATGGCTCGATGAACACCGTTGATTTCCCACAATCAAAATTCATGACTTCGCTTTTCGGCATTAATAATTGCGGCACGATCGTCGGGCAAATCTTCGACAATAACGGCGCGACGACCCTGCAGTCTTTCGTCCTGGCCGGCGGAAAGTACACGCTGGTCAACTACCCGGGATCGGTGTCCACACAGGCCTTAGGAATCAACGATCATGGCATGCTCGCCGGTACCTATCAGATTGGCGAGGGCGATCACGGCTTTCTTTGGTACCAGGGCCAGTTCACTACGATTAGCGGATTCGAACAACATAATGCCTACGTGTCAGGCCTCAATGACCTCGGCGACGTGGTGGGATACTACTATGAGGGACCGCGTTCGGATCGGAACACTGTGGGCTTCGCGCATATCAAGAAGACGAACGAACTCTTGACATTGTCGTTCCCGGGAGCTCTAAACACCGCGGCCACGGCCATCAACAATCTTGCGCAGATTGTCGGCTATTACCGAGTTTCGAATAAATCCAACGAAGGGGCTTTCCTCTATTACTATGGCGTGTATATGGCGATCGGACCCTTCGCGGATGGCGCGGCGGCGTGGGGAATCAACGACGCAGGCGTGATTGCAGGCGAATTATGGCAACCGTACGGAGGCACGCTGGGCTTCCTGGCAACACCCGTTGGGAACGCACCGCCTACCAGCTCAGGCGCGGCCGCATGCGGCCCACAGTAGAGCGCGAACTGGTTTTACGACCCGTATATTAGCCCGCGAAGTGAGGCAGTATCCGGCCTTTTCCGAGCGGTGTTGGCTAATACTTCGGAACGCTAGGGTCCACCTTATCGCTCCAGGCCAGAATCCCGCCTTTCATGTTGCGGACCTTCTTGAACCCGGCCTGCTTCAGGAAATCCACCGCCTTGGCGCTGCGCATCCCGCTCTTGCAATGCGCCACGATTTCATCCGCTGAGTCCAATTCATTCACCCGCTTGGGCAGGTCGCCGAGCGGGATCAGCTTGGCTTGCGGGATATTGCAGATCTGATATTCGTGGGGCTCACGCACGTCGATCAAAACGAACCGGTCGCCCCGATCGATCTTCGACTTAACCTCGGTTGGTTCGATGTCGCCTTCCATAGGCTTCTCCTCGTGAGACTGGTTGGGGATGCCGCAAAATTCCTGATAATCGATCAGCTTGGTGATGGTCGGATGATCGCCGCACACCGGGCACTCGGGATTGCGGCGCAGCTTCAATTCGCGAAACTTCATCGCCAGCGCGTCGTACAGCACCAGACGGCCGATCAATGGCTCACCGATTCCCAGGATCAACTTTACCGTTTCAGTAGCCTGAATCAACCCGATGGTTCCGGGCAGAATGCCGAGCACGCCTCCTTCGGCGCAGCTTGGAACCAAGCCCGGAGGCGGCGGCTCCGGATACAGGCAGCGGTAACAGGGGCCTCCGGGATAGGCGAAGATCGTGGACTGGCCTTCGAAGCGAAAGATGGACCCATAAACGTTCGGCTTCTTCAGCAGAACGCAGGCGTCGTTCACCAGATAGCGGGTGGGGAAATTGTCGGTCCCATCCACCACAATATCGTAGTCTTTCAAAATCTCTAGAGCGTTCTCGCTCGACAGCGCAACTTCATGCCGGTCGATCTCGACATACGGATTGATGTCGAGCATCGTCTCAGCCGCCGAGTCCAGCTTTTTCCTGCCGACGTCCTTGGTCCCGTGGATCACCTGGCGCTGCAAATTGGTGAAATCCACCACATCGAAATCCACCAGGCCTATGCGTCCGATACCGGCCGCGGCGAGATACATCCCGAGCGGCGCACCCAGCCCGCCTGTGCCGATCAGCGCGACCTTCGCAGCTTTCAACTTCAACTGCCCTTCCATGCCGACTTCGGGCATGATCAGATGGCGGCTATAGCGCAGGATCTCGTCTTTCGACAAGGTATCGGGGGGCGCCGGCGGGGCAGCCACTCCCGCCGATCCGCCTGCGATGCTGGGCACAATGGACACCGTGTCGCCGTCGCTCAGAAGCGTGGCTTCTTTATTCAGGTAACGGATGTCTTCGTCGTTCACGTACACGTTCACGAAGCTGCGCAGCTTGCCTTCGTCGTTGTAGAGATGCCGGCGCAGGTCTGCGTATTCACTGGTGAGCGACTTCAACACTTCTCCCACCGTTGAGCCGGTGAGCTGCACCGAATCCTTCTTGCCGGCGAACTGGCGAAGCGGAGTGGGAATCAAAATCTTAGCCATAGATCAGTTCTTCCTTGGGAGCTTCCGTCTGGTCGAAATCCGGGCGGTAGCTGTTGGCGTGATCGAAACGCCCCTTCTTTATCGATAGTACGACGTATGAGAACCAGGGGCAGGAATGCTCCAGGTCGCGCTTGGAGAAATACGCGTCGCAGTCCGGATGGGAATGGAACACGCCCAGCACGTCCAGTCCTTTTTCACGCGATTCCCGATCCACGCGATGCAGGTCCCTGGGATCGATCACGAAAAAATCTTCCTGCGGGCCGGTATACGAATTCGGCAACGGCACGGCCTCCGCCACGAAGCCATCGGAGCCGATCATGAGGCCGCAGCCTTCTTTCGGAAAGGTACTCTCGACATGAGACACCATCGTATCCCAGGCCGGTTTGCTGATTTTAATCATGCCAGAAGGGCTCACTCAAATATTTGTACGCGCCGTCACAAAGAACGGTGACGATGACGCCCGGCTGGCCGGCTTCCGCCAATCTCTTCGCAACATTGCTGGCCGCCACCAGGTTCGCGCCGGAAGAGATGCCCACCAGCAGCGCCTCCTCGCGAGCCAGGCGGCGGCACATCGCATACGCGTCTTCGGTCTCGATCCAGATGTTTTCATCGGCCAGCGAGGGATCGTAGATGCCGGGGACGATCGCGGTGGGCATGTGCTTCAAGCCTTCCAGCCCATGAAAGCCGGACGACGGCTGCGCCGAAATACATTTTACGCCGGGAACCTCTTCGTGCAGACGGCGCGTGGTGCCCATGAATGTTCCGCTGGTTCCCATGGATGCCACGAAGTGCGTGATACGGCCCTCGGTCTGCGCCAGGATCTCCAGCGCCGTTCCGTTGTAATGAGCTTTCCAGTTGGCTGGGTTGTTGTATTGATCCGGGTAGAAATAGCGCTCGGGATCCTGTTTGTAAATCTCCTGGCACAAACGAATGGCGCCATCCGAGCCTTCTCCTGGATCGCTGAACACCATCTCAGCGCCGTACGCCTGCAGCACGTGCTTGCGTTCCATCGATGCGTTTTTCGGCAAGCAGAGCTTCACCTTATAGCCCAAATATGCGCCAATCATCGCGTAGGCGATGCCCGTATTTCCGCTAGTGGCGTCCAGGACGATCTTATCGTGCGTCAACTTACCGCTGCGCTCGCCGTCGCGGATCATGTTCAATCCGGCCCGATCCTTCACCGAACCGCCCGGATTGAAAAATTCGGCTTTCCCGAATAGCTCGATCCCCGGATAATCGCTCGCGATCCGCTCCAGGCGGATCAACGGCGTGTTTCCAATCAGTTGCAGGAGATCGGTGGCAACCAGTCGCGAGTCGGAAATGGGGACGGAGACAGGCATGGAGCGGGACAGTCTTGATTTTATAGCGCAGTTTTGATTTTATAACGCCACTAGCGTTGGATGCTGGCGGCGGCGATTGGTCGCTCGTTTTTCGTAAACAGTGCCGGCGGCGTAGTTTGCCGCTCGCGGCCAGTTTCGGTGAGCAGCGGTAGTAGCTGGGGCGTCAGGTCTTTGAAGATCTGGACGGCCAGCGCGCTGGTGAATTTATAAGACGCAGCCTTGGACCCCGGAACGTAGGCCACGATGGCGCCATAGAACCGGTCGCCAATCATGAAGACGAAAGTCGCGGTCCGGCTGACAACTTTATCGCCGATCACATGGCCGTTAGCCGAAAACGCCTCTAAACGATTATCGCCCGTGCCGGTTTTCCCGCCGACGGGAATGGTTCGGCCCCCTGGCAGCGCGATACCGCCGTGCGCGCGGCGGCCGGTGCCATTCTCAACCACGCCGATCAGTTGCTGGCGCACCAGCGTCGCGATCTCGGGCGCGATTACCCGTTCACCCGGAGAGGCTTGGTGAACCAGCACAGTTTCTGTGGGAGTGCCCGCGCCGAAGTGCATACGCTCGATTTTAATGGTTGGATTGCGGACACCATCGTTCTGGATAATGCCCATCAGGTCGGCCAGCGCGGCCGGCGTGTCGCCCGAAACGCCGATGCAGGTGGCATAGGAAGGCACCAGGGAACTGAATGGATAACCCTGCCGTTTCCAGGCTTTGTAAATCTCCCGGAAAGCATCCTCTTCCGTGAGGGTGCGAATGCGAATGTCCTGCTGATGTTTGTAGTGGCTGCGGAAGAGCCACCAGTACACATCCTGGCGCAACTTGGCGCTGGCGGCGGAGAGCGCCTTGAGATCGGCCTTGGGATGCTGTTCACGATAATTTAGCATCCACAATTCCAAAGGATGAACGTGCGCCAGGTAGCCGCGATCGGCGAGGTTGAATTTATCAATGCCGTACTTTTCGTATAGTTCCGCGGGATCGTTTCTCTTGACCAACACGCCGGCCCGGAAATGTTCTTTCAGGAACGCAGTGAATTGGTCCAGCCCGGCTTGCGGCCGCACGGAACGATAAATCACGGCGGCGCGCAAAGGAGTCAACTGAATTCCCTTTACCAGCGTTTCGAGCGCCTGATCGGAATCCTCGCCTCGATACTTGGCGTAGAAGCGGGACAGGTAAACCCCGCCTTCCTGATCGGCGAACCGTGCCAGATATTGCTGGCGCGCAGGATCGTCCCAATCTGCTAAGACCGCGGGCGAAGCCCCCGGCACGCGATAGCGGTAGTAATTCACGATGTCGCGCATCAACCGGACGAAAACCAGGTTCACGGAATTCTGGAAGCCACTGGCGACGGTGAAGTTCTGAAAGTTCTCGGACTTCTCAAAGTTGGCGAACACGTGAACGCCGCCGCCAGTGTAGAAGGCTTCGCCGGGATTGCCCGAATACTTGCGCTGGAGCGCGGCTTCCAGCATCGCCTTCTCGCTCCGATCCTGCGCGCTGGAAAGAAACTGCACAGCCCACTGGGTTAAATGATCGTCGGGGAAAACCGGAACAGCCTTGAGCTCTTCCGTACTTTTTGCGGCATATTGCCGGTGCAGATCCGCCACGATCTCGAGGTAGTTGATCAATGTGCGGAGCTTGGCAGTGGAGCCCAGCTCCAATCTGGTGTTCTGGTTGATGTTGATCGGCTCATTCACATTGTCCGTTTGCACCCGCAGAACGTTCACGCCCGGCTGTCGCTCGTACAACGTAAAGCTGTACGTCACCTTGGAGGGGTCGCTCTCTTGGAGCAATTGATATTGCGTGAGATTGGCGGCGGCCGCTTCTTTGCGATCGGCAATCTTCTCGAAGAACGCCGTGATCCCTTGCTGCGCCGGCTGATCCAGGGTAGTTTCAACGGTCAAGTCCAGCCGGTCCAGATCGTACGTGTTGTCCAGACCCAGCAGCGGAAGCAGCGACATCCGGATGCTATTGGGGGCCTTGTTATCCACATAG
>Ga0181525_10002341_pt1 | contig 15552 bp, 15 predicted proteins | sample PEATcosm2014_Bin_48_FD_121100 | JGI IMG/M metagenome (GOLD analysis project Ga0181525, IMG submission 121100) | Peatland microbial communities from MTU Mesocosm Facility, Houghton, MI, USA - PEATcosm2014_Bin06_10_metaG | ecosystem: Environmental > Terrestrial > Soil > Wetlands > Peat | place...
CGATCACGACGATGCGGTAATGCGGTTGTTTGCGCGCACCCATGCGCGACAGTCGAATCATCAACACAGATATATATCCTTGTTCCGGAAGAGTCCGGCGAGGTCAAGACAAACATTTATTATGCCGGAGGTTAGGCAGAATGACAAGGCGTGAATGCCGCCTTGCCTGACATTCCGGATGCCCGACAGCCGGGGTTTCGCGGGACCCTCCCGAATTCAGTCGGAACCGTTGCTTAAAGCCCGGGGTTCTTTGGCGGCGCTGGAGGGTCACTGCGACAGGCTTTACAGCGAGGACCTCCAGAACGGACGAAGGATTGGGGATCTGCGGATCGAAAATCCGTTCGTCTGAGGATGCAGCGCCAGGCGAATCAGGGTTACGGTCTTAACGCGAAATGCCGACCCAGAACGCTCGGCGCCGTGTGGCCATCATCTGCGTGGGCGGTGGATTCGATGCGGTACCGCCGCTGAATGGCGTGACCGGCACGGGTAGGAATCCATGGGTGGGAATCAAGGAGCGGGGCGTTGACGCCCGCGAAACGGGATCACTATACTCGAAGAGCCCGATTCAGGAAAAAACGAATGTCCCTCTCCGCGGTAATCGTGGACGATGAGCAACTTGCCCGCGACGAGCTCGCTTACCTGCTGAAAAGCACAGGCGACGTGAATGTGGTAGCACTGGGGAAGAATGGTCTCGAGGCCATCAGCCTTATCAAGGAACACAGTCCTGACCTGGTGTTTCTCGACGTGCAGATGCCGGGACTCGACGGTTTCGGTGTCATCAAGAAGCTTCTGGACAAAAAAATCTCCTTGCCCAAGATTGTTTTCGCCACGGCCTTTGACCAGTATGCGGTGAAAGCGTTTGAGGTGAATGCGGTAGATTATCTGCTGAAGCCCTTCGACAAGAAGCGGGTCGCGCTGGCGGTGCAGAAGGCACGCAGCCAGCAAGGAGCAGAAGGACTGCCGGCGGAAAAAATCGACACCCTGATGCGGATGCTGCAAGCGCCAAAGCCCCAGACCTCGAAAATTCTTCTCAAGGCCGTGGGGCGTATGTTTCTTGTGGACCAGAAGGAAATCTGCTACGCCTCGATCGAAGATGGAGTGATCACGGTGGTGACCGCCGGCGCATCGGGAATGGAAGGGCATTCGAACTGCCGCACCCTGGAAGAATTACTCGCCAGTCTCGATTCCGGGCTATTCTGGCGGGCGCATCGCTCCTACCTGGTGAATATCAATCGCATTCGCGAAGTCGTGCCCTGGTTCAAGAGTTCGTACCAGCTGCGTATGGATGATAAAAAGCAGAGCGAGATTCCAGTCAGCCGGGCGCAGACCAAGCGACTGCGTGAACTGTTCGGGCTCTGAACCGGCCGGAGCGTCGCTCTGGCTTTGCAAGGGAATCCCCTGCCCGGCTAAAACGGATGGGGTGGTCGATTGGGCAGAGATCGACCCGGCGGAGTTGGATGCCGCTTTCTCGGTCCTCTCGACCGCAGCATCTTTGATCGGCATGCCGGTTTGAAAACTGACTCACTTCGCCCGGAACTCCAACCCCGGATTTTCCCTCCGAATGCTGCTGGGCGAAACGGTGGAATCGGAGAGCAGTTCCAGACTCGAAACTGCTCTCCAAGACCCTTTGGGGGAGGGTTAAACCGCCAAAGCTTCCGAATCCCGAGCGGGCGCGTACTGCCAGCGTCGCACGGTTGGAAACTCGACTCGGCCTTGAAGCTTTCCGATCGAGGAAGGAGGAACGTGGTGCAATTTCCGTTCCAGAATGGAACCGGGTTAAAGCGTTCTAACTCGCAGAAAAGACGGGTCGACAGAGGGTAAGGTGGCCCGCTTTCGCATCGCCCGGTGCCGACGAATCGGCACTTTGTTGATGACTCGGCACGAGGAATCGCAAAAGTCCCGCTGGGGCGGGGATCAATCCTGCTTCGGGTCATAGTAATCGCTGCGCACGATTCCCAGCCGCTGCATCTTCGATTGCAGAGTAGTGCGCTTCAGACCGAGCCGCCGGGCTGCTCCCCTTGGTCCGGAAATTGTTCCTCGGGTTTGGCGCAGCACTCCAATGATGTGTTCGCGCTCCGCAGCCTCGAGCGAGTGTTCGGGCGGGCGAGAGCTCGACGATCCTGCCAGCAGCTCCGCCAGCGGTGCCCGCAAGGCCGTGCCTTCGGTGAGAATGACCGATCTTTCGATAAAGTTTTCCAGTTCCCTTATGTTGCCTGGCCAGTGCCATGCCATGAGTGCGTCCATGGCCTCGCTGGAAATCGTCTGTATGACGCGGTCCATGCGACGGGCAAATTTCTGAACGAAATATCGGACCAGCAGAGGGATGTCCTCCCGCCGTTCTCGTAGAGACGGCAGCCGGATTGGAAATACGTTCAAACGGTAAAACAGGTCACCGCGAAACTCCTTGTCGGTCACGCTCCTGGCCAAATCCCGATTGGTGGCAGCGATCAGTCGCAGGTCCACCTTGATGGTCCGCGTGCCACCCAGCCGTTCGAACTCATGGTCCTGCAAGACGCGCAGCAGCTTGGGCTGCAACTCCAGGGGAATTTCTCCGATTTCATCCAGGAACAACGTGCCCTTGTCAGCCAACTCCAGGCGCCCGATCTTCTGGCTCACGGCTCCGGTAAAGGCGCCTTTCTCGTGTCCGAACAATTCGCTTTCCAGCAGTCCGGTCGGAATCGCGGCGCAATTGAGGGGAACGAATCGCCGCTCCGCACGCTTACTGATGCGATGAATGGCGCGCGCGATCAAGCCCTTGCCGGTTCCGGTCTGCCCGAGGATCAGAACCGTGGCGTCGCTGGCAGCCACGATTTCGACTTGGGCCAGCACGTTCCTGTGCGCAAGACCTTCCCCAATGATCTCCTCGAAGTGAAGCTGGGTGCGGACTTCCCCTTCGAGGTAACCTTTCTCCTGCTGCAACCGGGTTCTGAGTTCCTTGACCTCTCGCGCGGTCCGCGCGTTTTCTAAAGCCATGGCAAGTTGGGCGGCGACCTGGTTCAGAAGAGTCAGGTCGTCGGTCTTGAACGCGTTGGCTCGAGTGCTGCCCAGCACGAGAACACCGCCCGGCCCCGAAGGCCGGAGCAACGGAACGCAACAAAGCGAGCGCAGGCCCTCAGCGTTCAAGCTGGCTGCGACCTTGGGATCGAATTCGTGTACCTCGTCCGGGGTGAAAATCAGCGACGAGCGGCCTTCTAACACCCTGGTTCCGGTGCCCTTGGCGGTGCTGATTTCCTCGCCAACACTCAAATCTTTGCCCAAGGGAAAATCCATGGCGTGGCGGACCAACTGCCCGCTTTTCTCGTCGTGAACCGAGAGGGCCGCGTATTCTTGCCGAAGAACTCGTCGCAGACTGGCAGAGATCTTGGGGAAAACCTGCCGCGCATCCCACTTTGTCCCCAGCACATGGCCGACCTCGAGAAGCACACGTTGCCGCTGTTTCTCCTCTTTCAGGATTTTGGAAACGCCGCGGAACGATTCCTCTAACTTTTTTTGTTCCGTGATTTCTACCACCACGGCACCGATCTGGGTCACCTCGCCCCCGGCCTCCTTGATGGGAATAAAATGCGCGAGCCAGTGACCGGGTTCAGTGCTGTGGGGGAGGACAGAGGTGACTGCGAGGTTCAGGACGGGCTGGCGGGCGGCCAATACAGAATTCAATTGGGGTTCAACCAACTTCGCGAGATCACCCAACACTCCGCGGACGCTTTTGCCTAAATGGTCGGCTGCGGGCAAGCCATTGATTTCGGCCATTGTCTCGTTGACGGCAAGATAACGAAGGTTGGTATCCAAGAGGCAGAAACCCACTTTGGTGGCGCTGAAATAAACCGCTGACAGCTGTTGCCACTCAATCAAAGCCGCCGCCGCCGCCGGCCCGACCGGATTGCCCGGCGCTGCAGTTTCAGGGTCGATCGAGATGCCCTGCAGGCCTGCGGGTGGGGAAGAGCGGCTGCCAGCCAGACCCTGGCCATAATCGAAATCCGATTCCGATCGTTCCCGATGACGGCTCAGGATCCGATCCCTTTCCACCATTGCGGTCGCATAAGTCACGGTGGCGTCGGCGCTCAAGGCCACCATATCTGCGACCCGATGCAGGAACGTAACGTCGTCGGAGCTAAATGCGTGCGCCGACTTGCTTCCAATTCCGATCGCGCCTAGCTCTTGGTGGAGGCTAGATAGGGGAACCATGCTGTAAGAGCGTGCGGCTTTTTCTCTCAGCCAATGCAAGCCGTGCTTGAATTGTTTTCCCTCCGCAAGATTGTCGATCGAGAGAACTGTCTGGGTTCGCCAAACGAACCCCGCCGCCGATTCCTCGATCGATACTTCGGCAGTCTCGGGCACCCACCCCTCCCCCTGCCACATATACAACTTCATGATTTTCCGGACGGGATCACACAGGGCGAAGATGACGAAGTCGAAGGAAAGAACGGTGCGCAGCCTTGAGGCTATTTCGCGAAAGAGCTCGCCAGGCTCGCGACGAACAGAAACCAACTCCGCCGCCCAAAGCAGTATCGCTTGGCGTTGCCACTCGAATTCAACGTCTGGGGCGCTCAAGGGGAACATCACATCCTGCCGTGGCAGCGTCTCCCCCCCATGACCACTCGCCGCCGAATTATCTCATTTGTGTCGGAATCATTTGGAATTATAAAGAACCATTTCAAGGGAAAAGCCGCTTTTTTCCCCGATATCGGTTTTCCGAACAGAATCTTCCCAAGCTGGGATCGCGGTATCCCGGCAAATCGCCAAGAAAGGCGTCGCCAAACGGAGCTCGCAAAAAGTTATAATCGCACCCATGGCCCGGGGTTGGGAAAGCAAGTCGGTGGAAGCGCAGCAGGACGAAGCAGCCGCCAGGAGTACGAGTGAAAAGCCGCGCCTGACGCGGCAAGCGGCAGAGCGGCAGCGGCAAAAAGAGAGCCTTCGCCTGGCCCTGGCGAACGTCGCGCGGCAGCTCGCCAGCAGCCACGATGTGCGTCATCGAACGCAGCTCGAAAAGGCCCGTGCCGATCTCGAGCGGAAGCTTGAGGAACTCGGCGCTTAAAGGTCGAGCCATCAGACCAATTTTGCCTCCGCATCATCAAAAACGTTTTCGTTTTCCGAACAAGCGCGGCGCATTGGCTGCTCTCCGCTCCCAATCTCGCGCGCGCTGCGGCTGCGGCGAATGCTGGTGGCACTGACGTATAATCGAGTTTCCATGAAAGCTTACGTTTACGTCTCGCTGAAGAAAAGCGTCCTCGACCCCCAAGGCAAGACCATTCAAGGTGCGCTGAAGAAGATGGGTTACAAGGGACTGGAAGATGTCCGCCAAGGGAAGTATTTCGAGCTCACCCTCGACGGCGGTCTGAGCCGGGAAGAGGCGCAAACCGAAGTGGAACGCATCGCCCGCGATGTGCTCACCAACCCCGTCATTGAAGAGTTCCGCTGCTCCCTCGCAGATTGAAATTCCTGGAGAATCCGGCATGTGTGGCATCGTTGGTTATGTAGGCAAGAAGGAAGTTGTTCCCATCATCGTCGAGGGCTTGAGGCGGCTCGAGTACCGGGGATACGATTCCGCCGGTATTGCGGTCGCGGGTAATGGCGATAAGTTGCAGATCCGGCGAGCGGAAGGCAAGCTGCGCAACCTGGAGGAGGCCATCCGGCTCAAACCGCTGATTGGAACGTATGGGATTGGCCATACCCGCTGGGCTACGCACGGGCGCCCCACGGAAGAAAACGCGCATCCTCATCGCGACTGCACCGGCAAGATTGTCGTGGTGCACAACGGTATCGTTGAGAACTACCTCAGCTTGAAGAAGAAACTGCTTGAAGAAGGTCACAGGTTCTCCACCGAAACCGATACCGAAGTCATCGCGCACCTGATCGAAAATCACCTGTACAAGACGGGCAACGGCCATCGCCCCAGCCTCGAAGAAGCGGTCCGACGAACGGTGAAAGAGCTCGGTGGAGTCTTCGCCCTAGTCGTGATTTCGGTCGACGAGCCGGACAAGATCGTGGCCGCGCGCAATGGTCCTCCTCTCGTGGTGGGACTGGGGAACGATGAATACTTTGTGGCCTCCGACGTTCCGGCGATCCTGTGTCACACCCGCGACATTTTCTTTCTGGCGGATGGCGACCTCGCCGTGGTCACCGCCGAGGGTGTGCATCTGACTGATTTCGACGGAAAGCCCATCCAGCGGCAGGTGCAGCACGTCACCTGGGACCCCATTATGGCGGAAAAAGGCGGCTTCAAGCATTTCATGCTCAAGGAGATTTACGAGCAGCCGCGGGCGGTTCGCGATACCACGTTAGGAAGAGTCTCGCTCGACACCGGCCACATTTTTCTCGACGAGATGCAAATCAGCGAGGCCGAATTCCGCGCCGCAAAAAAGATCGACATCGTGGCCTGTGGCACCAGTTGGCACGCCGGTCAGGCCGGCAAGTTCATGATCGAGAGTTTCGCCCGCTTGCCGGTGGAGGTGGATTACGCCAGCGAATGGCGTTACCGCGACCCTATCGTCGGTCCGGACACGATCACTCTGTTGATTTCGCAGTCCGGCGAAACCGCCGACACGATTGCCGCCCAGCGGGAGGCCAAAGCCAAAGGCTCGCGCACGCTGGCCATTTGCAATGTGGTGGGTTCGATGATTGCCCGCAACGCCTCCGGAACCATTTATACGCATGCCGGACCTGAGATCGGCGTGGCATCCACGAAGGCTTTCACTTGCCAGCTCACGGCGCTTTATCTTTTCGCTCTCTATCTCGCGCAGGTTCGCGGCACCATGACCGCCGAGCAGATCCGGGCTGCGGCCCAGGAGCTGACCCTCATTCCCGGCAAGCTGGAAACCATTCTCACTCGCGATGAAACCTATGAAGAACTGGCCAAGCGCTTCCAGCGCGCCCAGGATTTTCTGTTTCTCGGGCGAGGGATTCATTACCCGATCGCGCTCGAAGGCGCGCTGAAGCTCAAAGAAATTTCCTACATCCACGCCGAAGGTTATCCCGCCGGAGAAATGAAGCACGGACCCAACGCTCTGATCGATGAAAATCTTCCCGTGGTCATTGTGGTCACGCGTGATGCGAACAATGCCGGCTCGATGGTGCGCTACGAGAAGACAATGTCAAACCTGAAGCAGGTCAAAGCGCGTTCCGGCGTGGTCATTGCGCTCGCGACGGAAGGCGACGAGGAAATCAAACAGGCGGCAGACCACGTTCTCTACGTTCCGGCCGCGCCGGAAGAACTCTCGCCGATTCTGGAAATTGTTCCCTTGCAATTGCTGGCGTATCACATCGCGGTCCGCCGCGGATGCGACGTGGATCAACCGCGGAACTTGGCCAAGTCGGTCACGGTGGAGTAGGGTTTCGTCCGCGATCGGCTGCCAACCCTCAACCTTTTCTCCGATCAATCATCGGCAGCCTCCACGTCGGTGTGCCGAAAATCATCCTTTGAACAGCAGCCGCTCGCGCATCTCCTTCGCCAGCGCATAGGAGAAGCAGTCTCCAAAGTTGAGTCCCGCGGGATGGCGCCCCTGCCAAAATCGCGATAGGCCTCGCGGGCGAGCCGAGCTTGCCGCAGCGTCACGGGCTCGACGATGATCCCCGCCTCGCGGAAGAAATCATCGAAGCGGCGGCTGGATATCGGATCGCGGCCGCTATCCATCACGATCGCAGCCTCGACGTGGCTAACCGCCGAAATGCGACCGGCTTCGGCCCTGTCCATGACCCGCGCCATCGCCAGCGCTTCGAGTTCGGCTCGCAGAACGGCGATGACGGCCGAGGAGTCCAGGATCACTTGGGCAACCCCTTCTCGTCGTACAACATTTCCCCGTGATCAAGGGAGAGGTAAGGCTCTTTCATAGGAGCGGCGCACTCCCTCCCGATCTTCAACAGCCGCTCCGCCAAATTACCCTTCTGGTCGCGGCGCACTCGCTCCAGCCGCTCTGCCACGGCCTTATCCACTGCGGCAGTCATGCTCTCGCCCGTCGCCCGAGCCAACTCGCGCACCTACCACGCGCCCTAGTCTCCGGCAAACCAGCAGCAATCCCACAATTCCCGCCCCCCAGACAGCGAACGCCGCATCCACCACCCATCGAGGCGCCGCTCCTGCTCTTTGCAGCAAGAAAGGGAGAAAATTCCACGAGGTGATGTGAACGTAGTCCCAGGGGTCATACATCATCGACTCATTGTTCAATCCCCACGGGTCCATCTTGCCCAGCGCGAAGGCGGCGATGTTCTTGAAGCGCAGCGCGATGACGAACGTGGGATGGCCGAGCGTCTCCATCTGATAAATCTCGAGCGGCAACCAGAAGGCGAGCGACGAGATTTGAATCATCAGGCTGGCGGCGATCAAGACCAGAGCGCCGCGCCAGACCCAGTTGCTCACGTTCTCTCGATAGCGCAACCCTAGGGGCAGGGCAAGAAGGGTGGCGAGTTCGACCGAGGTTGCGACGTAGCGATCGCCCCAGGCGAAATCGCCCGCCCAATAGGCGTAGCGGGCATACAAGCTGACATAGCCCAGCAACAACAAAATGGATGTCACGCCATAAGCTCGGGCTTCGGGCAACACCCGCTTCCACAACAGAACCAACAGCAGAACCGCCAAAACCAGCAGAGGATCAAATAGAAAAATCGACTTCTCCGGTTTGAAGAGCGCACCCAGAAAACCTTCATGAAAGGGCGTGTTCCAGGGGAAGTTCGGAGGTAGTGTCGGATCCCGCGATCGCAGCTCCGCGGCAAAAAGCGATAGATAGGTGGTCGTGAACGATCCGAAGCGATAGAACTGATAGAGGCGATCGATCGTCAGAAAGCCGGCGTAAACCGGCGCGGCTATCCTGACGTACGCCAAGAAGCGCCGCCCAAGTTCTCGACGGGGAGCGCGTTCGAAGCAAAGCACAAGGAGAAGAAAAATGCCCGCCGCCATAACGTCAAGAGCAGTGGTGAGGCGAGTCAGCAGGTTCAATCCGAGCGCAGCCGAACCGAGAAGCAGGGCTTGCCCGCTGCCCGTCCGCAGCCATTCGTATTGCCAGGAGAAACCGGCGAGGGTCAGAAGCATGATGTAGTTGTTTTCCATCATGTTCTGCGTGTAGTGCAGGTGGGTAGTGCAGAACATCAGCGCCAGGACCCCCAGGGCTGATTCTTTCGCGCTGAATCGCAACTGCCGCAGCAGGCGGAAGCCCACCAGCGCCGTGAGCACATTTACAAAAATATTGGTGCTGTAGCTGACCACGATGCTGCGAACCGCGGGGTCGTCGACATATCCGCGAAATATTGGCCAGTGCGCGATCCACGTACCCAGCACGTCGGCCGGGAGCATCAGCAGCGATTGGCCGATGCCATACCAGCTATAAAGCCGGCCACCGCGGCCGCGCAAGCCGAACTCGGGGTACTCGTTGGGAAAGACTTGGGGCTCAGAAGTCCACAGCCAGTGCGTGGTCTGCAGCCGATGCATCGTATCGGCGGTGCCCAATTCTCCGGACTGCACCACAGACGCAAGCAAACCCGCCGTCAGGCACAAAAGAAACAAGGGATCGCGAAGCCATGCGCCGAAACGAGAGTTCACGTTCGGATGGTAATACAAAGAAGGCGTGGACCTCAGGTCCCGGCAAAAACCATGCACACCGCCCAACCTCCGAGGTTTGAGGTCCGAGATCCGTTTTGCCTTCAGGCGCTCGCGACGACGTTTCTTGCCATGACAAGGTAGACTGTATCCGGAAAAATTCATGCCCCCGTGTTCATCCTGCGGTAGCGACGTATCGATTCCCGGACGTTTCTGCTCGGCGTGCGGGACGCCCACTGGCAACACCGACGACCTTGCCACCCTTGATTTTGCGACGGCAACTTCGCCTTTGCCGCAGCGGCCAGTGTCGGGCTCTTCGTCGCGACCTCCGAGTTCTGCCGAACGCCTGAGCGAGGGTCGATTCCTTCCCGGCCGGTTGCTGGCTGGCCGTTATCGCATCATCGCGTTGCTCGGAAAAGGGGGCATGGGCGAGGTGTACCGCGCCGACGATCTCACGCTCGGGCAACCGGTCGCGCTCAAATTTCTTCCCGACGAGGCGGCGCATGATGAAGCTCTGCTGGAGCGCTTCAAGAATGAGGTGCGGATTGCTCGGCGGGTCTCCCATCCGAACGTCTGCCGGGTTTACGACGTCGGCGACGTGGAAAGCCACACCTTCTTCACCATGGAGTATGTCGATGGCGAAGACCTGGCGTCCCTGCTGCGGCGTATCGGCCGGTTGCCCGAGGACAAAGCTCTCGACATTGCGCGCCAGCTCTGCGCTGGATTGGCGGCCGCCCACGCCAAAGGAGTGCTGCATCGAGATCTGAAGCCGGCGAACATCATGCTCGACGGGCGCGGGCAAGTGGTGATCACTGACTTCGGACTGGCCGGTGTGGCCGATCAGATTCAGGGCGCTGAAGTGCGCAGCGGAACTCCCGCCTACATGGCCCCCGAGCAACTTGCCGGCCATGAAGTCAGCACGCGCAGCGATATTTACTCTCTCGGACTGGTTCTGTTTGAAGTGTTCACCGGGAAGCGCGTCTTCTCGGAGAAATCGGGCGAGAAGGTTGGCGGCGGCGAAAACAGAACCGTGAGCCGGCCATCTTCTGTGGTGAAGGATCTTAACCCGGTGGTGGAACGTGTGATCCTGCGTTGCCTGGAAACCGAACCCTCGGCGCGTCCAGCCACAGTTCTAAGCGTGGCTGCGGCGTTGCCCGGGGGGGACCCGCTGGCGGCGGCTCTGGCGGCGGGTGAAACGCCTTCGCCGCAGATGGTGGCGGCGTCGGGCGAGACCGCCGGCCTGCGTCCACGGGTCGCCGTCGCCTGTCTTGCCGGTGTTTTGCTGGCTTTGGCCGTGGTCACCGTTCTCGGGATTCGCTACAGCGCTCTGGAAAAGATGCGGCTGGAGCTGAGCCCGGAAGTGCTGAGGCAGCGGGCGCGGGAAATCATCGCGCGGCTCGGCTATCCGGATAAGCCGGCCGACAGCGCCTACGATCTGTACTACGACACCGACTTCCAGGAGTATGTGGAGAAAAACGACAAGCCCCGGCCCAACTGGAATGCGGTGCTGGTGGCACGGCCCTCGGTGCCCGGGTTCTGGTACCGGCAAAGTCCCGATGCCATGGTTGCACAAGGTTTTCAAGATCAGCTGCTCAATCCTGGGATTGTCACCCCGACTGATCCTGCGGCTGTGCTTTCTGGAATGATCAATGTGAAACTTGATCCGCAGGGGCGGCTCACCTATTTCCAGGCGATCCCGCCGCAAAAAGAGGGTTCGAATACGCCATCCGAGACGGTCGACTGGAACTTGCTTTTTGGGGCGGCCGGTCTTGATCCCGCGCGGTTCCAGAAGGCGGAGCCAGCCTGGACTTCTCTTGGCGCCTCCGACACGCGCATGGCATGGACCGGAACATGGCCGGAAACGGCGCGGCCCCTGCGCGTCGAAGCGGCTGCCTGGCATGGAAAGCCCGTCTTTTTTTCGTTGATTGGCGAATGGACCAAACCGGATCGTATGAAAAGTCCGGAAGATTCGACCGGCAAGAAAGTGAGCCAGATTATCGTGGTGGTCTTGGGGTTCGGTTTGTTCTTCGGGGCGATTCGGGTGGCGCGACTGAATTATCGGCAGGGGCGGGGGGACCGGGAAGGCGCTTTGCGCCTGGCCTGGGTAATGTTTGCCCTGGAGATGCTCTTGTGGCTGTGCCGTGGGCATTTCGTGGCCAGCATCGAGATTCTGGTTTTGTTCGCGGTTGCAGTCAGCACTGGACTGTTTGTTTCAGGCACGACGTGGCTGCTGTATCTTGCTCTCGAGCCGTGGGTGCGGCGGCGTTGGCCGCACACCATTATTTCCTGGAGCCGGCTGTTGTCGGGACAGTTCCGCGATCCGCTGGTGGGCCGCGACATTCTGTTTGGAGTGATGCTGGGCGTGGTTTGGCTTCTGGTCTTTCAGCTCCGTTATATCCCCATGATGCGTATGGGAGCGGTGCCCGGGATCGGCCAGATCGAATTTCTCGCAGGGGGGCGCGAAGCACTGGGAGCCTGGTTGTTCCGGATTGCGGGGTCGATCATCGGCACTCTGCAATTCTTCTTTCTTCTGCTCGGACTGAAAGTGCTGCTGCGCAAGGATTGGCTCGCTGCCGTCGCCTTTGTTGCCATCTTCGCTCTGCCGCGAGCATTTCTGGGTCCGTACGTGGCAGTCGAACTCCCGGCGCAGATTCTCGTCTACACCATCGCCGTATTAATCGTCTTCCGCTTTGGCCTGATACCCCTGGCCTGTGCCATCTTCACCGTGGAACTGCTGGGAAATCTGCCAATCTCCACCGACTTGTCTGCCTGGTACATGCCGACCTGCGTTCTGGCGGTGCTCAGCATCGTGGCGCTGGCTGGGTGGGGCTTTTATCATTCGCTCGGCGGAGAACCACTTTGGCACGCGGAGATCGATTAGGCTCTCAGTTTTGGCGCACCGGCGGGCCCGAGTGCTACAATTTCCCGTCCATCCGACAGCCCAGCGCATCGACGCAAATGTGATCTCGGGCCGAACCTTTTCTGCCGGGCTGCCAGAATCTCGCATAGACCTACAGAGAGGTGTCTCATGAAAAGACTGCTGCTAGCAGCGGTGCTGTTGGCGTCGGCGACGCTTTTTGCCCAGAGTCGGTTCGATGGAACCTGGATGACCAAACTCGACACAGCCAAGCTCCCCACGAAACCCGACAAATACACTTTGAGGAACAACCTGTACGAATGCCTCACCTGCGTCCCGAAGGTCGCGGTGAAGGCCGACGGAAGCGAACAGAAGGTCACGGGCCATCCCTACTACGACACCATTGCGGTCAAGGTTGTGGATGCCAGTTCGGTTGAGATCATCGAAAAGAAAGACGGAAAGCTCATGCTTACGGACAAGGTCGCCGTCTCCGCCGACGGAAATACCCTGGACGACCAATTCACCGATACGACCGGAACCCAGCCGGTGACGGGGGAGGTTACGTCCAAGCGGGTGAGCCCGGCTCCACCTGGCGCGCATGCCATATCGGGAGCGTGGCGGACGGAGAAGGTAAATACTGTCTCCAGTAACGGACTGACGGTGACTTTTCAGGGCACAGCCGACGGACTGAAGATGTCCGACCCGAATGGCAACAGCTATGACGCGAAGTTCGACGGCAAGGACTATCCGATCCAGGGAGATCCCGGCCACACCATGGTCTCGCTGAAGCGCATGGGGAACGACACCATTGAGGAGATCGACAAGCGGGAGGGGAAAATTGTCGGTATCAACCGCATGACGGTGTCGAAGGATGGCAAGTCGATTCACGCCGTGTTCACCGATAAGCGGCGCGGAACCACGACTGAGTTCACCATGGAGAAGCAGTCCTAGGAGGCGAGCTTGATTGTCAAAACAGCTCGATGCTCACCCCACGGGCGGAGGCCGTAGCGAGGCGGGCGTCACGAGTCATCAGGGTGGCGCCCAGTTTTGCGGCGAGTGCAACGTAAGCGGCATCGTAGGCAGACAGATTATGCCGCAGCCGCCAGATATGTGGCAGGAAGAGAAAGTGGGGATAGCGCGTCAGGCGGAGGTCGAGCAAATCCTGGAGCGCCTGATCGGCGCGCTCGGCGGAAACCGCGGCTTCCCGCACCAGTCGCCGCAGGACCTGCGCCACCTCAACGTCGAGAAGGTGCGGAGCGTGAAGGGATTCGCTGCGCGAGTAAATCCGGATCTCCATTCGCTGGCCCGCGGCGGTCTGAAGAAGCCAGTCGATCACGGCTGAGGCGTCGAGGACGATCACCGACGGTCGCGCTCTTCTCGCACCAGGCGTGCGCTGTCGAGTGAGAGCGCGACGGCCTTGCGGGTGTGCAGACGGTCGCGCAATTCCGCCAGCGTTGGCCGCTCGGCGATCTCCTTGATCTCAGCGAGCAGGTAGTCCGAAAGGGACATACCGGCCATGGCAGCACGAGCTTTCAGACTGCGATGCAGGGCGTCGGGCACATGGCGAAGCTGAATCATCTTTGACATGTCAATAGCGTACTTTCATGTGGTACACATGTCAACCAAAGACGGACCGGATGCGGGGGAAGTCGACGGAGCGCCCCGGGTGTAAGATGCGTGTGCCTTGGGGTTGAATCTAACTGCGACGGAAAAAGGAGAATGGAATGAAGCGATCCCTGCTGGTAGCTGGGGTGGTGGCGGCGATCATCGCCGCGTGGTCCGTGGGGCGGGTGCACGGGCAGAACGAAATGAAGAAAGTCGTTTATGTCTCCTCGGATTCGGCAAATTACACGAGCATGGCCAAAGGCGTGACCACGGCTAAAATCTGGGGCGACAGCGACAAGGGGGCGCACGCCACGTTTACCAAGTTCGATCCGGGACAGGATTCCGGGATGCACACGCACACCAACGATGTCTGGATCGTGGTGTTGAAGGGCGCCTATCTGTACAAGGACGACGCGGGCGAAAAGCGCGTAGCCGCGGGCGACTTTTTGCGCGTCCCCGGTGGACACAAACACTGGAGCGGCGGCGACGCGAAAGAGGGCGCGCTGTTCTATGAGGAATCGTCCGGGAAGTTCGACTTGATTCCGGTGAAGTAGAGGGCATGGAGGGCGGGGCTTCGAGGCCGCTGTCCGGCCGGCATTTCGGGAGAGCCCACTTCTCGCAGAGTAAGAAAGAAGGCGAGACGTGGGCCCCCGGCTCCGTCCGTTGCCCATCGCTCGGCGATGCGGAGCGATCGGGCCCCAGAGGGATCGAATCGTGGAATCCATTTCTTTTTAGGGCTGAAAAGAGTGGACCACCGACCGTTGACGCTGAGCTGTAACTCGTCACAGCATGCTGCAGCGCAGGAGGGTTGCAATGCGAGTCTGGTTGGCCGGCATTCTCTGGCTAAGCATCCTCGCCTGGGTCGCACAGGCCCAGGATTCGCGTTCGGCGCCGCAGGATGGGGGCGTGAGGGAACTCCTCGAGAGCATCGTTATTCCGCCCATCCCGCAGGCGCCTTTTTCTGCGACGCTGGCGACGGAATGGATCAAGTACGCTGCCGATGGCGCCACGATGACATTCGTCAACGAGCGGCATATCGCGAGAGACTCGCGGGGCCGGATCTACCAGGAACGCTGGTATCTGGTGCCCAAGAACAGCAGTGTCAGGTCGACCATGAACTGGATTCAGCTGGTTGACCCTAGACAGCGCACTCTTTACAACTGCAGCACGGAAAAGCACGTCTGTGAGGTGCTGCTCTATGATCCGGCCGGCGATCTTTCCGCCGCGTCGGCGCGCAAGGGCTCTGCCGGTCCGTTGCCGCATGGGAACGGAAATGTGGCGTGGGAGGATCTGGGAACAACGAACATCGCAGGAATCGATACCGTGGGCACGCGCGAAACAACGATTCTCAACGCCGGGACTGTGGGAAATGATCTGCCGCTCACTTTGATTAGCGAATACTGGCATTCGGAACCGCTTGGGATTAATCTCCGGTCCATTCGCACAAGCCCAACCTTCGGAAAGCAAGTCTTTACCGTCACCGAACTCACCCCCGGCGACCCCGACGCACAACTTTTCGAGCTGCCTGCAGGTTACAAGGTAAATGATCAACGAAAGAACCCGC
>Ga0181525_10002343_pt1 | contig 15524 bp, 15 predicted proteins | sample PEATcosm2014_Bin_48_FD_121100 | JGI IMG/M metagenome (GOLD analysis project Ga0181525, IMG submission 121100) | Peatland microbial communities from MTU Mesocosm Facility, Houghton, MI, USA - PEATcosm2014_Bin06_10_metaG | ecosystem: Environmental > Terrestrial > Soil > Wetlands > Peat | place...
CCCCTCGGCTGCACCCCGCGCTCCCGGTGCCGCTGGACGTGCCCGGCCACCCGCCGCTGGTGCTCGGCCCGGCGCGCCTCCCGGCCGGAAAGCGCGTGCGAGTACGCATGCGGGTAGAACGGCCACGGCTCCGCGCCGAAACCGCCGCCCAGGCCGCCGCCAGAATCGCCGTCAAGATCGCCGGGCTCGCCGGGTGCGTCCATGCGTGCTCCTCTGCCGCCTAAGCATGCCCGAAACCGGCCGTCGCCGCCCATGTCCGGGCAGCTGAGTTAAATCAACTTGCCTCTCGTACACCGTACTGCTATCGTACATCGTACTGGATAGTACATCGTACGAGTAACGGAACGGGGAACAGGGATGACCGAGACTCCCGCCATCGAGGCGGAGGGGCTGGTGAAGACCTACGGGAAGACCAAGGCGCTAGCCGGGTTCGACCTGGCGGTGCCGCCCGGCACCGTCTACGGCCTGCTCGGCCCGAACGGCGCCGGCAAGACCACGGCCGTCCGCGTGCTCGCCACGCTGCTGCGCCCGAACGGGGGCCGGGCGCAGGTACTGGGCCACGACGTGGTCACGGCGGCGGCGGAGGTCCGCCGCGTCATCGGCCTGACCGGTCAGTACGCGGCGCTGGACGAGTACCTCACCGGCCGCGCCAACCTGATCATGATCGGCCAGCTCAGCAGGCTGACCGGGGCGCATGCCAGGCAGCGCGCGGACGAGCTGCTCGAGCAGTTCAGCCTGACCGAGGCGGCCGGCCGCGCGGTCAAGACCTATTCGGGCGGCATGCGCAGGCGCCTTGACCTGGCCGCCAGCCTGATCGGCCACCCGGCGGTGCTGTTCCTCGACGAGCCCACCACCGGCCTGGACCCCAGCGCCCGCGCGATGATGTGGGACATCGTGCGCGAGCTGGCCGCGGACGGCACCACGCTGCTGCTGACCACCCAGTACCTGGAGGAGGCCGACCAGCTGGCGCGCCGGGTCGCCGTCATGGACGGCGGCCGGGTCATCGCCGAGGGCACGCCGGACGAGCTGAAGTCCTCGGTCGGCGGCGAGCACCTGGAGGTCATCCTGGCCCCCGGCTCGGACATCGAGGCGGCCATCACCGCGCTCAAGCCGCACGCCACCGGCACCATCCGGCCGGTCGAGGGCAGCCAGCGCCTGTCGGTTCCGGTGGCCGCCGCCGAGGGGCTCACCACCAAGGTCGTGCGCGCCCTTGACGCGGCCGGAGTCGAGGTCAACGACGTGACGATCAGCCGCGCGTCGCTGGACGACGTGTTCCTCTCGCTCACCGGGCACCTCGCGGAAGCGGAACCAGAAGCAGAACCAGAAGCGGAAGGGAGCGCGGCCGAATGAGCGTGGCCACGGCGACCCTGGGCCGGTACGAACGCGGCAGGCTCGGCGAGTTCGTCTCCGACGTCTGGGTGCTGACCAAGCGCAGCATCGCGCGGATCCGGCGCGAGCCGGAAACCCTCGCCGAGGTCACCATCCAGCCGATCCTGTTCGTGCTGATGTTCGCGTACGTGTTCGGCGGCGCGATCGGCCTTCCCGGCGGCGGCAGCTATCACGAGTACCTGATCGGCGGGATGCTCGGCATGGGCCTGGCCCAGACGGCGCCCGGCACCGCGGTCGCGGTCGTGTCCGACATGAGCACCGGGCTGATCGACCGGTTCCGGTCGCTGCCGATGTCCCGCGCGGCGGTGCTGACCGCGCGGACGATCGCGGACCTGCTGACCCAGGTGATCGGGGCGCTCGTGGTGGCGGGCGTGGGCCTGGCCATCGGCTGGCGGGTGCACACCGGCGCCGGAGACGTGATCGCCGCGTTCGCGCTGGCCCTGCTGTTCGGCTACGCGTTCACCTGGGCCGGGGTCTGCCTCGGCATGGTGCTGCGCAGCCCGGAGGCGGCCCAGCAGAGCGGGTTCATCATCTTCCTGCCGCTGACGTTCATCTCCAGCGCGTTCGTGCCCACCCAGGGCATGCCCGGCTGGCTGCAGCCGGTCGCCGAATGGAACCCGATGTCCTCGCTCGCCGCGGCCTGCCGGCACCTGTTCGGCAACCCCAACCCGGCGGCGGCTGTGCACGCGTGGCCCGCCCAGCATCCGGAACTGGCCGTGATCTGCTGGTCGGTCGGGATGCTCCTGGTCTTCGCGCCGCTGGCCGTGCACCTGTACCGGCGCAAGGCGATCGGCTAGACCCCCGGACCGCCGGCGGCACCGGATGATGCCGCCGGCGACTGACCTCCCGGGCTAGCGGGAGGTCAGCGGGGCGGGAGTACGACCTGGAACGTCGTCGTCACGTTCGCCCGGTTCAGCGGGAGGAACGTAAAGCCCGTCGTGACCGTGGTGACGCCCCTCACCGTCGAGATCCCGGTCACCGGGACGTCGCCCCCATAGCCCGGCGTTTCCGGTCGAAGCAGCTCACCGAGCACGACGGTGTCGGCCGGGTTCAGGGTGAACGTGTGCACGCCCGTGATCACGCCGGTCACGGCCGACGGCGTCGGCGTCTGAGCCGAAGCCGCCGCGGCAGTGGTAACCAGAAGTCCGAACGACGCGATTGTGATCCCCGCCGCGATGACCCCTCTGCGGATCCGCATGGTAACCCCCTATGTTGTTGCGGCCGACCCCTTCATCCTCTGTAATCGGGTATCGACTCATAGTAATCATAGTTCCCTTTAGCGCAGCTGAAACCGATCCGTTCCCAAGACGTGGCATACCTCCCCGATGTCCCTAAAGTTCTTAGGCGGGCCTGACGGGCACAGTTGCGCGGAGTTGCGTCGCCGGTCCCGTGATCACGACCTCGGCCGTGTCCGGGACCGCGGCCAGCGGCGGCGTCAGCCGCAGCAGGAACGCCTGCGTACCTTCGGCGGACACGTGCGACGGTTCGGCGGCCGGCGCCGCCACGTGCCAGTTCCCGCCGCCGTCCCTCAGCCACCAGGAGAAACCCGGCTGCCAGTTGTGCGCGAACCGGCGGCAAAGCGGCGGCATGCGACTGGCGACCACGTGCAGGTGGCTCTCGCCCGCCCGGTCGCTCCCAGCCGCTGGCACAGCGCGGCGAGCTGGCCGGATCCTGCCCGCCCGTTCGACCCTCCACTCATCTGGGAGCTTTCGGGCTTCTGGGAAGATCCGGTGCGCTATCGGCCCCCTTTTCCTCCCAGAAGCCCTGATCTTCCCAGATAATCAGGAACTTCAGGACCAGGAGGCAAGCTAGCCCTCGGTGCGCCTGATGAGCTATACATCGGATGTATGGGAGAGCAATCAGCCGAATTCGCCGGGCTGACCGCCCTGGTCACCGGCGGCGCCTCGGGCATCGGCCTGGCCACCGCCCGGCTGCTCGCCGCGCGCGGGGCCCGCGTCGCCGTCCTCGACCGGGTAAAGCCCGAACCAGGCCCGGACGGCAGCCTGTACCCGGTCGTCGCGGACCTGACCGACGACGCCGCGATCCGCGCCGCCGTCGCCGAGGCCGCCGAGGCCGCCCGCGCACTGAACCGACAGGCCAGCCTCGACATCCTGATAAACAACGCGGGCATCGGCGCCGCGGGCACCGTCGAGGACAACGACGACGACGAGTGGCACCGGGTGCTCGACGTGAACGTGCTCGGCATCGTCCGCACCACCCGCGCCGCGCTGCCGCTGCTCCGGCAGGCCGTCAGGGACCGCGGCCAGGCGGCCATCGTCAACACCTGCTCGGTCGCCGCCCTCGCGGGGCTGCCGCAGCGGGCGCTGTACAGCGCGAGCAAGGGCGCCGTCTACGCGCTCACGCTGGCCATGGCGGCCGACCACGTGGCCGAGCACATCAGGGTCAACTGCGTCACCCCCGGCACGGCGGACACCCCGTGGGTAGGCCGCCTGCTGGATGCCGCCGAAGACCCCGACGCCGAACGCGCCGCTCTGAACGCCCGCCAGCCGATGGGCCGCCTGGTCACCGCCGGCGAGGTCGCCGCGGCCATCGCCTACCTCGCCAGCCCGCTGGCCAGCGCCACCACCGGCACCGCCCTAGCCGTCGACGGCGGCATGGCCGGCCTCCGCCTCCGCCCGGGCTAACTAAGCCCAGAGATCGGACCACCTACACGTATCTGTTTGGTATCAGCCGTGTTATGCCCGGTTCAAGGGCATTGACAGCACACATACATCCGATCTATTTTCCTGACACACGGCACTCCGGGTACCCCTTCCACGGCCTGCACCGGCGCGCGCCGCGGACCCGGAAGCGCCACCAGGAGGTTCCCATGAGGTTTCGCAGACGCCCGGGCGTGGGTCCCTCCCGCGCCGCCACCACCGCGATGACCGCGCTAGCCGCCACGGCCGCGGTCACGCTCATCGCCGCCTGCAGCTCAAGCGGCGGCAGCTCCTCGAGCGCCCCCGCGGCGTCGACCAGCAGCAGTTCGGCCCCGGCCGCCGCCGCGACGACCACGATCGGCGTGGACCTGACCTACAACGACACGGCCTTCTGGGCCGCCTACATCAACTACGAGACCCAGTACGCCGCCCAGCTGCACATCAAGCTGCTCGGCCCGCTGCTGGCCGCGGCCAACGCCAGCCTGCAGAACACCCAGATCGAGGACCTGGTCAACGAGGGCGCGAAGGCGATCATCGTGAACCCGGAGACCGCCACCAGCCTCGGCCCGGCGATCAGCTACGCCGCCGCCAAGCACGTGCAGCTGATCTCGGTGGACACGATCGTCGGCGTCGGCAAGGTGTACATGGTGGTCCGCGCCTCGAACCTGCTCTACGGCCTTGACGCCTGCGCCTACATCAGCTCCCGCGTTAAGTCCGGCTACGTGCTCGACCTGGAGGGCGACCTGACCTCCTCCAACGGCGCCGACCGGACCAACGCCTTCAACTCCTGCATGGCGGCGAACGACCCGAGCGTGCACATCCTCAAGGACCCCACGGTCTGGACCGAATCCACCGCCGTCTCCGACGCGCAGACCGCGGTCGCCGCGTACGGCAGCTCGCTCAAGGCGATCTACTCGCAGTGGTCGAGCCCCGACACCGGCATCCTCCCGCTGCTGAAGTCCAAGGGCCTGACCGGCAAGGTGCTCCTGGTCAGCGACGACGGCGTGCCGTTCGAGATGTGCGACATCGGCAACGGCAGCCTGAACGCATCCCAGTCTCAGCCCGCGAACCTGTACGCCTACTGGGCGCTGAAGTACGCGCTGGACGCGGCGGACGGCGTCACGCTGGCGGCCGGCCAGCCCGGCGGCGGCGCGCCCGCGCTGCAGATGGTCAGCTACGCCGGCGACAGCAACCTCGGCGACCCGATCGTGGCGCCGTTCGTGACCAAGGCCGCGCAGACCCTCACCGTCACCCCGGTCGACGGCCTGCCCGGCACGGTGACCACCACCCCCGTCTCCGACGCCCAGCTGTGGGGCAACGTCTACGGCGCCGCCCATGGCGGCGACTGCAGCGCCTCGGCATCCTGAGTTATATGAACGAACCGGACATCCCCGCCGCCGTCGGCCAATCGCCCGCGGTCGAGGCGGCGGGGATCCACAAACGGTTCGGCAGCACCCAGGCGCTGCGCGGCGTGAGCCTCAGCCTGCTCCCCGGCCGCTGCCTGGGCCTGGTCGGCCGCAACGGCGCCGGGAAATCCACGCTGGTCTCCATCCTGAGCGGCATCTACCCGGCCGACGAGGGCGAGGTCCGGTTCGACGGCGGCCCGGCCCCCAAGCTCGGCGACATCGGCGCCTGGCGCGGCCGGATCGCGACCGTGTTCCAGCACTCCATGGTGGTGCCGGGCCTCACCGTGGCGGAGAACGTCTTCCTCGGCCGCCCGCCCCACCGCCTCGGCGGCGTGGTCGACTGGCGCCGGATGCGCGAGCAGGCCAGGAAGGTCATGGCCGACTGGGGCTTCGACGTGAGCGCCGACGTGCCGTGCGGGAAACTCACCGTCGAGCAGCGGCAGGTGGTCGAGATCACCAGGGCGCTGGCCGCGGGCACCCGCTGCCTGCTGCTCGACGAGCCCACCGCGGCGCTCGAGCGCGGCGCGGCTGAGCGTCTCTTCGAGCGCATCCTGGCGCTGCGGGCGCAGGGCGTCGCGATCTTGTACATCAGCCATCACCTGGAGGAAGTCTTCGAGATCTGCACCGACGTGGCCGTGCTGCGCGACGGCGAGCTCGTGGCGTCCGCGCCGCTCGCCGAGGCCACCAAGGACACCCTGATCACCGCCATGGTCGGAGAAATTCACAATCACAATCAACATGCCGAACGGGCCGTGGTATCCCTCCAGCGCCCGACCCCGTCCGGCGGGGCGGAAGACCAGGCGGCGGGGCGGCCTACCCTGGAAGTCGCCGGCGTCAGCCTGCTGACCTCGGGCGTGTTCCTTTCCGACGTCTCGCTCACGGTGCACCCGGGCGAGCGGGTCGGCGTCACCGGGCTGCGCGGCTCCGGCGCGACCACGCTGGCCAGGATCGTGGCCGGGGCGCTGGCGCCGGACGCGGGCACCGTCCGGCTCGGCCAGGCCGTGCTGCCGCCCGGCGACCGGGCGGCCGCGCTGCGGGCCGGCGTCGGTTACATCCCGGAGGACCGGCAGGCGGAGGGGTTCGTGCCGCTGCTCGGCGCGGCGGAGAACATCTGCATGACGATCACCGACCGGATCGCGCGCTGGGGCTTCGTCGGCCCGAAACGCCGTGAGGCCCGCGCCGCGCCGCTGGCCAGGCGGCTGTCGCTGGTGTCGGCCGGGCTCGGCCAGCCGGTCCGCGAGCTGTCCGGCGGCAACCAGCAGAAGGTGACCGTGGCCAGGGCGCTGGCCAGCGACCCGGTGCTGATCGTGGCGATCGCCCCGACCCGCGGCGTGGACGTGGCGTCCAAGGAACTGCTGCTCGCCGAGCTGGACCGGGTCACCACGCAGACCGGCGCGAGCCTGCTGCTCGCCAGCGACGAGCTGGACGACCTGGTCATCTGCGACCGGGTGCTGGTGCTGGTCCGCGGCGAGGTCTTCGCCGAGTTCGCCGCGCCGCCCTTCGACCGCGAGGCGCTGATCGGGGCAACCGAAGGGCTGCCAGCGGGAAGGAACAGAGCACAGTGAGCGAGACCAAGCACAACCTGGCCGCGCTGGCCTCCGACGTGGAGGCCGCGCTGGCCAGGCGGCGGAGCCGGAGCGCGGCCGCGATCTCCTGGGTCCGCGAGGCCGCGCTGCTGCCCGTCGTCGCCGTCCTCCTCGTCGTCGGCGCGATCCTGAACAGCCACTTCCTGACCATGTCGAACTTCACCGGGGTCGGCCAGCAGATCTCGGCGCTCGGCGTGGTGGTGGTCGGCGAGTCGCTGATCCTGCTCATCGGCGGCATCGACCTGTCGCTGGAGTCGACCTACGGGCTCGCGCCGATGATCGCCGCGTGGCTGATCGTGCCGGTGGCGGCGTTCGGCGACGGCCTGCTGCTCAACCCGTACCTGGGCATCGGAATCCTGCTCGCCGTCGGCGCGGTGGTCGGACTGGCGAATGGCCTGCTGATCGTCAAGGGCCGGCTGAACGGCTTCATCGTGACCCTCGCCATGACGATCCTGCTCGCCGGGATCCAGGACGGCATCGTCAAGGGGCAGGCCCCGTTCAACCTGCCGACCGCGTTCGGCTACCTCGGCGCGGCCGACTTCGGCGTCGTCCCGGTCTCGCTGATCGTGGCGGCGGTGCTGTTCGTCCTCACCGGGATCTTCCTGCGCTATCACCGGATCGGCCGGGCGATCTACGCGATCGGCGGCAACCGGGAGGCGGCCCGCGCCGCCGGGATCAGGGTGGACAAGATCCGGATCGGCGTCTACGTGACCGCCAGCGCGCTCGCCGCGGTCGGCGGCCTGATGGAGGCGGGCCGGGTCTCCTCGGTGGTACCCACCCAGGGCTACGGCGAGGGCATCATCTTCCCGGTCTTCGCCGCGGCGGTGATCGGCGGCGTCTCGCTGCAGGGTGGCCGGGGGAACATGGTCGGCGCCGCGTCCGGCGTGATCCTGCTCGGCCTGGTGCAGAACCTGCTCACCCTGGAGAACGCGCCGAACTACTGGGTCGACGCGATCGACGGCGGCGTCATCCTGTTCGCGCTGATCCTGGCCCGCGTCATCGGCGGCGAAGCGAGCGCCGAGTGAGCTCTGCTAGCCCGGGGGGAACGACTAAGATCACCGGGTTCGAGACCTACGACGTGCGGTTTCCCACGTCGCGGACGCTGGCCGGGTCGGACGCGATGAACCAGGCGCCGGACTACTCCGCCGCCTACGTCATCGTCAGGACCGACGCGCCGGGGCTGGCCGGGCACGGGTACGCGTTCACGATCGGCCGCGGCAACGACGTCCAGCTGGCGGCGATCCGGCTGCTCGAGCCGTTCCTGGCCGGCCAGGACCTGGACGAGGTCCTCGCCGACCTGGGCGGCCTGTACCGGCGGCTGGTCAGCGACAGCCCGCTGCACTGGCTGGGCCCGTCCTGCGGCGTCATCCACATGGCGACCGGCGCGGTGCTGAACGCGTGCTGGGACCTGGCCGCCCGCCGGGCCGGCAAGCCGCTGTGGCTGCTGCTCGCCGAGCTGACCCCGGAGCAGGTCACCGCCCAGGTCGACTTCCGCTACCTGTCCGACGCGCTCACCCCGGACGAGGCGCTCGGGCTGCTGGAGCGGGGCGCCGCGGGCCGGGCCGAGCGGATCGCGGCGCTGCGCCGGGACGGCTACCCGGCCTACTCGACCGCGCCCGGCTGGCTCGGCTATTCCGACCAGCGGCTGGCGGCGCTGTGCGCCGAGGCCGTCGACGAGGGCTTCACCCACGTGAAGATCAAGGTCGGCGCGTCGCTCGAGGATGACAAGCGCCGGTTCGCGGTCGCGCGCAAGGTGGTGGGCGAGGACGTCGGCATCGCGATCGACGCGAACCAGGTCTGGGACGTGCCCACCGCCATCGGCTGGATCAGGGAGCTCGCCCCGTTCCGCCCGGCGTGGATCGAGGAGCCGACCGCCCCCGAGGACGTCCTCGGCACCGCGGCCATCCGCCGCGGGGTGCGCCCGGTCAAGATCGCCACCGGCGAGCACGTACTCAACCGGGTGATGTTCAAGCAGCTGCTGCAGGCCGACGGGATCGACATCATGCAGATCGACGCGTGCCGCGTCGCCGGGGTGAACGAGAACATCGCCAACCTGCTGCTCGCCGCCAAGTTCGGCGTCCCGGTCTGCCCGCACGCCGGCGGCGTCGGCCTGTGCGAGATCGTCCAGCACCTGTCGATGTTCGACTACGTGGCGGTCTCCGGCACTACCCAGGACCGCAGGATCGAGTGGATCGACCACCTGCACGAGCACTTCGCCGCCCCCGCCATGGTCGTCGCCGGCCACTACCGCCCGCCGGAAACCCCCGGCGCGTCCACCGAGATCCTGCCGGACTCCCTGGCCGAGTACTCCTACCCGTCCGGCCCCGCCTGGCGCGGCAACGGGGTGCCGTGACGACGGCCGGCGGCGCCAGGCATCCGCTGGCCGCTCACCCCGCGCTAGCCGGCCGGCTCGTCTTCGGCGGCGGGCCCATAGCCGGGCTCTACCAGCCGGTCAGCGAGCAGGCGGCCGCGGCCACGCTGGCGGCGGCATGGGATGCCGGGATCCGCGGCTACGACACCGCGCCGCACTACGGGACCGGCCGGTCCGAGCGCCTGATCGGCGATTTCCTCGCCGGGCGCCCGCGGCAGGAGTTCCTCGTCTCCACCAAGGTCGGCCGCCTGCTGGTGCCCGCGGACGAAGCCGTTGACGGCGCCGAGGGTTTCTACGGCGCCGAGGGGCCGCCGCTGACCAGGGTGCGCGACTACAGCCGCGACGGGGTGCTGCGCAGCCTGGAGGAGAGCCTGCGGCGCCTCCGCCTCGACCGGGTGGACGTGGCGCTCATCCACGACCCCGACGACTTCATGACCCAGGCCCTCGACGAGGCCTACCCGGCCCTGGCCGACCTGCGCGACCAGGGCGTGATCACCGCGATCGGCGCCGGCATGAACTCCCCCGCCCCGCTCGCCTGGCTGGCCGAGCGCAGCGACCTGGACTGCGTGCTGGTGGCCGGCCGCTACACGCTCCTCGACACCTCCGCCGCCGACTCGCTGTTCCCCCTGTGCCTGCAACGCGGCGTCGCGGTCCTGGCCGGCGGCGTGTTCAACAGCGGCATCCTCGCCGACCCCGGCGATGGCGCCCGCTACGACTACGCCCCGGCCTCGCCAGCCCTCCTGTCGCGCGCCCGCCGCGCGCGCGACATCTGCGCGAACTACGGCGTCCCGCTCCCCGCCGCCGCCCTGCGCTACACCCTGCGCCACCCGGCCATCACCGCCGCCGTCGTCGGCGCCCGCACTCCGGAAGAAATCCGCGCCGACGCCGGGTACCTGTCCGCCGCCATCCCGGATGCCCTGTGGCCGGACCTGGCCGCCGCGACCGCCTAGCCCGTCGCCCCTGCCCGCGACGGATCTGGCCCTAGCTGACGACGCGCCGGCGCCGGTAGCGGCGGGCGCTGCGCCGGGCGGCTATGCGCATGATGGCCGGCGGGGGCTCCAGGCCGAGTTGGCGGAGCATCCCCGGGATGTCCTCCTGGTGCCAGACCTCGGCGAGCTTGCCGTCCCGGCCGCGGAAGATCTCCTGTCCGGTCATGGTGACCGGCCGGCCGGTCGGCGGGAGCTGGAACAGGTCCAAGACCCCGGTGTTGGTGCCGGTCATGGTCCACCGGCCGACCACGAACTCGCCGTCGGAGACCACGACATCGGCGGCGAAGCTCAGGTCGGGAAACGCCTTGCGGACCATGGCGACGGCCCAGTTCTGCCCGTCAAGACCGGGCGGCTGGCCGGGGTAGGCGTTGTGGTCGACGATGTCCTCGGTCATCAGCTCGGCGGCCACGTCGGTGCGGCCCTGTCCCCAGACCTCGGTGAGCCAGCGCCGGTACAGCGATTCCAGTTCGGGTGCGTCCACGACCACACGATACTCTCATTGAGAGTATTATTCCAGGGGTGCCCGCGCTGACGACCACGTCCTACGCCGTCCTTTCCTTGCTCGCCCTCCAGCCGTGGACCACCTACCAGCTCGCCCGGCAGATGGAGCGCAGCCTGGGCTTCATCTGGCCCCGCGCGATATCCCGGCTGTATGAGGAGCCGAAGAAGCTGGCAGCCGCCGGGCTGGCCACCAGCCAGCGCGAGGCAACCGGCCGACGCCCCAGCACCGTGTACACCATTACTGCAGCTGGCCGTGATGCGCTCGCCGCATGGCTCGCGGAGCCGGGCACCGGACCGGTGCTCGAGTGCGAGGCCCTGGTCAAGATCGCCTACGCCGACCAGGGAACCCGCGAGGGCCTGCTGGCCAACCTGGCCGGGCTCATCGAGGACGCGACCGCCAAGCTGCACTTCGGCGAGATGATCGCCCAAAGCTATCTGCAGGGCCGCGGCCCGTTTCAGGAGCGCCTGGCGTTCAGCGGGCTGATGTGGCGGTTCTTGTGGGAGTACCACGTGACCGTGCTCCGCTGGGCCCGCTGGGCCCGCGATCAGGTCCAGACCTGGCCCGAGGACCTGTCCAGGCTCGACGTGACCGCCGAGTTCGGCCGGATCGTGGCGGCGGCAGGCAGGCCCGAGACGGGCTGGTGACGGTCAGCGGGCTCGCTCGATGGTGACGGCCGCGGTGTAGCCGTCGCGGATGGGCTTGCGCACCTCGACCCGGACCCAGCTGACCGGATGGTCGGCGAGCAGTCGTCCGGCGACCCGCTCGGCCGCGGTCTCGATCAGCCCGAACTGCCCGTCGCGGACGACCGCGGAGATCGTCCGCGCGACCGCGGAGTAGTCCAGGGCGTCGGCGATGTCGTCGGTCGCGGCCGCCTTGCGCACGTCGGCGGCCAGGTCCACGCTGACGACGAGCGTCTGGCTGATCTCGCGCTCCCAGTCGTGCACGCCGATGACGGCCGGCACGCTCAGGTCCCTGATCGATACGAGGTCGGTCACGGCACCGAGGCCAGCCACTGCTCGACGCCGGCGATGTGCACGGTCGCCCAGGACCTGGCCACCTCCGGCTCGTGCGCGGCCAGCGCGGCGAGGATGGCCCGGTGCTCGGCCAGCGTCTGCGTCGTGGTGCCGGTCTGGGTCAGCCCGCGCCAGATCCTCGCCCTGGTCGTCGGCCCGGACATCGACTCGAGCAGCGAGGAGAGCACCGAGTTCCCCGAGCAGGCCACGATCCGCCGATGAAACTCCAGGTCGTTGGCGACCAGTTCCTCGGCCGCCGGGTTCGGCCCGATGCTGTCGAGCAGCGCCCGCAGGCTCTCGCTCTCCTCCTTGGTGATCCGCTCCGCCGCCATCGCGGTCGCGGCGGGCTCGAGGATGCGCCGGACCCGGAGGAACTCGAGCACGGTGTCGTCGCGGTGGAAGTCGACGATGAAGCTCAGCGCCTCCAGCAGCAGCCGGGGCTCCAGGCTGGTCACGTACGTCCCGTCGCCGCGCCGCACATCGAGGATGTTGACCAGCGAAAGCGCGCGTACCGCCTCCCGCAGCGAACTGCGCGACAGCCCCAGATCGGCGGCCAGGTCGGCCTCCCGCGGCAGCCGGTCCCCGGCGCGCAGCGCGCCCGACATGATCATGGCCTTGATCTTCTCGATCGCCTCGTCGGTTACCGCCAAGGCACCCCTCCGCCGCCCATCAACCCGCCACTTCGCCGCCCGCATAGATCCGACGTTTGCCCCGAGTATGACATACCGCCTGACCGGAGCCCTCCGCAGTGGTTCGGCTGACGATCGCGGCGACCAGCCGGATCGTCTACCGCGCGAGCGGCGGGTCGGCGATGGCGTCCAGCTCGGCAGGTAGGTCCGCGGCCTCGGCCGCGCCGATCCGCTGGAAGATCTCCAGTGCCTGCCGCAGCAGGATCCCGCCCTGCGCGGGGTTCCCGGCGGCCAGCGCGCACCGGCCCAGGCCGGCCAGCGCGTGCGCCTCGTCCCAGGAGCTGGCGACGGCACGAGCCAGGTCCAGGGCCTGCTGGTGACACCTCTCGGCCTGCGTGGGGTCACCGCTGATCCGGTGCAGCGTGCCTCGCTCATTGAGGGCCGCGGCCTCGCCATCCCGGTCGCCGAGGTCGCGGTAGATGCTCAGCGCCTGCTCCAGGGCCTGGGCCGCCGCCGGGTAATCTCCCGTCATCCGCCGGGCGACACCGAGGTAGCTGAGCGCGTTGGCCTGGCCAAGCCGGCTGCCGACGTCGCGGTAGATCTCCAGCGCCTGCTCTTGCGCCTGGGCCGCGGCCGGATAGTCGCCCGTCGCCAGCCGTACGGACCCCAGATCGCTGAGGGCGGTGGCCTGGCCAAGCCGGTCGCCGAGGTCGCGGCAGATGTCCAGTGCCTGCTCCTGGGCCTGGGCCGCGGCCGGGTAATCACCCGTCGCCAGCCGCACGAATCCCAGTTTGTTAAAGGCGTTGGACTGGCCGACCCGGTCGCCGAGGTCACCGTAGATTCCCAGCGCCTCCTCCAGCACCCCGACCGCAGCAGGGTAATCACCCGTCGCCCACAGGACCAGTGCCATGCCGCTGAGGGCGTTGGCCTGGCCAAGCCGGTTACCGAGGTCACGGTAGATGCCCAGCGCCTCTTCAAGCACCAGCGTCGCGGCCGGGTAATCGGCTGTCATCTGGCGGATATCCCCGAGGTGGCTAAGCGCGTTGGCCTGGCCAAGCCGGTCACCGAGGTCACGGTAGATGCCCAGCGCCTGTTCCAGGGCTTGGGCGGCGGCCGGGTAATCGCCCACCGGCCGCCGCACCTCGCCCAGATCGCTGAGGGCGTTGGCCAGGCCGAGACGGTCACCGAGGTGCCGTGCGGCCTGGCCCGCGGCGGTGTGCCGGGTGATGGCCTCGGCCCACGGGCCGTCACGCCGCAGCAGCCCGGCAAGGCCGGCGGTCAGCGCGATGATCCGGGCATGCTGCCCGGTACCGGTGGCGTGGTCCAGGCTGGCTATGAGGTTGGGCCGTTCGGTCCGGGCCCAGGCCAGCGCCTGCTCACGGTCCGTCAGGGTGGGTACCGCTGGCGGGATCGCGCCATCCGCGGGTGCGAGGGCGGGGCGGGCCTGGCGGGCAATGAGGGCATCGGCGCTGGCCGCGGCCAGCTGGTAGTAATCCAGCAGCCGGGCGGTGGCGCCATCCCGGTCCTTGACCGGATCGACGCGGTCGGCCAGCGCGCGGGCGTGCTCGCGGATCAGGTCGTGCATCCGGTACCGGCCCGCGGCGGGCTCGGTCAGCAGGTACTGGTCGTACAGCGCCTCAAGGCCGCGGCGGGCGGCGGGCAGGTCGGTGCCGTCCAGCGCCGCGGCGGCGTAGCCGTCGATGTCGGTGCCCGGGTGCAGCCCCAGCCGGCGGAACAGCCGCCGCTGGTGCTCGGTCAGGTCGGCGTACGACAGGTCGAACGCGGCGGCGACCGACACGTTCTCCGTCGCCATCAGCTCCAGCCGGTGCACCGCCGCGGCCAGCTCGGCGGCGCGCCCGGCGGCGGTCCAGGCCGGGTGATGGTGCAGCTGGCGGGCCACCATCCCGATCGCCAGCGGGAGGAACCCGCACAGCCGGGCGATCTCGGCCACCGCCGGATCGTCGGTGCTCAGCCCGGCCCGGCCCGCCAGCCGGACCAGCAGCCCGGCCGCCTCCTCCGCAGGCAGCGTGTCCAGGCTGACCGACGTGGCGTCGTCAAGCGCGGACAGATGCCGGCGGCTGGTGACAAGTACCATGCTGCCGCCGGTACCGGGCAGCAGCGGCAGCACCTGCTCGCTGCTCGCCGCGTCGTCCAGGATCAGCAGCAGCTGCTTTTCTGCCAGCCGGTCCCGCCACAGCGCCATCCGCGCCTCAAGTCCCGGCGGGATCTGCGAGGCCGGGACACCGGCGGTAAGGAGCAGGCTGGCCAGCGCGTCGGCCGGGTCGACCGGCTGCTGGCCGGGCGTGTGCCCGTGCAGCGGGAGGAAGATCTGCCCGCCGGGGAACCGGTCGGCGAGCCGGTGCGCGGCGTGCACCGCGAACGCGGTCTTGCCTACCCCGGCCATGCCGCCGATCGCGTGGATGCCTACCACTCCCCCCGGGCCGCCAGCACTCGCCGCGGCCTCCGCCAGCTGCACGAGTTCTTGCTGCCGCCCGGTGAACGAGGCAATGTCACGGGGCAGCGTGCGCATAGCCGCTGGACCGCTGTCAGCCGGCCCGGCTAGCACCGGCCCGGCAGGCAGCGGCCGGCCCCGCGCGACCGCCTCGAACTGCGCCCGGCTCTGGTCGGCCAGGCCCAGCGCGTCGGCCAGCAGCCGGATCGTGTCGCGGCGCGGAGCCGTAGCGATGCCGCGTTCCAGGTCACTGATCGACCGCGGGCTCAATCCGGTCGCCTCGGCCAGCTCCTCCTGGGTCAGCCGGGCACGGGAACGCAGTTCACGCAGTAAAGCAGCGAAGGTAACCGGCGGCTCGGCCACAGCGTCTCCCCTCGCCCGCACGCGGCGCCTTCCATGCCGAGCATACGCCGCCAGCGGAAAGTGGCCCGTCCGCGCCAGTGCTCGACGATCTGCCCGTTCTCCAGCCGGAAGATGTCAAGGGGATTGCGCTACCCGGTGGTGGTTGTCGGGGTCGGCGTAGGCGA
>Ga0181525_10002344_pt1 | contig 15521 bp, 19 predicted proteins | sample PEATcosm2014_Bin_48_FD_121100 | JGI IMG/M metagenome (GOLD analysis project Ga0181525, IMG submission 121100) | Peatland microbial communities from MTU Mesocosm Facility, Houghton, MI, USA - PEATcosm2014_Bin06_10_metaG | ecosystem: Environmental > Terrestrial > Soil > Wetlands > Peat | place...
CTGCGTAATGGTGAGATGATTCCCACCCTCGCCGAATGCCTCGACGTACGCGACCGGCATCGGCTCACCGGTTAGCAGCAGCGCACCGAGAAACTTGCGCGAACCCGGCCTCACGAGAACGTCCAAGTGATTGCGCCTGCGCAATGTGATAATCGAGCGGCCGCCCGCGATCGACTCGGGCGTTGCGCTCGCGAAGAAAGCCGCCGCACCAATGTCGGGAATCGGCGTGATCGTTCCCGGAGCGCGCGCGATGCGCTGCGTGTCCGGCCCGAGCAATCCGGATGCCAAGCCATCTGCAACGACGATCAATGCGCCGAACAACGAAAGCGCGAGCAGACTGCGACCGGCGCGCGACGCGGCCGCGATCAACAGCCATGCAGCGACCGCCAGCGCGAGGGCATATTGCCACGCGTGAAACAATGCGTTGCCTGGAAACGCGATCTGCGCGAGCACGAGCGCGCACGCTAATATCTCGGCAAGGATTCCCGTGAGCTGCGTTCTCACCGCGCGCGCAATACTGGGGCGACCAGCTTCTGCATTTCCGCAAATGACATCTCGCCGTCGACGCCCTTGACGATATGCCCCGTTCGGTCGACGAGCACCGACGTCGGCAGTCCCTGTGCCGCGTACGCGCGGCCGTATTGCTGTTGATCGTCGATTAAAATCGGAAACGTGACGCCGCGTCCGTGTGCGTACGCTGCCGCAACGTTCGCGGATTCGCCTTGATCGATGCCCAAGACGATAAAGCCTTGCGCCGCGTGCACGCGGTAGAGTCGCTCGAGGGCAGGCATCTCTTCGCGGCACGGCGGGCACCACGTCGCCCATAAGTTGACGAGCACGACGTTTCCGCGATATTGCGCTAACGAATCAGCCTTGCCGTCCGGACGTACGATCTGGAAGCTCGCGGCCGGCGCACCCGCGAGTGACGACGGTCCAACGGCGACGTCAGGGCGGCGCGGACCGCCTCCGAGATAGAACGCAACGGCCAGTACTGCGACGATTGTAACGCCGGCAAGAATCCAGATCGTGCGCACGTCGCCCGGCGTTCGCTAGTTCAAACTGAAAAACTTTCCGTAGTAACTCTCTTGATGCGAGCGCGCCTCGCCACCGAGCGGCTCTCGTCGTGCCGGCGCAGGAAGCGTGCGTTCGCGTTCGATGCGCGAGCGAAGCTGCGGGAGCAAGCGCCGCAAAAACTCCAGCTCGATGCGCAGACGCTGCTCGACCTCGACGGTCTCGAGCAATCGCTGCTTGACGAGATCGGCGATTTGCAAGGCACGGCCAACCGTATAGGACACCTCGATCGGATCGACTGGAAGCTCGACGGCGACGTCTGCACCCACGTACGAAACGAGCAAGCGATTGTATTCGTCAAACGACGCGCGAACGCGGTCGACGAGATCGTCGATCGGGTTGCCCTCAACCCGTTCATCGTCGAGATATTCCACGTCACACAAGAGATATGGCTCGCGGCTCACGACGCCCGTGATGCGAAAACGCCGCTTTCCGATCGTGCTCACGTAATAGCGTCCTAATGGAAGCGGCACGACCTCGGCAATCTCCGCGGTAGTGCCGGTTTCGTGCGGATCGACCTCTGTATCTCCCGCCTCGTCACCCTCGCGTATCAGACAAACGCCAAATGCCTCGCCCCGGTCGAGACACTCGGCAATCAATTGTTTGTAGCGCGGCTCGAAGACGTGCAAATGCAACGTCGCGCCGGGAAACAGCACCGTATTGAGCGGGAAAAGCCGGAGCCGTTCGCTCACCTGATCGTCGGCACCGTTCCGTTACCGGTTTTACCCACGAGACGGCCGGCGATCGTTCCCCAAGCGACGTTCGTGAAGAACGCTTCGATGTATTTCGCGCGATCCGCGGGCTTGTAATCGAGCAAATATGCGTGCTCCCACACGTCCATCACGACGATAGGAGCGAACGTCGCTAGATTCCCGTCTTGGTGCAGCTCGACCCAGTGGTTCGTGATCCGTCCATTCGTGGGATCCTGATATGCGATCGCCCAGCCGACGCCGCGCATCGATCCAACCGCGGCAAAGTCTTTCTGCCACGTCTCGAAGTCACCGTAGGAGCCTGCAAGCGCCTTCTTCAGGTCGTCGCCGGGTGCGCCGCTCGAGGTCGTCATGTTGTCGAAATACAGCTCGTGCAATCGCATGCCGTTATATTCGAACGCGAGACGTCGATTGAGCTCGGAGAATTCCAAGTCCGTTGCAATGCCTCGACCAGCTTCGATCTTTCCTGCGATCGCTTCGTTGAGCAAATTCGTGTTTTTGACGTAACCCTCGTACAACGTGAAGTGCATCTCGAGCGTCTTGTCCGAGATTCCATTCAAACCGGAGAGGTTCCAGGCCTTGGGCGTGTAGGACTGCGTCGCGAGCGTAAGCGTTGCCACAGAAATGCGTTATCCTCGATCGTCTTTTAGGAAGGGTGAGATGAAAAAGGTTCCCTTTCCTTGAGGGCGACAAACATGGGGCGTGGGAGACCAAGACCTCGCCTACCTCGCGCGGCTTCACACGCAGCCCTCGCCTTTGGTGCTCGAGCTCGAGGAACTCGGAATCGCCCAGGGCATCCCGATCGTCGATCGCGCGACCGCGCGCCTGCTCTCGACGCTCGTGCACTGCATGCAAGCGAATCGCATTTTGGAAATCGGGACGGCGTACGGCTACTCGACGTTGTGGATGGCTCTGGCCATGCCGCCGGCCGGAAAGATTTGGACGATCGACCCGGACCGCGAGCGCACGCAGATTGCGTCGCAGTTTTTCGAGCGTGCCGGCGTTGCGGACAAGGTCGACATCACAAATCAGCCTGCCCTCGAGATCCTGGAAACGCTCTCGCACCGCAATCTCGACATCGTGTTCATCGACGCCAACAAGGAGCAATACCCCGAGTATCTCGAGCTGTGCGTACCAATGCTCAAACGCTCGGGCTTGATGATCGTCGACAATCTCTTGTGGGGCGGAAAGGCCGCCGCGCCGGAGCAATCCTCCGACGCCGAGTCGACGCGCGCCATCCGCCGTTTCAACGACCTCTTCTTACACCATCCGCTCCTCGATGCGACCATTATCCCGCTCGGGGACGGCGTCGGCATCGGCGCGCGTGTCGAGTAATTTTCGCGAAGCCATGCGCCGGTTTCCGACCGGCGTGACGATCGTGACGACCTTGGCCGACGGCGTACCGTATGGATTCACCGCCAACGCGTTCACGAGCGTCTCCGCCGATCCGCCGATGGTGCTGATCTGCGTGAACCGCGAAGCCTCGGCGCATCCGATGATCTCGCGCGCATCGATTTTCTGCGTCAACATTCTCGCCGCCGGGCAGGCAGAGATCGCGAAGTTGTTCGCGGATCACGGGCGGCGCACCGATCGCTTCGAAGGACTCTCAACACGGCGCGCGGCGACCGGCGCACCCGTGATCGATGGATGCCTCGCGTACGTCGATTGCCGTCTCGCCGAAGAGCACACGGCCGGAACGCACACCCTCTTTCTCGGCGAAGTACTCGACACCGGTTCGATCGACGGCCGTCCGCTGGGCTACTTGAACGGCGCGTATCGTGATTTTGGAATCGAGGTCCCATGATCGCAATGCATTTTCCGGTCGGTCCGCTCGGCTGTAACTGCAGCATTCTCGGCGACGAACAAACCGGTGAAGCAATCGTGGTCGACGGCGGCGATGACGTCGAACGCATCGCAACCATTCTCGACGAACACAAGCTCCGCCCAAAATATCTCGTGCACACGCACGCGCACTTCGACCACATCGGTGCGCTCGGCGTATTGCGCGAACGCGTCGGTGGTGAGGGTCTGTTGCACCCCGGCGACCGGCCACTCTACGCGCAGTTGACGGAGCAAGGACGGTGGGTGGGCTTGCCGGTCACGATCGCACCGACGACGCTGGATGGTGACCTCGAGGACGAGCTCGTCCTGCGCGCGGGAGCGGTGAGTTTGACATGCCTGCACACGCCGGGGCACACGCCCGGCAGCACCAGCTTCGCGGTCGAGGTCGACGGCAGCCCGCGGATTCTGAGCGGAGATACGCTCTTTCGCGGATCGGTCGGGCGCTGGGACCTGGGCGGAACGTCGCTCGAGGACATCGTCGACAGCATCCGCACCAAGCTCTTCCCCTACGCGGACGACACGGTCGTCATTCCTGGGCACGGTCCGGCAACGACGATCGGCAGCGAGCGCACCGGGAATCCGTACCTTGCCTAGCTCAAGGACTTCAGGTTCTCCTCAGACTTCGCTGATAGGTTTCGAACGATATGCCTAGACTCTCGCGCGCTCTTCTCATTGCCGCCGCCGCCGCGTCGTTCTTCGCCGCTGCACCCGGCGCACGTGCCGAAGACGTCTCAATCGATCCGAATCACACGTCCGCGCATTTTGCCGCAAAGCATTTGCTGATCTCGACCGTGCAAGGCGACATCCCCGTGAAATCGGTCAAGGTAACCCTTGCGCCCAACAACATCCCGACATCGGTCGAGGCTACGCTCGACCTCACGAAAATCGACACACACAACGATCAACGTGACAGCGATCTTCGCTCCGACAAGTTCTTGAACGTGCAACAATTCCCCGAGATGGCGTTCAAGAGCACCAAAATCACCCCGCAGAGCGGCGGCAACTTCGTCATGAACGGCGACCTAACGATTCGCGGCGTCACGAAACCCGTGAGCGTCAGCGGAAATGTCGTTGGGACCGTCAAGGACGGCAAGGGCAAGACCCACGTCGGCTACGCGGCGAGCTTAACGCTCGACCGCACGCAATTTGGTATCGGCGCCAACGTGCCACCCGAGGTCGTCGGCACCAACATCAACGTTACGATCGAAGCCGAAGCGATTCTGTAGCGCGCATAACGGCGCGATCACCGGGCGCACGTTCGATTTCAGCCAAGCAGCGATCTCTCGCAAAGGGCCGCCTCACGCGACGATTGCGCCCCTGTTTGTCATCCCGAGCGAAGTCGAGGGACCAACGCAATCGTACGCGTATGAGTATGACTGTGGCTACAAGAGTTGGGAGGCCGCCGGACTTCGTGGCTCAGCACCCAAGCGCAAGACCCGTTACGCGACCGCAAGACTCGTGGAATCAAGCCGGTCGTGCTTTTCAGGCCTGGCTTCGAAGCTAGCCGCAGCCATCGGAAATTACGTTGTCCCTCGACTTCGCTCGGGATGACAGCGGGGGGATCGTGCCCTGAGGCGGGCCTTTGCGCGAAATCGTTCAGCTGCGGCAATCGAACGTGCGCCCGATTATCCGCGCATGCGTCGGTGCGCCCGGTTATGCGTGTTCGACCGACTAGTGGAGCTTGATCATTACCTTGCCCGCGTCTTGCATGACTTTCGGGCCGGCGTTTTCATCTTGCGACGTCTTCCCGTTTCCAGGAAGCGTTGCGGCACGCACCGCGGCTGCAGCAGCGGCGGCTTGCGCGAGCATGTCGTCGGTAATTTTTCCGGCTGCGCGCTTGGCGCGAAAATCTTCGACCGCAGCCTGCAACGCAAGGCGCGAACGCTCCGGATAATCTTTCTTTTTATCGGGATATCCGTCGAGCGCGTTCTCGATATCTTGATCCGTAATTGCAAGCGCTTGGTCCAGTGTCTTGCCCCGCGCAAGCTCGACGAGCAAGCTGCACGTCGCCGTTCCGAAGCCACAACCGGTCGTAAAATACGAAAGGTCCTCGATGACGTCACCGGGACCAACCTGCAGATAGTAGGTGTACATGTCGCCACACGAGTCGCTGAAATACTCGCCCGTGGCCATCGGGTTCTCCATCGTGCGAAACCCAGTACGTTCTTCGACGAGCTTCTGGAACTTGGGAAAATTCATACCTTCACCTCGAACCGGCACGCCTCACCGCCGGTTGCAAGCGATTCAGTTTGCTTGCTGCCTGCAGGAAACAAATCGCCCAGAACGGTGTGAATCACCGAACAGACCTGCGGATGCTCCTTGACGGTCTCCGCGTACGGACAGTTGTGCTCGCGAATCTCGTACGTCTTGCCGTCAGCATTGTAGTCGGCTTCGACGCCGTGCTCGCGCAGTAGATCGACGAGCGAACCGACGCGTTCCTCACCTTGCTTATCGCCCGCTCGCGCCGACATTTTCTCGGCCGCGCGGCGGCCCATTCGTTCGAAGATTTCGCGGACGGCGTCGTCACCGCCCACGTCGCGAACTTCACGAAGCACAGCGTTCAGCAACAGATCGTAGCGCTGCGGGAAGAGCCGCTCCCCGTCGCTGGTCAGCGAAAACTCGTGCGTCGGCTTCGTCTTTCCACGGCGGACGGGACGTTCGCTCACCAAGCCGTCTTGCTGCAGCCCGGCCAGTTGTTGGCGGATCGCATTTGGCGACAGGTCGAGCTCGTGGGCCAGATCCGCGGCAGACGCCGACTTCCTGCGCCGTAGAGCGGCGGCTATTCGGCCCCTGGTCGTGGCAAAGAAGCGCTCAGTCTGCATGTTTTGTCGCACGTGATCGTAGCACGCGGACCGGAGGAAAGTCCAGGGTTTCCTTGACTTTCTCTCACCCTAAACCGTACGATGGAGCAGTATGGCTAGCGGTCTGAACGTCACCGACCTTCGCGTAACCGTGGACTCGACGGAGATTCTCAAGGGGATCGATCTGTCGGTTGAGCGCGGACGCGTGCACGCGCTCATGGGTCCCAACGGCAGCGGGAAGTCGACGCTTGCGTTCGCGCTCGCGGGGCATCCCAGCTATCAAATTGCGGGCGGTAACGCCAAGCTCGACGGCGAGGACTTGCTCGAGCTTTCGCCCGACAAACGAGCCAAGCTCGGACTCTTCCTCTCCTTTCAGTATCCGGCTGCGATCCCGGGAGTCAGCGTCGCGAATTTCTTGCGCAGTGCACGTACCGCAGTTCGCGGCAGCGACCTGACGCCGGCGCAATTTCGTGCGCTCGTATTCGAGCAGCTCGATCATCTCGGCATCGACACGTCGTTTCTCGGCCGTTACGTCAATGATGGTTTCTCAGGCGGCGAAAAAAAGCGGCTCGAGATGCTCCAACTCGCCGTGCTTGCGCCGAAGTACGCGATTCTCGATGAAACCGATTCGGGTCTCGACGTCGACGCGTTGCGCGACGTCGGCGAATCGCTCACGACGCTGCGTTCGGGTTCACTCAGTGACACGGGCTTTCTGATCATCACGCACTATCCGCGCATCCTACAGTACGTCGAGCCCGACGTCGTGCATATCATGATGGACGGCCGTATCGTCAAAACGGGCGGCGCCGACCTCGCGCATCGGATCGAAGCCGAGGGGTACGACAACATTCGCGACGAGGTTGCGAGTGGCGCAGCTTAGCGTCGCAGCACCGCCGAACGAACGCGAGGAAGCGTTCGTGCTCGCGCGCTCGCTGCCGCCGCCCGGGCCAATGCCCGGCCGATTCTGGAAGATCGATCTCGCAAAGCTGGCGCTCGAAGAGCTGACTCCGGGAAGCGCGACGCCGCAGTTCGAGCTTTCGGAAGAGGCCAAGCGCAAGGGCGTCGTCGCCTGCGACCTGGCGAGCGCGCGTGCCGCGCATGCCGCGATCATCAGTGCGACCGAAGGCAACGTCGCCGATTGGCGCAGCGGACGTTTCACCGCACTCAACGTCGCGCGACGTGAGAACGGCGCTTTCATCTTTTTGCCGAAGGGCGCGGTCGTCGACGAGCCCATCGTCGTCAGCTACGATCTCGAAGGTCCGGCAGCATTCCCGTACGTGCTCGTCGCGGCGTCGGAAGGCGCACGCGCCACGATCATCACACGCTTCCGCTGTGGCTCGAATCTCGAGCTCGTCAGTGAGATCGTCGAGATCGTCGCCCTCGAGCATGCAGCCGTCACGTACGCGACGGTACAAGATTTTGGACCACGCGTTCGCGCTTTCTGGAGCCGGCGCGGAAATATCGGACGCGATGCGGAGCTGCATTGGGCGCTCGCCGAGCTGGGCGCGGAATTATCGATCGGCGACGTCAAGTCGACGACACTCGAAAGTGGCGCACGCACGACAATATCAGGCTTCTTCTTTCCGAACAAGGGTCAGCACGTCGACGTCCAGTCGGAAGCTGATCATCCGGCCGGACAAACGCAATCCGAGACGCTGTTCAAAAGCGCTGCAATCGATGGCGGACAAGCCCGCTATATCGGCAACATTCGTATTCGACCGGCTGCGCACGGCGTCGACGCGACGCTGCGCGACGACGCGTTGCTGCTCTCGAAAGACTCGCACATCGACAGTATCCCGGCACTCGAGATCGGCGCCAACGACGTCAAGGCGTATCATGGCGCGACGATCGGCGCGATCGACGATGAGGTGCTCTTCTACGCGATGAGCCGCGGCATCGAGCGGCACGAAGCCGAACGCATGATCGCGCTCGGATTCTTCGAACCGGCGCTCGTTCGTTTCCCGACTGAGGCGTTGCGCGACGAGTTGCGTCGCGCGCTGGCTGGAAAGATCGTATGACGGCGACCGTTCGCCCGGACGCGGTGCAAGAACGGATCCTGCGCGACTTTCCGATCCTACATAAGCCGACGTCGCGTGGAAAGCGTCTGGTCTATCTCGACTCGGCTGCCACCTCGCAAAAACCGCAAGCGGTCATCGACGCGCTGGTCAAGTACTACAGCGAATACAACGCCAACATCCATCGCGGCGTCTACGAGATCGCCGAGCTTGCGACGACTGCTTTCGAGGAAGCTCGCGGTAAGATCGCGCGGTTCATCAACGCGGCCGAGGACGCCGAAGTCATCTGGACGCGCAACTCAACCGAGGCGATCAACCTGGTTTCGTTTACGTGGGGCATCCAGAACCTGCGTCGCGGCGACGCGATCGTCACGACGCAAGTCGAACATCACAGCAATCTCGTTCCGTGGCAACTGCTCGCGGAGCGCACCGGCGCCGAGCTTCGCTTCATTCCCGTCGATGCGCAGGGCGTCCACGTGCTCGACGATCTCGACCGCTTGCTCGACGGCGCCAAGCTGCTCGCACTCTCGCACGTCAGCAACACGCTCGGCACCATCGCACCGCTCGACATGTTGACGAAGCGCGCACACGCAGCCGGAGCGCGCGTGCTCGTGGATGCCGCCCAAAGCGTCCCGCACATGCCGGTCGACGTGCAGAAGCTCGACGTCGATTTCATGGCCGTCAGCGGTCATAAGATGCTCGGCCCGACCGGCATCGGTTTTCTTTACGGCAAGCGTGCGCTGCTCGAAGCAATGCCGCCGTTCTTGACCGGCGGCGACATGATCAAGCGCGTCGAGTACACGCACACCGAATACAACGAGCTGCCCTGGAAATTCGAGGCCGGAACCAGCAACGTCGCGGATGCGATCGGTCTGGGCGTTGCCGTCGACTATCTGCGCGAACTCGGAATGGACTGGGTGCGCGCGCACGACATCGCTTTAACGGCCTATGCGCTCGAACGCTTGGCCGAGCTCGAACGCCGCGGACTAGTCGTCTACGGGCCGCTGCCCGCCGAAAACCGTGCCGGCGTCATCTCGTTCAATTTGGGCGACGTGCACGCGCACGACGTCGCGTCGATTCTCGATACCGACGGCGTCTGCGTCCGCGCCGGACACCACTGCACGATGCCGCTCATGGAAAAGATGGGCTGGCCGGCAACCGCACGCGCCTCGTTCTACGTCTACAACACGGAAGCCGACGTCGACGCGCTGATCGCGTCGCTGCACAAAGCGGCGGACATCTTCAAGCTTAAGTAGCGCATGGACGATTTCTATAAGGGCTACATTCTCGAGCATTACCGAGAGCCGCATAATTTCGGAACCCTCGAAGGCGCAACCGCAACCTTCGAGGATCTCAATCCGCTGTGCGGCGACCGGATTCGCTTTGATTTGAAAGTGAATGCCGAGGGGATCGTCGAGGACGTGCGCTTCTCCGGACGGGGCTGCGCGATCAGTCAGGCGTCGGCATCGATGCTGACGGATACGATCAAGGGCATGCACGTCGAAGCCGTTGCCAAGATGGACAAACAAGTCGTGCTCGACAACGTCGGCATCGGGATAAGTCCGGCGCGCATGAAATGTGCGACGCTTGGACTCAAGGTTGCGCGCTCGGCGGCCCTCGGCGAAATTGCCGGCTGGCCCGAAGAGGACACGCCGTAGTCAGTCCGCAGCTGTTCCATCTCGCGCCGTTCGTACTCGCGGCGATCCTCTTGCACGCGATGGCGTTCATTATTTGGGATATCGGAACGCGCTCGCCGACCCAGCTGCTCAAGGATCTCGGCAAGGTCACGTGGCGCGGCCTGTGGCACTTCGCCCTCGGTTTCGTGATCCTCATTGCGGGCGCGGCGATGATGCTCAGCCTCACGCTGGTCGACGTGCGTCACGAATTCGCGATTCTCGAAGCGATCGCCGTCGTTTCGGGGCTGCTCGTCGAGACGCTTCTGGGCACGACGATTCGCGCCCAGATGTTCAGCCGCTAAAGCGGCTACATCAAGCGCTGCCCTTGACTGCAGACGTTCTGCGTATCGGGCGCACGCAATGCTTGCCAGCGGTACACGCCGTGATCCAGTAAGTCCATATAGATATAGCGTTCGCTCTCGGAGACGACGTCGTTGTTGAAGATCACTTCACGCGCGACGACGTAGTCGTCGCTGGAACCGAGTGCTTTTGCCAACCCAGGCTTGAGTAGCCGCAGACGATCGTAGTACGCGATCGCACCCTCGGACGTTTTCAAGTCTTGCTTGTACTTCGAGAGCGTCGGCACGTTGGGTCCGCTCGGCAGCGAGTCGTAGACCGACGTCATGATGCTGCCCATCGAGGTCGTCTTCGGATACTCGTGGACAGGATGCGTGCTGCAAAACGACTCGACGCGCGCTGGCTTCGCGAGCGGCTCAACGGACGGCGAGCACCCTGCGGCGACGCCGCACAGCGCAACGACGCCGGCGATAGCTCTTAGTGTCCGGGTTGCGGTGGTAAGAATCCGACCGAGAACCACGGGACGTACGCGATGACGATGAGACCGATCAACACGGCCCCGAGATACGGAATAACCCGTATCGCAGCTTCGTCGGGAGACGCCTTGCCGATCGCGCACGCGCCGTAATATCCGACGCCGAGCGGCGGCGCGAACAAACCAATGCCCATCGCGATGATCGCGATGATCGCGTAGTGGACGTCGCGCACATGGAACTGTTGCGCGATCGGAAAGAGCAGCGGGCCGAAGAGTACCATCGCCGGAATCCCTTCGAGCACCGAGCCGAGCACGATGAATACGACGATGGAGAGCGCGATGAATCCGGCTTTGCCGCCGGGCGCCGCCGAAAGCGATGTGGCAAGCTGCTGTGCGAAGCCCGATTGCGTCAGCGACCACCCCATCGACGTCGCCGTCGCGATGATCAGCAAGATCGCGCCGGTGAGCGCGCAGGTCTCGCGTAGGATCGGATAGATCCGCCTTATCGGAAACTCGCGATAAACGAAGATGCCGATCAAAATCGTGTAGACGATGCCGACCGTGCTCACCTCGGTTGCGGTCGCGATGCCGTCGAGCACGAAGAATCGAATGACCAGCGGCAGCAAAAGACCCGGGATCGCAACGATAATCGCCTTGATGATGAATCCGGCCGTCGGACGCGTAGCCAGCTCGACTTTGTCGTCCTTCGAGCGCCACAGCACAACGAAGACGAGCGCAAGCGCCAGAATCGCAGCCGGCAAGAGTCCGGCGGTGAACAGAGCCGCAATCGACACGCCCGTCACCGAACCGATGATGATCAGCACGAGGCTCGGCGGAATCGTTTCAGACATTGCGCCCGATGCGGAGAGCAGCGAGATCATCTCGGCACGCTTTTGTCCGCGGCGTTCCATCTCGGGGAAGAGCACCGGCGCAATCGCAGCCATGTCGGCCGCCTTCGAGCCGGAGATGCCGCTCACCAGATACATTGCGCCGAGCAGCACGATGCCGAGTCCTCCGCGCACGTGGCCGATCAGCGACGCGATCGCATCAACGAGCCGTTTTGCGATACCCGCGATCTCCATCAGCAGTCCGAGCAGCACGAACAGCGGCACCGCCAACAAGACGAGATTCGAAACGCCCTCGTCCATTCGACCGACGACGGTATTGAGCGGAACGGACGTGGTCAGCGCAAGATAGCTGAGCGTCGCAAAGCCGAACGCGAACGCGATCGGAACCCCGATCGTGATCAGCGCGCCGACGAGCACGACGAAGAACAGCAGTAGGTTCAGATTGCCGAGCGGGACCAGGAAAGGGTGCAACAGCAGGGCCGCCGCCGAGATGACAACGGAGATGCCGACGACCGGTATCGCGACGCGCCAATCGGAATCGATCAAGCGCATGATCGAGATGATCAGCATCAAGATCAGCGCAACGGTAATCGCGGATACGACATACGAGCGCGGAATATTGAGCGCCGGCGTGAGATCGATCGTTTCTTGTACGATGAACGAGTAGCTCGACGGCATGAGCTCGATCGCAAACAGCGAGACGACTACCGCGGTAATCGCATCGTAGATTTGCTGTTGTCTGCGCGGGCGGCGCCGGTAGAGCGCCGTCAAGCGCATGTGCTCGCCGCGACGGTACGCGATCACCGCGCCCAGCATCGCCAGCCACAGGAACAGAATCGTAGCGAGCTCGTCCGTCCAGACGATCGCATTGTGCAGGACGTAGCGCGAGAACACGCCGCTGGCCAGAATCGCGACCTCGATCACCAACATCAGGGACGCAGTCGGCTCGATGATCGCGCCGATCGCGCGATCGATCGCAACCGTCCACGGCCGCCAGAGACCGGTTACGGGCCGGACGATCCCTTCGCCGGCTTCGATCGAAGCTACCGGATCCGCGAGGTCAGACATTTAGCCGAGCTTCCCGCTAGTTCGTTCCAAGAGACCCCAGGCCGTGTCGCCGAATTCGGTGTGATATTGGCGATAAAACCCGCCGAGCTTCGCGCGGAACGTCGAGACGTCCGCGGTGTTGACGGCCATGTTTTCCCGGTGCAGTTTGTCGATCAGCGTGTCGTTGAGAAGCTGTACATCGTGACGCTGCAGCGGAGCGTACTTGCGCTGGTTACGCGTCACGACGGCCTGGATGTCGGGCGGAAGTCCATTCCATGCATCCATGTTTGCAAGCAAGTGGTAGGCCGACCACATGTGATTTGTGATGCTCAGGTATTTCTGTACTTCGTATAGTCGCGCCGTTTGCAGAATCGCCGGCGGATTTTCTTGACCGTCGATCACGTGCGTCTGCAGCGCTGTGTAGACTTCGCTGAAGTTGAGCGGAGTCGGCGACGCGCCGAGTGCTTTGAACAGGTCAACCCACAGCTTCCCGGCGGGCGTGCGAATCTTGAAGTTGACGAGATCGTCGGCGGTCCGAATCGGGCCTTTGCTCGACGTGATGTCGCGCATCCCGTTGTCCCACATCCGGTCGAACACCCAGATGCCCTTGGCCTTGATCTCGCCGCGGACGTAATCACCGAGCGCGCCGTCCATCGCGCGAAACGCTTCGGCCGAGTTGTGGAACGCAAAACCAACACCCTGGATTGCCGCGACGTCGACGACGGATTGCAAGATCCCGCCGTCGAGCGTGAAGAACTGCAACGCACCTGAACGCAGCTGCGAGAGCATCGCTGTGTCGCCGCCGAGCTGATTGTTCGGAAAGCTCTGCACCTCGAGGCGCCCGTTTGTCTCGTTTTTGACCGCGTTCCACATCTCGACCATGCGGACATTGAGTGGATGCGAGACGTCGACGTTGCTGGCGTACTTATATGCGAATTGCGCTGCACTCGCGCGCGAGCTCAAAATACCGATTGAAGCAAACGTTGCAGCCGCCCCCGCGGCAAACGTGCGTCGGGTGTGGGTCATCGGGCTCCCTCTCGACCGGTGGCCGCCACGGCGGCGTTTACGACTTGGTACAGAGTCCGGCTATTCGGCGCCTGCCAAAACGACCGGCCGCAGGAAACTTATCGTATCATCGGGGACGAGAGCGAACAAAACCGCAATCAATCGGAGGGGCTATGCAGGGTTATGGCAAGTGGATCGGCGTTATTGCCGGTCTCGTTCTCTTGGGCGGTATCGGTCCGGCCGCAATCGCAGCGACGAACACGTACGATGCGCCGATCATGAGCGCTGCCGGCAAGCTAGTCGGCGACGCCAGATTCATCGGTCAAAGCGGCGGCGGGACGGAGATCATCGTCCATGTGAGCGGCCTGCCTCCCGGACAACACGGGATGCACATCCACGAAATCGGATCGTGCAACGCTCTGCGCGACATGGCCGGAGTTGCGACGCCGTTTGGCGCGGCCGGCGGACATTTCGACCCGAAGCACACGGGTCACCACCTCGGACCGAACGGCGGCGGACACGCGGGCGACTTGCCCATGATTACGGTCGACGCCGCGGGTAACGGCGGCTTCGCGTATTTCGCGCAGGGTCTCGACGTCACGGGGACCGACACAATCGTCGGGCGCTCGATCGTGATTCACGCCAATCCGGACAACTACACCGACACGCCGCCACTGGGCGGCAGCGGCCCCCGGATTGCCTGCGGTGAAATCGGCGGAATGCGCTAGCTAAACGTGCAGGTAGCGCTTTAAGACGTCTTCGTTCCCACGAACTTCGTCCGGCGTACCTTCAAACCGAATCTGTCCCTGGTCCACGACGTAACAGCGGTCGGCAAGCGCGAGCGCTGAATACAGGTTTTGCTCGACGAGCAACACGGTTATGCCCGCGCCCTTGATCTCGCGCACGACGTTCTCGACTTCGCGCACGATCAGCGGCGCCAAACCTTCCGTCGGCTCGTCGAGAAGAATCAGGCGCGCGTTTTGCACGAGCGCGCGCGCAATCGCCAGCATCTGCTTCTCGCCTCCGGAGATCTCGTCGCCGCGGTTTCGCAGCCGTTCTTGCAAGCGCGGGAACTTTGCGTAGACCTGATCCAGCGACCAGCCGGGACGCTTCGACGTCACTTGCGCAAGCCGGAGATTCTCCGCAACGGTCAGATTCGTGAAGATGCGGCGCTCTTCGGGGACCAGCGAGATCCCCATCCGCGCGATCTCCATCATGCCTTTGCCCGCAATCGGAGCTCCGTCGAAGACGACGCTGCCGCTGCGCGGCGTAACCCAACCGCAGATGCTCTTCAGGGTCGTCGTTTTGCCGACGCCGTTACGGCCGAGGAGCGCGACGGTCTCGCCCGACTCGATCCGCAGCGAGAGGTCTTTGAGAATATGACTCTCGCCATAGTACGAGTTGATAGCCTCGACGGTCAGCAGAGGCATTACACCGCGCCCTCGTAGCCGCCGAGGTAGGCTTCCTGCACGTGCTGGTTCGCGCGAATCTCTGCCGGCGTCCCCTGCGCGAGGATGCGCCCTTGGTGGAGCACGGTGATCGAGTCGGAGAGACCCATGATCAAATCCATGTCGTGCTCGATGATCAAAACCGTTATCTTTTGCGCGAGACGGCGAACCAGCTGATCGGTCTTGCGGCTCCCTTCGATCGACATGCCGGCGACCGGTTCGTCGAGCAAGAGAATCTGCGGTCGCGTTGCGAGCGCGATCGCGATGTCCAAGAGCTTCTTGTCGC
>Ga0181525_10002346_pt1 | contig 15517 bp, 18 predicted proteins | sample PEATcosm2014_Bin_48_FD_121100 | JGI IMG/M metagenome (GOLD analysis project Ga0181525, IMG submission 121100) | Peatland microbial communities from MTU Mesocosm Facility, Houghton, MI, USA - PEATcosm2014_Bin06_10_metaG | ecosystem: Environmental > Terrestrial > Soil > Wetlands > Peat | place...
AGTACGTCGGGGCGTAGCGCAGCCTGGTAGCGCATCTGCTTTGGGAGCAGAGGGCCGGGGGTTCGAATCCCTCCGCCCCGACCATCTAACCTCTTCCTTTTCAACAAGTTTGACCGAGGAACGAGGGGGTGATACCAAGAGTGATACCACTTTGCCGGGAGTTTTCCCATGCAGGTGAATATCACCAAGCGTATCGACACCCCCCAAGGCAGCCGCTACTGCCCCGTCGTCGTTGGCCCCAACGGCCGCATCAAGCCCGATTGGGTGATGGTGAAGGACCGGCAGGAAAAACACCCGGAAGGCGCCTACTACCTCGACTGGAACGAAGACGGAAAGCGCAGACGCACGTCCGTCGGCACCGACGCGGCTGCGGCATACAACAGCCGAACTCGGAAACAAAGAGAGCTGGATGCAATCGAGGCAGGTCTCATTGTTTCCAATCCAATCGAGGACGACTCCCGCCTCCGAATTCGGTCTGCGGTAGACGATTTTCTCGAGGAAATTCAACTCACAAGGCAGAGAAAAACATGGCGGGGGTATTGCGTGTCGCTCCGCTACCTTCTGGAATCCTGCGACAAATGCTTTCTTGAGGAGATTGAGCGCAAAGATCTCCTGCGTTTCGCCGCGTTCCTGCGCGATACGAAAAAGCTCTCTCCTCGTACGGTGCACAACAAGTTTGCCGATGTGCTGACCTTCCTCCAGGCTCAGGGAATGCCAAAGCTAATTGGCAAGAATGACCACCCGCGTTTTATTGAGCAGGAGGTCAACATCTACGAGGACGACGACCTGTCGAAGCTCCACGCAATCTGCTCACCCTATCACAGCACGCTTTACGACTTCTTTCTCATGAGCGGCTTTCGCGAACAGGAAGCAATGCATCTTGTCTGGAGCAATGTTCGCTTCAATGCCAACATTATCGAGATGCGCTGGAAGCCTCAATTCAGCTGGACCCCGAAGGCCTACAAGGAGCGTGAGGTTCCAGTCCCGAATGAGCTGTTGGAAATCCTCGAAACGCATCGACGATCGCTCCCCACTGTGCGCGCATCCGCCCAGGCGTTGGTCTTCAGCACGGCAAGTGGAAGACGCGACATCCATATGCTCCGGGCTCTTAAGCGAAATGCGAAGAAGGCCGGACTGAACCCAGATGACTTCTGGCTTCACAAGTTCCGCGCGACATTTGCCACGACTCACCTGCAAGCCGGTGTCGATCTCAGAACGGTAATGACTTGGATGGGACAGACAAATCTGGAGAGCATCATCCGCTATTTGAAACCGGCAAGAAGTCGGTCCGTACTCGAAAAGGTCAATTCTAGTTTCGCCGGCCACCACAGGGTCAGGCTTCGTCTAGTCACCGGTGCCGCATGAGGTCGGTCGATCGCAGAAAGGTCCGCATCCCTCTTCCAGCGATCCGACGCTCTGCGCGCCGCGACAGGTACCGTGGGGAGTCACCTCCGGCACTTGCCTTTCCTTAAGAGATCGACATTTCCAGGATTTGACCGAAGTCTCGATTGGAGAGATGGTCTCGAAAGCCCGCTACTCGCGGGAACTACGGAGGAACCGATGATCTTGGCCAAAATAGTCGAAGGCAAGAAAGAAGCTCTGCGCGTGGAGGAAGTGGCTCGAATCTTGAATGTCTCAATCAAGAAAATCTACAGGATGGCCGCGAACGGCCAAATTCCCTGTCTCAAGATTTCCCATTCGATCAGATTCGACCCTCACGATTTTGCAGTCTGGTTGAAATGCCAATCCAGTATCAATACCATTCCGGCAGTCTTGCTACCGAGCCGCGCCTATCTGAGGAGAAGCAACGGCCAACAACTCGACCATCCGCCGCGCATTTGACCCAGCCTAGAGGCTCAGCGAGCTTAGCACGTTGTTTTCAATTCCAAGAAGGGCAAGAAACTGATGCGAATTGCCGCTGACCGACTCATTGCGATATGCATCTCATTGAGGATCTCTGGTTCGACCGCCCAGCGAATACTTTGGCACCTGTAGGCCATCGCCTGAAGGTTCCTTGGAGAAACAGATGCGAATCACAACCAACCAAAGCATCGCGGGATATCCGGCTCTCCAGGTACGCGAATTCGTCAGAAAATATAGATTCACAAATTTTTCCACTGGGGCTGCTGAAGCGGCGCTGATGTTGAGCACCGAAGCCGCTGTTGACTTCCTGAATAAACTCTCGGACCTAGGCTTCATCGGAAAATCGCGTGAACGGGAGGGAAAGCAGCTTTTTCAATTGACAAATAGCGGACAAGCATTTGCAAATGCATCTGCGGCCAAACCCATTCATCGAAAAACGGCCGAACGTGTTCTTGCTCAGTTCCTGGAGCGAGTACACAAGGTGAATGCCACCCATGAATACCTTTTCCGAGTAAAAAACGTTGTCCTGTTTGGCAGTATGTTGTCCAACGCTGATCGGCTGGGCGATGTGGATATTGCTATCAGCTTAGAAGCGAAGGTCAGTGATACAAATGCGTATCAGGCGTGGTCGATGGCCCGCAGAGACGAAGCAGAAGCAGCAGGGAGATGTTTCCATACCTCATTTGAATCGGCTATATGGCCAAGACAGGAAGTCTTCTTGCAGCTCAAAGCGCGATCTCGAAGCCTAAGTTTGCATGAACTGGAGCAAATCGCAACGACATCCAACCTTTGTTATCGAGTATTGCTGGGCGATCCAGAGCAGCTTGCTGCCTGGATCCCGAGCGGGCGAGCCATCTGAGCTTTGGAGAAAAATGACGAAAAACAAGGGAAGCCGGGTACTACCGATGAGCCTGAATGGGAATCTCATTTACCTCATAACCCAAAGGTCGCTGGTTCAAGTGCACTGCTGACAAATATCTAGCCAGAACGCCAACCCCAAGCTAACCCCACATAACAGCCCCTTTGTCCGGGCTTGGTCCATCTGGCTCTCAGGAACATAATAAATGTCGGCGACCCATTTCCACTTGCGCTGCAATGAGTTGGTGCTGTGCGAAGGCATCAGGCGCACTACAAACTCGCGGTTGGTAAGTATTCGTGTGACGCGAAAATATGCGTATCACGGGTTTCAGAGGCAACCATGCAGACTGCGACCCAATCGGAAGGACTGGTAGTCTGGACCGAACGAAACTCTCTTGACGAGGCAAAATCCTTATTTGCGCCATACTCGCCACGGTTTCAAACCTTTCCATGCAACGTAAAGACTGCATTGGGAAGGATCCACGTCAGTGTCCTTTTCCTGTCTAGTCCCGAACAGGATGCTGCGGTTGAGAGCACATTGGCCACTCTTCGGAATTACAAGGTATCGAGTCTGCTGGTTTATACGCCGCGCCATACCGCCGATTTCGCATTTCGCGTGGGAACGATGGTGGTGCGGCAGAAGTTTGCCGATGCCGAATGGGCTTTCAATTGGCCACACCTCAGACAACTATTGAAGGCACGCAACATCCGGGTCCGTGCTCGGCACAAGGGAAACGAAAAAACGTCTTTCGAGCCCCTGAGCGCTTGGCGAAGACTCGGTCTGAGTCAGGAACAGTTGGCCAATGCACTGAACGTGACTGCCCGGACCGTGCAGATTTGGGAGGCCGGCAGGGGGACCAGCCAAATGAACAAGAAGACGCTCGATCTTCGCGAATTGTTCACTCGCATGAACGACTATGTGGTCGCTCCCGAGGAGAAGCATCGGCTCAGTACGCTGCTTGAGGCTTTCACAGGAAGGACTCCAGAGGAGTTGATCGCGGACCGGCGCATCCGTGATCTGGTCATCGAATTCGACCGGTTGCGCGACGGACAACCCGTTTGACCTTCAATGCCAAAGAGCGCGCGGCGATCAAGCACTGGATGGGCCAAACCGTTCCCTTGAATGGGGTCTATTTCCGCAGCGTCGAATATCGGTATATGGACCCCACCGATGTCCTGAGTGGCGCCGGTATAGGTTGCTTCACGGTATGCCTTCAAATGACTGAATAGCGATGTGCCCATGCGGAACTGTGACCGGCGCGTTCCCTTCGCGCACCACCAACCGTGTATCAAAGCCAGCTTCACGAGCCGGATCCAATTCCCGCACCAGGTCGGAGAGGAACAGGACTTGGTTCGGCTGGAAATTCATGGCCGTCGCGATCGCGCTGTAGCTTGCACTCGCCGTCTTGGCCCCGGTGCGCGTGTCGAAGTAGGCGGCAATCCGGCTTGTCAGGTCGCCGAAAATCGAGTAGCGGAAGAGCAGCCGCTGGGCATCAATTGATCCAGAAGAGTAGATAGCTACTTGTGCAAGTGCTGCCCAGCGCTCCAAAGCCGCCGGGACATCGGCATACAAGGTCCCCTTCAATTGGCCGGACTCGAAGCCTTTCTTCCATATCCGACCCTGTAGGCTCTTCAATGCCGTTGATTTCCGGTCACGGTCCATAAGCCAGTTAAGATATGCGATCGTCTGATTCGAATTACTGGCATCGGCGATCCGCGGAGCCTCAGGGTCGGCGCAATTCCCCTTGGCAAGAAGCCCCAGGTCGGCTGCGACGGCTGGATCTGCACTGTGTTCCCCCAAGAATTCTTCAAAATGCTCGCGGGCGTAGGGAAAGAGCTGTTCATACACGAGCGAGGTGGGCGCCACAGTGCCTTCCACATCCAGCAGGTAAAGGCGGGGCGGAGTTGTCGTCATGCGCTCAGCGTCGAGGCCACGCGCGGGCCGAGATATGCGGGACCGAGGCAGAGCGGCTGGTACCGTCGATCGATACCCGTGCCTGTGTAGTGCGGGGTCCAGCCAGTCGTGTCCTGGAACCAGCGGATGGCGCGAATGCGCTTGTCTTCGCAAAGGGTGAACCAGTGGGTCGTGCCGCAAGGCACGCGCAGCAAATCACCTGGATGGACTTCGATTGAGACGACCCTATCCTTCCCATGATCCGGGAGCCGCAGGAAGAAAACGCCGCGGCCGGCGAGGATAAAGCGAACTTCGTCTTCCGAGTGGGTGTGCTCCTTGTCGAAGCGGGCGAGCATGGCGTCGAGGCCGGGCGTTTCGAGATGGACATCGATAACATCGGCCGTCTGATAACCTCCACGCCGCTTGAGCTCATCGATCTCCTCAGCATAGGCCGTGAGCACAGACTCGGCGGGAGCATCGGCGGCCACGAGCGAGAGGTCCCAGCGCTCATAGTCGATGCCCAGCTCGGCAAGGCTACTGCGCACTTCGGACTCATTTTCGATGATTAGATCTTCTGGGGGAAAACGAAGGATAGCCATAAATGCTCCTCTAGTTATGCACAGACCTGGACTGAATTCCCGCTCTCACAGTTGCCCGCCGAGAAGGCGCCGCCCCTCGACTTCGAAGAGAAACTCCAGTGCCTCCAGATGGCGACGGGCCTCGGCCACCGATTCTCCCCAAGTATAGAGCCCATGACGGCTGAGCAGAACCCCATGTGCGCGCGGATATTTCCCCAGCGCTTCCGCCAACCGATCGGAAAGCTCTACATAATCCTGCGAGTTCTCGAGGATAGGGACCTGCTCCAGATAGGCATGAGTGGTGACTCCGGCGAGTCCTTTCAACAACTCGTATCCCTCAATAGGCACGCAACCCCTAGCTTCATATTGCGAGGAGAGCAGCGTGTTCCAGATTGTATGCACGTGCAAAATGGCGCCGGCGGTGGGACGGTACCGATAGAGAACCAGGTGCAGCCCGGTTTCGGCGGAAGGCTTTCCCGTGCCGGCCAACACATAGCCATCGAGGTCAACCTCAATCAAGCCGACGGGCGTGATCGTGCCCTTGTCCAGGCCGCTGGCTGTGACCAGCACGCGCCCGCTCGCGCGGACGCTGAAGTTGCCGCTGGTAGCCGGAACCCAGCCGCGACTGTAGCACCAGCGAGCCGTCGCGCAAAGCGATTCGACGGCAGATTGAAGAACATCCGTATCGGAGATCATACGTACACCCCAGTGTTGCAATCCGTTGAGGAGACAGAAGCTCTGTAGATCTGGGCGCGAAGCGCGGTGATCCTCTATCCCGAGGCAACAACCGGCGCGCGAAATTCAGCTGTGCGGGAGTTGTGGCTGTAACGAGCTTGTCAGATAAAACAGCCGAAACTGTCTCCGAACCCTTGTTCAACTCGACCGTCCGGCCACACAACGATAGGCACCAATTTGCCGTATTGCCGCGCTTCATCCAACGTTGCCTGATTGAGTTCCACGCGACGTTCGTCATAGACGACGTTCTCGGCGTCCCACTTTGCCAGAAGCCTGACACAGGAGTCGCAGCCGCGAATGGTATATACGATCGGAATTTCGCCTTGGTCCGGCACAGTTCTATCCTCGGTTGTTATGCGGCATCCGATAAGTGCAGGGCCGACGCGAGAAGTTGACGGATTTCCTTGACAACATCTCGTCGCCATTGGTCTGCATGCGGCTCAATCCGCGAGATAACGTCCAGAAGAAACTCTTGCCTCGCCGGATCGGCGAGGTTGCCGAAGGTGGCCGACGCGGGCAGATTCAACTTCGCTCTCGCTTGTTCCATGGCAAGCGCCAATCCAGCGTGAGCGCTTGCGGAGCGTTCGGTGAAATGCGTAATGTACTTCGTGTCCGCGGTATAGAAGACAAACACAGGAATGGCGCGCGATTTCCCGTTGTTGCTCAGAAACTCGTTCATGATGTCAGGATTCTCGTCGCGAAGAAAAATACGCAAGTCGATTCCAGCGGACTCGGCAATGCGCACTGCGGTTGGCAACTCCCGGTAAACATCGCCGCACCAGGCTTCGGCGATCACCAGCAGCTTTCGCGGACCATCGGGATGCTGGCTGGCCTTTTGAAAGAAGAGCCGATCATCCTCCGTGAGTACCGGGTTGTCGTAGTTTTTCTCGAATCTATCGCGATTGACCGTCGCCTTGGCAAGGAAATCGCCATAGGTGAAGCCTTGCTCAAATCGAGCAGCAGAAACGACTGTGGTCGCAGTTGCCATGCTTGACTCTCCTGTGAGTGGATTTTCTTTCTACGTGCCACGCTATCGTACAGAGACGACACCCAGTTGATTCGCCGCATGAGCTTCGCGATTCAACTCGGAGTCCATAGGAGTTGCGGGAAATGGCATGCACGGGTCGATAGAGAGAAGCTTGACTTACAACCGCGCGAACTCACTCACCTGCCTCGCCGCTGCCCTTCCGCCGCATCGCCGTCCCTGCGACGGAGGCGCCGAAGATCTCCACGTCCACGGAATTACACCGACTTCGGCTGAGGCGTTGTGCGAAGGTACGGTTTCACCGTTTTGTAGCCAGGAAAGATCTTGTTAGCCTCCTCATTCGAGACGGCGCCGGTGATGATGACGTCATCGCCCTGATGCCAGTTCGCGGGAGTCGCCACACGATGCTTCGCGGTCAACTGAATGGAATCTAGCACGCGGATGATCTCATCGAAGTTGCGCCCAGTGGTCATGGGATAAGCCAGGGTGAGCTTGATTCGCTTATCGGGTCCGATGACGAATACGGTGCGCACAGGTGCATTATTGGCGGGTGTGCGGCCCTCGGAAGTGTCGCCGGCATCCGCTGAAAGCATGTCGTAGAGCTTGGCGATCTTCAGCTCGGGGTCGCCGATCAGAGGATAGTTCACAGCGTGGCCGCCGACATCCTCGATGTCCGAAGCCCATTTGTTGTGGTTCGACACAGGATCGACACTTAGACCAATGACCTTCGTGCCGCGCTCGGCAAACTGCTTTTCGAGACCGGCGACCGCGCCCAGCTCAGTGGTGCAAACGGGCGTGAAATCCTTGGGATGAGAGAAGAGCACAGCCCAGCCGTCGCCGATCCACTCATGAAAGTGAATGGGACCCTGGGTTGTTTCGGCGGTGAAATCCGGAGCAATATCATTGATGCGAAGCGACATTTGGCATTTCCTCCCGTGGAGATTCTTGTCTCGTTTGTCGATTGGGGCACAAAATAAAAACCCACCCGGTCGGCTGACGGCGGGTGGGTTCTGGGCGACTGTCGAAGCCTGGCTCGATTCCCCTAAACACACACCCGCGAGGCGCGGAACCGACAGCAGCGCAGACACATGCGGGTTTGAGAGAATCTGTTCATTCGTTCGGTGTAATGCGCGATCGCGCATATCTTACAATGAAATCAGGCTAGAGGTTTCCACAAAGCCATGTCAACAACCGAATCAACGTGATAGCTTGCTAGGGTTCCCGCTTTGGGCTCGTTAAGGCTCGCGGCACTCGCGGACTCTAAAACGAAAGTCACAGAACCCTGATCCTTGCATGATGGTTTGAGTCCGCTCCAGTGTGATGTCTGCATTGAAACCCTCTATAAACGCAGCATCGCGACTGCACGAGAGGACACTTCCAAGTTCCGGAATGCCAAGTCCGCGATAGAGTTCGGCGTACTTGCACTCGGTGACATCGAAACTCAGAGTCTTGTCGTCCTGATTCAGAATACGAAGTTGCAAAGCGCCGCTGCGGCTCCAGGGTTCAATTGATTTGCCGTAGGATTCAAGATCATTAAACCCCATTTGCTCGGCCAGTTCCCGGCCCTGCTGGCGCGCGATCTCAGTGATTGTCCTGCGGGTAATTTCAATGACTTCCTTGCGCCCGAATTCATTCCCGAGAGCTTCCAGAATGGGAGAGAGAATTCGCGCTTCAATTTCGCGGCGCTTCAACACGCCAATCTCGTTTAGTTCGATGTCGCTGCTCATGGGCCGCTCCTGCAGTACGGACTTCTCGATTTTTCGAGTGTCCTTTCACATTCTCGTGATTTGGCTCAATGCGGCAATCTTGGCCGAAGGAATCCATAGACCCACGTGCCCAACAGAGCGCTCAAGACCGCTACAGCCATCACTGACACTCCGTTGCCGACAAGTGCAAAGATTGGCCCAGGGCACGCTCCTGTAAGAGCCCATCCCAACCCAAAAATTGTCCCGCCTATAGCGTATCGCGCTCCAGTGCCAACTGTCTTCTTTGGAATCGCGATGACTTCTCCTGAAGCGGACTTCAACGTCGACTTTTTGATAAGTAGGATCGAAAGTGCAGCCGTTGCAATGGCGGAGCCGATGATGCCGTACATCCGGAACGATTGGAAACGAAACATCTCCTGGATGCGGAACCACGACAGGACTTCGGATCTGGTAAGTACGATGCCAAAAGCAATCCCGAGCAGCGAGTATACGAATAGAAACACTGCCCTACTTTCCCGTTTTCCGGTAGATTCATTATCGATTTGTGATTTCACAGTCATGATTGTAAGAGGAGGTGCGGCAGAATGAAGTAGGTTGCGGCGAGGCCTCCTGCAAAGAAGCCGAGGACCGCAATCAGCGAGGGCAATTCGAAATTCGCAAGACCGGAGATTGCGTGCCCTGAAGTGCATCCTCCCGCATACGCGGCGCCGAACCCAACCAGGAATCCTCCCAAGACGACGGACACAAATCCACGCCAGGTCAGCAGGGCTTGCCAGCTGAAGATTTCATGCGGCGCTACGCCAGACAGATCGTGGAGCCCCAACTGGGTCAACGCAGCCTTTGTCGTAGACGAAATCGCAATGTTGTGCGGCGCTCCCGAGTGCGCGGCTAGAACGCCGCCGATTAGGACCCCAAACAAGAAAACAAGATTCCACAGCCCGACATTCTTCCAGTCATAACGAAGATACTCCAGCCTACCGGGAAGCAAAAAGGAACAAAGGTGACGCAGGTTGCTGGAGATTCCAAACACCTTGTTGCCGGCGAGCAAAAGCGCCGGAACGAAGAGTCCGATGATCGGGCCCGCAAGATACCAGGGCCATGGCGCTGTTAGCCAAGTGCTCATCCGCTCTCACATCCTTCGACCAATGCTGCAAAGGTCTCGTCTCAGTCATTCCGCCGAATCGATCTTCACCTGGTGAATGGGAAGATCCCAGTGGTTCGATGTAAGTTCCCAGCGACGGTTCTCGTCCCGTTTGAACGTCTCCTGATCCAGGAACAATTGCTTGGCAACCTCTCCTTCCGACTGTCCTGGAGGCGCGTCGTACGAGGCCCGCACGATAATCACGCGATAGTCCCAGCGCGAGTTCTCGTCGGTATGCAACCCCGGCCCCCAAACTGTGAAGTCCTTCACATAGCCCAACTGCTTTTGACGTTCCAGAATCGCAATCTGATATTTCTTGAAAATCTTCCACCACTCGTCCTTGTGTCCGTATTGAACGCGGTAAACCCACTCTTCCGTGAAATCCTTCTTTGCTGGATCAGATGCCGTAGCGGCGGGCACTGTCGGCGCCTGCTGAGCCGGCGCTAGCTCCGGCATTGCAGCGGCAAGGGCAAGACCAAGGGTAAAGAGCAGAAGCCCTTTCAAGAGGGCACGGCCATATTTCGCGGTATTGAGCATCATCGACAAATCTCCTTGTGTGTCGGGCAACGCAGCTTGAACTGAAAATTCAGAGCCTCAAAGACTTACCTCTTGTATGTCGCGGTTACGCGACTTACGAAGGGAGCCAGATCGAGGGAATCGCTGGATTGAGGAAGAGTCTGTGCGTGAATCTCATCGCGTACATGCAACAGCAGCGTTCGCTCACCCAGCTAGGCGCGGGAGCAACAACAGCGGCGAAAAGCATCGGCACTCATGCGATGAGCGTACCCGGAGACGGGCTGCCAAGTCAATTTCAATGATCGAACGTGACTGACATCAGAAGGACCGTATATCGTCTCGACCCGGCTCGCGGGAGGCTAACACCTGTTGACAGCAACCCCAATCAGCGCCAAACTAACGCTACCGTGGCTGTAAACTTGGAGTAGTAGATTTCAGCGCCTATGGCATTCATCTCCCACCGGTCACACGCTTGTCGTTCACTGTGTTGTCGCTGACACTTTCAGCTGCAACCTCCCTCTTATTTGCGCAAGCCCAGGTTCGCATCTTTACAATTCACAAACTGGCATGTTGCGGCTATTCCATCTGTACTTGGGCATTATTCATCTGCTTCCATCCGTTTCCAGGAGCCATTCATGACTGACCGAAGAAGTTTCCTCGTATCAGCCGCCGCTTTCGCCGGCGCCTCAATCGCACAACCCATTCTTGGACAAGTGGCAGGCCAGAAGCCGCTCTCCCGAAAAGAACGTGTTGACCGCGCTCTAGCAGGGCGCGATGTCGATCGGCCGCCCTTCACGCATTGGCATCACTTCGGGCCGCAGACTGCCGAAGTCCATGCTAAAGCGACACTCGATTATCACTGGAAATACAAGACGGACATCGTGAAGGTAATGAGCGACTTCGAATATCCGAAGCCTGCTGGCAACTGGTATGAACTGAAGGTTCTCGACAATCCATTTCCCGACCAGATTCGGGCTCTCGAACTGATCAACTCCGGTCTGAACGGAGACGCGTATATCCTTGAGACCGCCTTCAATCCCTGGCAGGTCGCAGTCAAATTGTCGTCCAAGGAAGAGGTTCTTCGTCTGCAGCAGGAGAATCCGCAGAGGCTGCTCGACGCGCTTGATGTGCTTACTCAGTCGCACATCAATCACGCAAAGCGTGCATTTGCAGCAGGCGCATCCGGAATACTTTTCTCAATTGCCAACGCAAAACGCGAAGAGCTCTCGCCCGCGGACTACGCTCGGTTCAGCGCGCCCTTCGACAAGCGCTTCTTTGACGCGACCGCTGGCGCGAAGCTGAACTTCCTACATTTGCACTGGGAGAACGACTACGTTGACCAGTTCGTCGGTTTCAATGCCCCAGTTGTCAACTGGTCGGTGCAGACCAGCGGTGTACAGGTCAACACCGTGCGCAGCAAGTTCTCGCAGACCATCGCCACCGGGATCGATGAGGTGAAGTACAAGGAGCTTTCTGCCGCTCAGATCCGCGAACAGTGGCAAAACGCTAGCCACGCGGCAGGTAGCAAATTCATTCTGACTCCTGGCTGCTCTGTCCCCAATGACAGTACCGACGAAGAGTTATCCAGGCTTCCGCAAGTCGTAGGTGCCTGACCCTTCCACGAAGTCATTGGACGCGTTGCAGCCGGTCCATATGGAACGGCTGCAACTCATGGAGTTCGTCAACGGAATTTGATCTTCGCACGCCGGCTATACCGCAGATCTACTGTCCGGGCTTGGCAGGCACGGGCGATGTATCTGCCAGGTTTTGAGCTGGCTTTTCGGAAAGCAACTGTTCAATCTTCGCCGTGAATTCTTCCTGCAGTTGACGATTGAATTCGCCACTCGCCGGTGAAGCGAATCCTGAATGAATTCCCTTCACCAATCCGTCCCGTCCGACGAAAATGGTTGCCGGCCACGTGTTGAGATTCACAGCCTGCGGCACTTTTTCCCACATATCTGACGGCGCGCCCGCGATCAGATAGGTGTACTCCACTCCGTATTGCTTCACGAAAGCTCGTTCGCGCTCCAGACTGCCCTGCTGCTCGGGCTCTTCGAAATCAAGCGCAACAATTGCCAAGCCCTTGTCGCGATATTTCTTGTCGAGCTTGACCAGATACTGTGCTTCATCATGGCAGTTTGGGCACCACGTTCCAGTCACGATGGCGAGTACAACCTTACCTTTAAAGCGAGGGTCGTCATTCGAAACTAGTTTCCCATTTGCGTCCGGGAAATTGAAAGCAAACTTTTCATTGGGGTCGCGGACAGTGGTGTGAGTGTCGTAATTATCGGGCTCAGGTAGACCCTTCACCTTGGCCACTTCCTCGCGGTAAGCAATCAGTTTGCTGGCATAACGACTGGCTCCAGGCTGTTCACCATACTGGTTACTGCTCGTGGGACTGGCAGGTGCAGTTGTCTGCTCGCCAGCCGCGCTGCTGGCTGACGCCGCGGCTGGCCTGGGACGGCCGCCATTCTGATGGATCTCGAGCGTTCCATCGTCAGCCAATGACACCTCGATCAACCCAGGGCGAGATCCGTCAAAATGACTAAGTACCCATTTCCCATCTCTGTAAGTGCCGCTGTAAGCACCGGTATCTCCGTCGACGCGAAGAATCGACGCAGCGACTTCCGCTCCGTGCTGCTGGACAATGAATCGGAACGCTTTCTCCCCTTTGGCCGATGGATTGTCGAGCGGAATGATCCATGAGCCGGCAATCGATGGCGCGTCCACATGGGCTGCAGCAGTCTCCACATGGCGGGTCGCCTGGAAGCCATAATTAGCGTTGCCGCCTCGTGAGATGGTAACAACATTTCCAGTGAGAGAGCCGTTGTTCACAGTTGCCGTGATCGTCGTCAAATAGTGCTCGATGTTCAACGTAAGCTTGCCATCCTGAAACGTTGCGCTGGTTGTGCCGTCATACGGATTGAATCCGTCGTAGAATGTTCCCTTCAGCGATGGACCCGAACCGGAGATGTCGAGTCTGAATGGAATTTGAGTTCCATGGTTATCAAGACTGGCGTCCCAACGCCCATCTATCGATTCCGACGCAATTGTAGATTGTGCCACTGCGACGGACACGCCGAAGGCCGCGAGTGTAGCTGCGAGCCCGACCATTCTCGAAAATGTTCTCATCGTCCTATTTCCTCTCAGGTTGCATTCCGTTGAATTGCGTACCCCCACTAACTCGGGCGTGAACGTTTTGCCGATGCATGAACGGATATGTGATTCAGTCGTGCATAGTCTTCCCACTCGGCTGGCAATCCCGGCTTGGTAGCCAGCAGAATCTCGAGAACCGCCCGGCGGTCTTCTGCGGAGAGTCTGGAAAAATCTCCGCTCTTGTCCTCGCCGCTCAGCACTTCGAGCAAGCGATGATAGACATATCCCTTCGCAGGCTCAGGCAGTGCATCGAAGGATGCGGAGTAAATCAGATAACTGCACGGATAACGAAAGAGCCTTGTCTTCAGATCGAAGTCGCGCAATGATCTACCTTCAGCATCGCGAACTCCGCGCGCTTCAAATTCTTTTCGATAACTGGAAGAGCCTTCGACTCCCTCCCCGCCTGGCACAGACAGCGGCGCTTCATTGGCAAAGAGCAGGTAACGGAGCAGTTGCTCCGCGGGACGCTCGAACTGTTTACGAGCGGCCTCAGACGGGGGAGCACCGGCAGCCGATCCGTCGCTTTTGTTCCTAGCTGCTTCCGCGTAGAGAGCCATCCTCGTCTTGTAGTTCGTCAATGTGATGAGATTGTGCATCTGCGTCTGGTGCGCCAGCACAAGATGGGCCACAACATCGCTCTGGGATGTCAGATAGGCCGATGAGTCAAATGCGTTGGAAAGTGAGACGAGCTTGATTGAGGCGCCCTGATCCGGTTGACCCGCTGTCTGCCTGTCTTCGACAACCGCATTGGCCATGTGCGGCAGGCCGGAGATCTTACCAGTCACATACCATCCGCCCCATCGGTCTTTGATCGGACTTTCCTGGTCCGTAATGTAAGACTGACTGGCGGGAGCCTGCGTGCCGGTCGTGGTGGGATAGATGGACCGCAGCAACACACCCGGAACGTTGCGTGTTCCGGCTGCGATGTGGCACTGCGTGCAGTCCAGTTCGGCCCGCTGAAACACGGGCTTGTCTGCCTTGTGTTCATCCAGCAGATAGAAGATGGCGCCCTGCATTGGATCGAAGGAGACAATTTCAATTGCCTTGCCATCGTGCACCTTGCCCACGTAGACGTCGTCGTTGAAATAGAGGGCCCGGGGATGCTCCGGCGAGATTTTTTTGTACTGAAAGCTTGTCTTTGAAAAGACCAGCGTCTGAGAGTCGACAGGAACTTTCAACAGCTTCAATACGGATTTGAGATATCCGAACTTCGGCTCGTACTTGAGTTTTCGCTTTCCCTGATTCAGTTCCTGCTGCAGTATGGCCACCGGGTCGCTCAAATCCTCTGAGCGATAGTTGATGGGCGCATCGCTGTAAGGAACGTATCCCTGGTTTCGGACAGCGATCTGGCCGTATGCGCGCGCTAGAACCCAGCCGAGGCACACAACAGAAACCGCCACAAGCAAAACCAGCAACCGGCCGGACAGCTTTGCCCCAGGAGCGACTCTCCGCCACGCCTCATGCGTCCTACGCCGCGCCCAAAGCGACGCCCTGCCTGTTGAGGTCAGCCTATGTTGAGAGAGATTGTCTCCCCTTGAAGCGTGATCGCGAGTTTCGTGGATCATGAGCCATCCCATGCGTTGAAGTGTCCGTGTCGTGGAGGCGGCTTATGAGTTGAATCGAAGCCGCCCCCGTCTCCCAATGTTCCTTAGCGGTCAGAAAGTAAGCCGGCCGCCGATCTGGATAATGCGTGAGAAACCCAACTGCGAGGTTACCGCGCCCGTTGACGCGCTGCTCGCGCCGGTTGTGATGGTTAATCCAGGTTGCCCGAATTCAGGAGTATTGAATGCGTTCAAAGCTTCCACGCGCACCTCAAAGTTGGCCCTCTCCGTCGCTTTGAAACTCTTGTTGATCGAGATGTCGGAATTTTCAAACCCAGGCCCATAGCAATTCAAGGTGCGCTCGGCATCGCCATGGGTATATTGAGGAGCAATCGAGAAGGCGCTTGCATTGAAGTACGGCTTGAGTCCGCTTGTGCCGCCTAAACGGCTTTCCGGCGCGCCCGAATAGCATGGATTCGCGCCCGGAACCAGATTGGGTCGCTGATTTGCGCCGGCAACTCCAGTAGTTCCGTAAGTGCCGGTG
>Ga0181525_10002347_pt1 | contig 15514 bp, 11 predicted proteins | sample PEATcosm2014_Bin_48_FD_121100 | JGI IMG/M metagenome (GOLD analysis project Ga0181525, IMG submission 121100) | Peatland microbial communities from MTU Mesocosm Facility, Houghton, MI, USA - PEATcosm2014_Bin06_10_metaG | ecosystem: Environmental > Terrestrial > Soil > Wetlands > Peat | place...
GGCCAGTGACGCCAGTGATCCCAATGCCCCTCCCAGTTGGCCGAGTATTGACGAACCGATGGATGAGCTCTGCGTTGGAGGAAGAAGCACAGTCTTAGCCTCATACCGCACCGGCAGTAGAAAGGACACAACAATTGAGAGGACCATGGCGCCCAGCACGAAACGCACAATGAAGCGCTTACGCTCCAGCAATACAACCAACAGATCGAGTAGCGAAACTTCCGGATCGCTCCGGAACGGCTCTGCGTTTCTTTCGTCGACAATCGGTTCGGGTTGTAACTCGGTTGTTTGAACCATCTAGTTCGCGAGGGCGATTTTCCAGTTTAGGGCTCTGAGAGAGAAATTCTATCAGGCTTTAGCGCATCTAACCTCCCATTTTGCCACGAGCGTGAGAGAGGGCTAGGGCTGATTTTATGCTAGCTTGGAACGAATCGAAATTCCGTTCGCCGATGCAAGAAGTGGACCTTGGGATGTTCTTGCAGTAAAAAAGTTTGCAACGAAGCGAAACAATCCTATTGCAGCCGGGTTACCAGGAGTGCGCCAAGTGAAATTGGTTCAGGTTGCGGCGGAGACGGTAGAGGCCATCTGCCTCCGCGCCAGCGCCGGAGCAGCATCGTGGTCGCTGGCAGCGCTGCTGGTTGCTTGTAGCTTCGGCTGTAGCTCCGTCGCCCGTGCTCAGATGCCCACGGACCCAAAAAACTCGCCCGATCCATCTCCAAAACTGGAGCGGCCTTCGTCCGACTTCTCGCTGCCCCCGGTAGACTTGAAATCGCTTCCACGCAACCTCTTTGCCGATCAGAAGAACTTCTGGACAACTCCGTTCCATATGACTCAGGCGGAATGGCAGTGGACGGTCCCCTTGGCTTTTGTTGGAGCCGGACTGCTGGCTAGCGATACCGCCATAGAAAAGCACGCTCCCACGGACAAAACGACAGTCTCGGACGCGCTCACAGCTTCTAATGCCGGGCTCGGCGCTATGGCGGGGGTTGGCGCCGGCATGTTCCTCTGGGGCCACGTTACCAGTAACGACCAGCTACGTGAAACCGGAGTCCTTAGTGGAGAAGCTGGCATTGACGCGGTTATCGATACGGAAGTTTTTCGCTATGTGTTTGGCCGGGAGCGCCCTTTTACGGGAGACGGCCGGGGACGTTTTTTCCAGGGCGGGCTGTCCTTTCCCTCCGAGCACGCGGCCGCCAGTTGGGCAATCGCCAGCGTCATCGCCCACGAATATCCCGGCCCTATCACCGAATTTCTGGTCTATGGTTTGGCCGGAGGAGTAAGCGCTGCGCGGTTGGTGGGGCAGCAGCATTTCGCAACAGACGTGCTGGTGGGCAGCGCGCTCGGTTGGTATGTCGGCCGGCAGGTTTTCCGCTCGCACTCTCATTACAGCGATTCCGATATTGCTAAATTTGGTACGTTCAGCAAGAGCGATCAGGAAGACACCGCCCACCAACCGAGGAACATGGGCTCGCCCTATGTCCCAATGGATAGCTGGGTCTACCCGGCGATGGAGCGGTTGATCGCACTGGGCTACATCGACTCGGGAGATCTGGGCATGCGTCCCTGGACTCGCATGGAGTGTGCCCGGCTGCTGCTGGAGGAAGCCAGCAAGCGAATGGAGAGCGACGAAGAAACAGACAGCGCTGTGCAGACCACATACGCAGCCCTAACTGCTGAATTTGCAGATGAAACCGCGCGTTTTGATGCCAGCAGCAATCTGGGAGTAAATCTGGATACGGTCTATACGCGCTTTACTGGGATTTCCGGAACGCCACTGCATGATGGCCTGCACTTCGGACAAACGATAGTAAACGATTACGGCCGCCCCTACGGTGAGGGGTTCAACAACGTGACCGGGGTGAGCGGCCACGCAGTGGCTGGTCCGCTTTCATTTTATGTGCGAGGCGAGTATCAACATGCGCCCTCCGTGGCGGCTCTCTCAATTTCCGCAACCCAGGCGATCCAGGCGGCAGACGGCTTGCTATCGGCGCCTCCAAGCGCTCCAGTTCCGGCCGTGAATCAGGCGACCCTCCTGGAAGGCTACGTCGGGATGCAGCTCGACAATTGGGAGTTTTCTTTCGGCAAGCAATCCCTTTGGTGGGGCGAGGATGCAAGCGGGCCAATGCTGTTCAGTAGCAACGCCGCTCCCATCCTGATGCTTCAAGTCAATCGGGTCACGCCCTTCAAATTGCCCAGCGTCCTCGGAATACTGGGCGACATACGGGTTGATTACATCGTTGGACGGTTGAGCGGCTACCATTGGGTTTTCGGCCAGAATACCGGTTTTATCGGCTCCTGGACGGAGTCTCTGAAGGACCAGCCATTCATTCTTGGAGAAAAAGTCACCTTCAAACCCACCTCCAACCTCGAATTGGGGATCAGCCTAACCGCTCTTTTCGGAGGGCCTGGCGTCCCGGCAACATCTCACAAACTCTTACAGGCCGGCTTCTCCACCGCGAATGGGCCTCCGGGAACGTCGAGCGACCCCGGCGACCGCCGCGGCGGCTTCGACTTTGCCTATCGAATCCCGCAACTGGGAGGGCTGACATTCTATGCCGATGCGTTTACGGATGACGAGCCGAACCCGTGGTTTGCCTGGAATAAGACGGCCATGACCTCCGGCCTGCACCTGGCAAAAGTGCCGGGAATTTCTAAACTCGACCTGCGGGTTGAAGGCGTTTACACGGACCCGCCAGGAGGCGGGAAAACCGTCGAAGATGGTTTTTTCTACAGCAACTCCCGCTTCAAAAGTGGCTATACGAATAACGGGAATTTGATTGGAAGCTGGATTGGCCGGGAAGGCCAAGGCGCCGAGGCTTGGGCGACCTACTGGGTGAACCCAAAGAGCAAGGTGCAGTTCAACTTCAGGCACCAGAAAGTCAGTCCGCAGTTTATCCCCTCGGGTGGAACGCTGACCGACTTTGGGGTGTCCAGCGATTACTGGGTGCGTTCCAATCTGGGCCTTTCTGCCTGGGTGCAGCAGGAGCGCTGGCTTTTCCCAGTGATTCAGCCGAACATCGCGAAAAACGTAACCGCGGGGGTGGAGATTCTGTTTGAGCCCCGAAAGTTGTTCCCACAGTCGAATTCCGCGGCAAAGCGGCCGTGAGCGTGGCGCCATTTCGAGTGGGTCAAATTGGTAACAAGGGGTAACCTGAGGACGCTGGGGGCAAGATGAGAATGACGAAGTCGCGATGGATTGGAGTGAGTGGGAGGGGTTTAGATTGTCTACAGGATTTCCAGTGAGCTAAAACCCCTTGACATCGGGACACTTACGGGCATATGAGTAGGGCAGACAAAACCCAAAAAGGAAAGTTGAGTACTTGGTCGAGGGGGTAGGACTCGGAGCCTACAAATGATTCGCAGCCGCCTTAGTTTTGCACGAATGTATTTGAGAATTGTTACGTTGTTGTTGCCGGCGTGCGCTTACTTCATCTCCGTCAAGGTTCGTTTCGGTTTTAACTTCCTGCTCTGGCGGACCGCACCGACGGGGTTGCCTTCGTACTGGGGTATTCTCCTGCTTACCACGATCGTATGGGCCATTGCCGCCGAAGAATCGGAGCTATGGAATGTAGAGCAATTGTATGCTCCCGGGGGAAAGAGCCGAAGATTGCTGGAAGCTTTGGCCTTCACCTACGCAGTGGTGATGGCGGCTGGATTTCTCTACCGGCAGGCCAGCTACTCTCGCATCGTCATCGGCATCAGCGCGGTCGCGCTCTTCGTCCTGGCAACCATCACCCGCGTCATCTTCAGAGTCGTTCTGGAGCTCCTGCGCAAGGACGGAAGAAACGAAGTCAAGATTCTGATCGTAGGAACGGATCGTTTCGCTCGCCGGGTTGGCACATCGCTTCTGCATGGAGAAGTGCTGCCCTGCAGAATTGTCGGCTTTCTGCGCCTTCCCGAACAGGAGATTGCAGTCGAGGGCCCGGTTTACGAGATGGACCAGATCCCCACATTTTCCAATGGGAACTCGATTAACGACATTATTATCGCTTTGCCGGCCGCCCGCTTGATCGATGTCCAGAAAATCGCGCCGACCCTGGAGAAGCTCTGCGTTCCGACTCGCGTGGTCATCGACCTGGGCGAAGGGGTCATTCTCCGCGACCGCCTCATCGATTTGGGCGGGATCCATATGCTCGATCTTCGGCCAACTCTGGCGGAGACCGGACCCTACCTTTTCCAGAAGCGCATCTTCGATGTGGCCTTTTCGATTCTAGTTCTGCTGCTGACGCTCCCACTGACGCTGCTCATCGCGCTGGCAATCGTACTCGAGGGGCGCGGTCCCGTATTATTTGCTCAGGACAGGGTAGGCCTCAACGGACGAGTTTTTCGCATGTTCAAGTTCCGCACCATGAGGGTGGGCAGCCGCGAAGAAGGAGATACGCGCTGGACCTGCGACAACGATCCGCGGCGAACTCCAGTGGGCGCTTTTTTGCGCCGGACGAACCTCGATGAATTGCCGCAGTTTCTCAACGTGTTGCGCGGCGACATGAGCATCGTCGGGCCCCGTCCCGAGCGGCCTTATTTTGTCGAACGCTTTCTCGAGGAGTTCGATCGTTACAACGCCCGTCACATGTTCAAAGCCGGCATCACCGGGTGGGCGCAGGTGAACGGCTGGCGTGGCGACACCTCCATTGCCAAGCGGGTTGAGTACGACCTTTACTATCTGCGAAACTGGAGTCTGACCTTTGACCTGCAGATCATCACCATGACGTTAGTGCGCTTTTTCAGCAGCAAGAATGCGTACTAATAATTTTGTTCTCTCGTCTGGTCAGGGAGTGTTCTGAATCACTGCAGTTTTGATGTTCCTTGAGTGATTCTCACGAGAGCGAGGCAGCCACAGTTCTAAGATTTCAACAGCTGCGCATGCTATGATCGCTGCTTTGTACGCGGTCATGCGCTTCGGCATTATCCTGCTGGTTCTTTTCCTGTTCCTGTCTGCTGGCGGCTATGGCCAGGCCGCGCCGCCTCGCTGCGACTCAACCCACAAAGCTGTCGACTCGGCTGCCCTTGACTCGCCGGACAACGTTATTGACCCGTGCCCCGCATGGGTCGATGCCCCCTCATCTGTCGTCGGCTCTCCCAGCCCTTTGGCGGCAAATCCCTTCGACCATGGCGCACTGCCAGGGCACGTTTCCCTTACGGCCTTTCCGCTGTTGACAGGCGATGATGTCGACGCCGTCAGCACCTCCTCGGAGTCCGAAAAGGAGGGTTTTCACTGGCGCCGGGCTTTGACTGAGTCATTCACTTTCCTGGTGATCGAACAGGCCTATGTGGTCCGCACCGACTTCCGGTGGGTAGTATCTGAAAATGGCATACCGTTCAATCACTATTGGCGGGATTACATGCAGTCTCTTACCTCGTGGTGGCATGCCGGATGGAGCGCTGGCGAAAATCCTTTATACAACTACGTTGGCCATCCCATCCAAGGAGCGCTGACCAGTTATATCCAGATCCAGAATGATCCCAAGAGCCGAAACCTCGAATTCTCCAACACCAAAGCCTACTGGCGAAGCCGGCTCAAAGCTACGGTCTGGAATACGGTTTACAGCACGCAGTGGAGCATTGGATTGCTCAGCGAGCCGACCGTGGAAAAATACGGATCGAAGGATCGTGCGCCGTGGAACGCGAACGGTTCATTCCCGTGCAACACCAAGACCTGCTATTCCGGGGTGGGGAAGGTTAACATTGTCATGACCCCGGTCGGCGGGGCTGGCTGGATGCTGGCCGAGGATATTTTGGACAAAAAATTTGCAGAACCTTTCGAGGAGCGCACCCGAAACCGGTTTCTGATTGACTTCGTACGTTCCGCCACCAGTCCGATTCGCGGCGGAGCCAACATCCTTCATGGCAATCGTCCCTGGTACCGCCCCCGCGACGCCTCTGGCGAAAGGTTTTTTGTGGAACAGAAAAGCGCCGCGGCCGCCGTCTCCCGCAACGAGGCGCCTCAAGTTCCTCTTCCCAACCATGGCAACGTGTTTATCGGATACTCGCACCTTGGACCGTCTCACTGCGAAGTTGTTGCTTCTACAGCCTCGACCACCTGTGATCCACTTTCCAGTGTCAGCTCAAATCTAGGCGGCTGGAACACCTCGATCGAGAAAATGTACCTCCATTATTTTGGGGTGGTCGCCGATTTCAGCAAAGAGTATGGCGGCGTGGGCCAGAATAATTTTTTGTTCGGCATCCGAGGTGGGGCTTCCATTGCACGCTTTCGGCCCTATGCGAACGTATTGTTCGGAGCGGTGCGCGAACACGGAAACACTTCCGCGGGGTTCATGTCGGACACAACCTTTGCCGAGGATTTGGGCGTCGGAATCGACTTCCGGCTTCTGCACCTGCTGAGCTGGCGCAATCAGGTGGACGAGCTCAAGACCGGATCGCCTGATTTTAAAAGGTACAACGTCCGCGCGTCTTCCGGATTTGCCGTACGTTTTTAGCGATTCTTTCGATCACCCGCATGCAGACCTCCTCCCTCATCTATCCGCCAGCCCTTAGCAAACCACAAACCCCGACGGCGACAGTTTTCCTTGAGATCGTGAGCCTGCTTTTTCTGCTCGCATCCTGCCCGGGCTTTGCTCAAGATCTCCCGACGGCCGCGCAGAAAGGGCGTTGGGACTTCAGCGTCTGGGCCGCAGCAGAAACTGGAGAAGAGACCGCCAACTCTTTTTCGCAGGCACAGATCTGGTCGGCCGGGGTGTTCGCGGGCCGGGTGATTACCCGGCAACTGGGAAGCGGCTGGCGGCGCGGCAATCTCGAGTATGGCTTCGATTTGGTCCCAGTCTTCGAAACTTACGGAAATCAGCGAATTCATGGCGGGGGATTCGATCCGGTGATCCTGCGTTGGAACTCCGCCCTCCATACAACTCGTATTTCGCCCTACATCGAATTGGCCGGAGGCGCATTGATCACAACCGCCAATCTGCCCCCGGGGAATACATCGAGCTTCAACTTCACGCCGAAAGGCGGCGGGGGAATCTACCTCTGGACGCGAGGACGGCAAGCCCTTGACATCGGCTGCCGATGGTCGCATATCTCAAACGCAAATCTGGGCGTGCAGAATCCTGAATTCAATGGAGTGCAACTGAGCATCGCATATCATTGGTTTAAGTGATCCTGGTTTAAACAGGCTTGCTTTAGAGAACCTGCGCTCTCTGAGAAAAAACCTCTCCACGTTTGGGAAAATCGACGATGACCGCGGTGCGAATCGACAAGTGGCTGTGGGCCGCAAGATTCTTCAAGACGCGAGCGCTGGCGGCGCGGGCCTGTGGCCTCGGCCGGGTTCACTCCAACGGACAACCCGCCAAGGCTGCGCGCGAGGTCCGCGTGGGAGACATGTTGCGTGTGACCAACGACGGGGGCGACTTTCAGGTCGAAGTGCTGCTTCTCAGCGAGGTGCGCGGCCCGGCCTCGGTGGCCCAGACCCTATACCGTGAGACAGATTCAAGCCGGGAGTTGCGCCTGAAGGCGGCGGCCGAGCGCAAGGCAATGAAGCAATTCGAAGAGTTACCGGAAGGCAGGCCCTCAAAACGCGATCGCCGTAGGATCATCCAGTTCCGCGGGAGGGCCTGAAGCGACGGGTAGCCGCGCTCAAAGTCATTCCTCCAGTCGGTGGTGGTGCGGATCGCGGGATTTCGTCTTGTTCCTCCCTCGGAGCGTCATCAAAGCCCCGCGCTTTCACCTGCGGGGCGAGGGATCTCGCGCACATCCCAACTCCCCAGAGTCGAACCGCACCATGACCCGTCAACCCGCTCGATTGACAATTCTTTCCCACCGCCCTACCTTTCCGTTGGAGGTTCGGGAGCTTTATGCGCGTCGGAGTGTTTACGCCCCTGCTGTCGCAGCTTCCTTTGCCCACGGTTCTCCAGAAACTTCGGGCGCTGCATATCAATACGGTTGAACTCGGAACCGGCAATTATCCCGGCGACGCACACTGCAAGCTTTCGATGCTCGAAGACGCCGCAGCCCTCGTCGAGTTTCAGAAGGTTCTAAGCGATCACGAAGCGACCATCAGCGCCTTGAGTTGCCACGGCAACGCGTTGCATCCCGACCCGGCCCGCGCGCGACATGATCGCGAAGTAAGCCGCGAAACCATTCTGCTCGCCGAAAAGCTGGGCATCCCAGTGGTCATCGACTTCTCTGGATGCCCCGGCGATTCGCCGCATGCCACTGCTCCGAACTGGGTGACGTGCCCGTGGCCTCCCGACTATCTCAAGGTGCTCGACTGGCAGTGGAACGGAGTGGTCGCGCCCCACTGGATCGAGCACGCGAAGTTCGCCGCCGATCATGGCGTGAAAATCGCGATTGAAATGCATCCCGGGTTCGTCGTCTACAGTCCTGAAACCATGCTCAGGCTGCGCTCCATCGCCGGACCCAGCGTAGGTTGCAACTTCGATCCCAGCCATCTGTTCTGGCAGAGCATCGATCCCATCGCCGCGGTCCGCGTACTCAAAGACTCGATCTTTCACGTCCACGCCAAGGATACGCAACTGTATCCCGCCAACCTGTCGCTCACCGGCGTTCTCGACACCAAGCCCTACACCGAAGAGCGAAACCGTGGATGGATCTTCCGCACCTGCGGTTACGGCCATGACGCCGGATGGTGGAGCGAATTCATCTCCACGCTGCGCATGTTTGGTTACGATAACGTACTCTCGATCGAGCACGAAGACAGCCTGCTCTCGCCGGAAGAAGGATTGACCAAGGCGGCCGACTTTCTGAACGGCCTTGTAATCCGCGAGCAACCCGCCGCGGCCTGGTGGGTCTAGGATCGTAGCCTGGGTGAGAAGATAACAAGCAAATGAAAACGATCAGAACCGCAATCTTCGGCACCGGCTTCATGGGACGCGTACATCTCGAAGCGCTAAGGCGCGTTGAATTTGTCGAAGCGGTTGCAATCGCCGGTAGAAACGCTGAGGCGGCGGGAGGGCTGGGCGCGGGGTTTTCCATTCCCACAATTGCGACTGACTACGGTGAAGTCCTGCGCGATCCAGCGATCGATGCGGTTCACATCTGCACCCCGAACGCGCAGCATTTGTCCATGGCCAAGAATGCGCTGCAGGCGGGCAAGCATGTGCTCTGCGAAAAGCCGCTGGCCACGGGCGTGGCGGAAGGCGAAGAGCTGGTTTCCCTCGCCGCGCGCCATGGACTGCACAACTGCGTCTGTCACAACCTCCGCTACTATCCGATGGTGCAGCAGATGCGCTCGCTGCGGGAAGCCGGCGACTTGGGCGAAATTCTCGTCGTGCAGGGCACATATTCGCAGGATTGGCTGCTTTACGACACGGACTGGAACTGGCGCGTTGAATCCAAATCCGGCGGCCCTTCGCGCTGCATGGCGGATATCGGATCGCACTGGTTCGATATGGCCGAGCACGTGACCGGACTGCGGGTCAGCTCGCTCTGCGCCGATCTCCAGACTTTTCACCCGAAACGCAAGCAACCGAAAGGCCCAGTTGAAACCTTTGCCAATACACTATCGAGCGCGGAAGACTACGTCGAAACCGCGGTTGATACCGAAGACTTTGGCGCCGTCATTTTCCGTATGGGCAAGCGCACGCGCGGCGGCCTCGTCGCCAGTCAAGTCTCTGCCGGGCGCAAGAACCGCCTCAGTATCGAGATCTACGGCACACGATCTTCAGTCGCTTGGGATCAGGAGCGCCCAGACGAACTTTGGGCGGGGCGCCGCGACACCAGCAATCAGCTATTGCTGAAAGATCCGTCTTTGCTCAAGCCCGGTGCCCGAAGCTATGCCGATCTTCCCGGCGGCCACAGCGAGGGCTACGACGACACTTTCAAGCAACTCTTCCGCCGTTTCTACGGCTCGATCGCGGCCCCCGGCGCAGCACCTGAGTATCCCGAGTTCTCCGACGGACTGCGGCAGTTGAACATCCTCGATGCCGTTCTCGAGAGTCACCGGACGCGAAGCTGGGTCGAGGTCTCCACACCTGGTTCCGCCACTTGAAACCTGAAGTTGAGAGGAGCGTCGCGTGCTGATATTCGCCGCAATTATCGCCATCTTTGTTTACGGGATGATCGCCGCGACGCTGGGCACGATCCTCCCCGAGCTCTCCGATCGCTTCCATCTGTCACCCCGCCAGAATGGCAGCATCGCCTTTGCGCAAGCCTTAGGTCTTATCCTGGCATCGCTCACCGTCGGCCCGTTGCTGGATGACGAAGGCAAGAAAATCGGTCTCCTCCTCGGCCTCGCCTTGATCTCGGTTGCGCTGTTCGCCCTGCCACGCTCGCCGGGTTTTCGCAGCATACTGCTATTACTATTTCTGCTCGGGGTTGGAGGCGGGGTCCTGGTCACCGCCGCGAATTCCCTGGTCAGTGACGTAAGCGAGAGCCATCGCGCCACCGCTTTAAATCTGGTGAACCTCTTCTTCGGGCTGGGCGCGCTCGCGACCCCATTCATCTCCGCCAATCTTTTCCGGCGCAAGTGGGTGCGCCTCTGTTACACCATCGCGGGGCTCACTGTCGTTACATTGCTGATTGAGGCCTTCACGAAAATGCCCGGACCGGCAGGCGGAGGGCGGTTCGTGCTGGTGGATGTTGCTCCCGTGCTCGGACGGCCGCTGCTGTTTATGGTTGGCCTGTTTCTATTTCTCTACATCAGTTGCGAGGTGGGCATCTGGAACTGGCTGGTGCGCCACCTGATCGCGCAGGGCATTCCCGAATCGCGTGCGCTTAACATCCTCTCGCTGGGATTTGCGCTCGGCATGCTGATCGGTCGCGCCGGCATCCTGCCGATCCTCAGTCACATTCCTGCCATCACGGTCACGCTGGTGGGGTCGGTCGCGATGGCCGTAACCACCTTTCTGATGCTGCAGACCACCCGGCCTCTGGTCGCATTGGTGCTTGTCTTTCTCGCCGGAATTTCCATGGCGCCGGTCTTCCCTACGACCCTTGCCATCGTGGGCGACGCCTTCCCGCGTATGACCGGCACCGCCATCGGTTTCGTGATTACCTGTGGATGGACAGGCCTTGCCGTCAGCTCGCGCGTCATTGGCCTTATTGCCGGAGGCGATCCGCGGCGCTTGAAGAAAGCCCTTCTGGTGATCCCCGGTTCCGCGCTATTGATGGTCGGCCTGGATGTGGCGATCCGAAGCGCGCTGCGCTGAACGATCTTACACGGTCAATGCGCGCATGTAGTCGGCGTCGATCTTGAGCGCTTCCATCGCGGGCACGTCAAATTCCTCCTGCTCCACAAAGGCGTGCTCGATTTGGGCTCTCTTGGCCGCTTCGAAGATCGCGTGATAATCAATCGTGCCGCGACCCATTTCGGTTGAGCGCGGGGGCGTTCCGGCCGCGGCCGCGACCGTCATCTTGAAGTCCTTCACGTGCAGCATGGAAAAGCGCGCGGCATAACGCGTCAGCAAATCTGCGGGATTCTGTCCGCCCACAACCGCCCAGCCGCAATCCAACTCCATCGTCACCTTCGACGGATCCGTCAGGCGCATGAGTTCGTCATAAAACATGACACCACCTTCCGAACGGAACTCCGGCGTATGGTTGTGGTACGCAAACCGGATGCCGGCCGCATTCGCGCGCTCCCCGATATGATTGAATCGATCGGCGTTCCATCGCCAGTCCGCTAGCGTCATCGATTCCCTGGCCGCGCGAGATCCGGGATCCTTCACCCGCGATGCATCTTTCAGCATCGGCGCGGCGCAGACAATATACTGCGACCCAAGATCCTTGCCGAACTGTATGACTTCATCCACCTTGGGCAGCAGATCCTTCAGCGAATAATGCGCACTTACGCAACGCAGGCCCGCGTGATCCATCGCCTGCTTCACTTCGCCCGCGCTGTGATTGAAGAAGCCTGCGGCTTCCACTTCGCGATAGCCTAACGCCGCCAACTGTCGCAGCGTTCCTTCGTAATCCTTGGGCAGAATGTCTCGCACGGAGTACAGTTGCAACCCGAGCGGCAGTCCCAGAGGGTTTGCCATCAAGCGCGGCGAGTTGGTCCACAACGCTGCGCAGGCGGCCGAAGCCGAGGCAGTTTTCAGAAAACTTCGTCTTGAAATCCGGCGCATGGTTTTATCCCCAATTTCAGAATCGTCTTGATTCGCTCAGCGTCCCGCAGAAAATCCACCGCCAACTCCTGCCTATCCCCGAATTCTTTTCGCGCCCGCATCCCAGGTGGCAATCGTATTCTTGAAGTAAGCGTAATTGGCCAGGTGGCAACCGATCGCGGCATGGTTGCCAAACTCTTCGTTTTCCACGGCGGGCTTGCGGCTTCGCACCGCATTAAAGAAGTTCGCCTCGTGGGCCGACACATCGCTATAGCCCGGCGGCGCGGTAAACGTCTCCGCCTGCACCGCCTGGTATTCGAGCGGCCCTGGCTGCGGATGTTCCGCCGCCCACTGCGCCTGATACTGCTTTCGCAGCCGCGCCGGCCAACCCTTCAGCGAATATTCTTCGGGCTTAGGTCCGTCATCCTGGGGAGTGAACACCAGAGTTTGCCCGTTGATTTCCATGGTGCCTCGGGTGCCGTGAAATTTTATCGGTTCCCCGCCTGCGTTGTTCAGATTGCAGCGCAGCACCACGCGGAATCTCGGGAAGTCGAACAGCGTTTCGATCAAGTCCGGAAAATCACGCCCATCCTTCCAGCGAAACAATCCGCCGCTCGATTGCGCGCGCTGCGGCGCCTCATTGGTTCCCGAGATAAAGTAGATCCCTGAGAGCAGATGCACGAACAGATCCCCGGCCAGCCCTTCGCCGTAGTCGGAAAAACAGCGCCAGCGGAAAAAGCGCGCCGCGTCAAACGCCCGTTGGGGTGCGCCCTCGAGGAACGCCTTCCAGTCGATCGTCTGCTCACTCGCGTCGGGCGGAATGGGATAGACCCACGCGCCGCTCGCCGAGTTTCGATCCGACGATCCTTCAATGAAGAACACTTCACCGAGTGCCCCCGAAGCATAAATGTCGCGCGCTTTCTCATAGACGATGGAACTCACGCGCTGGCTTCCTACCTGCAGGATGCGATTGTGTTTCCGCACTGCGTCGACCATGGCGAAGCCGTCTTCCACCGTGTGTGACATTGGTTTTTCGCAGTACACGTCCTTGCCCGCGGCGCATGCATCCACCACCACCCGGCGATGCTGATGATCGGGAACGGCCACGATCACCGCGTCCACATCCTTGCGATCCAGAATCTCTTTATAGTTGCGCGTTGTAAGGATTTCTTTTTGCACGGCCTCCTGCGCCGCCTCGTGACGGCTGTCATATAGGTCACACGCCGCAACGCACTCCACTCCGGGCACCGCCAGCGATGCTTGCAGCAGTTCGCATCCTCGTGTGCCCGTGCCGATCGCGGCAAATCGCACTCGATCACTCGCCGCCACCTCCCCTCCGTTGCCCCACAATGAAGCGGGTTCCAGCAACGTCATCTTTGCCGCGGCTCCGGCCGCCACCGAGCCCGCGCTTAGGCGCATGAAATTCCGCCGGGTCAAATCATTCATTTCATCGATTCCTTCCTCCCCTCGCCATTCCGCAATTCCACGATGCGAGCACCACATGGCACGACAACGCAGCAGTGCGTGAAGCTTGGAGGATGATTGGAGCAGCAGAATCCTACGTCCGGAAAACCTGCAAGTCAACGGCAGCCGTGACGGGCGGCGCAATGTTATCCTAATCGAATCCCCGCCGCAGTGAGGCTGCGAACCATGTCGAATCCAGTCACTCCCAACTCAGGCAGTACGAAATCCAGTGCGGTCGGCGATCCGGATGAGTCGTTCAAAGACATTCTCTCCCAGTTTGAGCAGAGTAAATCGCGCAAGCCTGAAGGCGGCGAAGGCCGCGAAGGCACCGTGATTGCCGTCACCATCGATTCGGTTCTCGTGGATATCGGTTTCAAGACCGAGGGGTTCCTTCCTTTGGCAGCGTTTGAGAGTGCAGGAAAAACTGTGACCGCCGGCGACAAACTCGTGGTCTCCATCAAAGGCCGTGACCCGGAAGGTTACTACGAACTCGCTCTCGGCAGGATCGACCAGCCAAAAGACTGGGCCTCCCTGCAAAAGGCCTTTGCCGACAAGGCGACGATCGTCGGCACCGTCACTGGCGTCGTAAAGGGCGGTCTGACCGTGGATGTGGGCGTGCGAGCCTTTCTGCCTGCTTCGCGCAGCGGGACGCGCGACGCGGCCGAGATGCAGAAGTTGGTCGATCAGGAAATTCGCTGCAGGATTACAAAGCTCGACGAAACAGAGGAAGACGTGGTGGTCGACCGCCGCGTCGTTGCCGAAGAGGAAGAGCGCGCGAGGCAGGACCGTCGGTACTCCGAGATCAAGGAAGGAGAAACCGTGCGCGGCACGGTTCGCAGCCTCACCGATTTCGGCGCGTTCGTAACCATTGGCGGCGTCGACGCCCTGCTGCACGTCAGCGATATTTCCAGAGCGCGGGTCAACAAGCCTGCGGACGTTCTTTCCGTCGGTCAGGAGATCGAAGTTAGGGTTCTGAAGATCGACCCCGAGAAGCGCCGCATTTCCATCGGCATGAAGCAACTCGAAGCCGATCCATGGGAGACTGTGTCCACGAAGTATCAACCCGGAAATCGCGCTCGGGGCACGGTCACGCGTGTACTCGACTTTGGCGCGTTCGTGGAAATCGAGGCTGGCATCGAAGGACTGATCCACGTCTCGGAAATGTCATGGGGAAAGAAGTTGAAGAGTGCCAGCACGGTGGTAAAGCCGGGTGAAACCGTTGATGTCGTGATTTTAGGCGTGAGCTCGAGCGAGCGTCGCATTTCTCTAGGACTCAAGCAGGCCCTGGGAGATCCATGGGCAGACGCGGCGGAACGTTTTGCGCCCGGCGCGGTGGTCGAAGGACCAGTCGTCAGCATCACCAGGTTCGGCGCCTTCGTGCAGCTGGCCGAAGGTGTCGAAGGCATGATTCACATCAGCGAGATGAGTTCTGAGAAGCATCTCAACCATCCGCAGGAAGTTTTGAAGCTTGGCCAAACGGTAAACGCCAGGGTGCTCGCAGTCGATTCAGAAAAGCGGCAGTTGCGTCTGAGCATGAAACAACTGCTTCCGAGCGGTCTGGATGAATACATCGCCGAACACAAGGAAGGCGACGTGGTCACTGGCCGCGTGGTCGAAGTCTCTGGCGGAAACGCCAACGTGGAATTGGGCGAGACTATCCATAGCCAGTGCTCCCTGACGAGCACCGGATCAGAAAACGAAGCAAAGTCCGAGCCGGAGCCGCCCCTGTCCAAGACGGATTTATCATCGCTGGGCTCCATGCTCCAGGCGCGGTGGAAGAGCGGCACAACCGCTGGCGGCTCCAAGCGGCAAGCCCTCGCCGCCGGGCAGATTCGCAAGTTCAGGATCGCGAAACTGGATTCGGCCACAAAGAAGATTGAACTGGAGTTGCCATAGTCCCCCCGAATTCGCCGGAAGCGCGGTAAGAACGATCGCACGATCGCAGGCTTTCCAAACCGCGTACAAGCCAGATTATGAATGCCATCCATCGATTTTTCTGGAGCTTTCTGCGGCCCGTGCAACCCGCCCCAGCC
>Ga0181525_10002349_pt1 | contig 15505 bp, 17 predicted proteins | sample PEATcosm2014_Bin_48_FD_121100 | JGI IMG/M metagenome (GOLD analysis project Ga0181525, IMG submission 121100) | Peatland microbial communities from MTU Mesocosm Facility, Houghton, MI, USA - PEATcosm2014_Bin06_10_metaG | ecosystem: Environmental > Terrestrial > Soil > Wetlands > Peat | place...
ATGTTGGGCCTAGGCTGATATGGGCTTTGATTTGTTGCAAGATGACATGCCGGTCCTCGTCGGAGGCGAGAGCGCCGCTGTCTCTTTTGCGCAGTGCCGTGTTTGGGCAATGCCATGGAAGTCGGATCGTTCGATCTGGCCGACACGCTTGAAAGCGGGCTATCCATTCACATCAGGACTGCAAGCGACTGGTGCTCTTCGCGAAATACCGTTGCAAGCTGGGAAGGTCAACACATGAGGCGGCTTAGTGCGCAAAAAACCCGATATAGATTAGGGCAAAGAGTCCAATCGTCACGGCCGTACTAATAAAAAGCACAACCAGCGTCGGTCGACCGAGAAATCCCGCTCGTGCCTCGACCGCCGTCTCGACAATATGTCCCTGTTCCTTGTGCATGAATAACTGCTCCGTGGGTTGCGGCCCTCTGTTCCAACCCATTGATGCAAAATAGGTTCCACTATGCAAAGGTTACGCTCAGATTCTTGGCTTGTCCTTTCAGAAATCATATCCGCGCGTAGCGATGATGCAGTCCCGACAGAACGGGCGTAGCGGCAATATTTCCGTATCCTTGGACCGCTCGACCCAGCGTGTATCCTTGTGCAGCGATAAATGTGTGCGCGAGTCATTATAATAGCAGGCGCACGAAGTTAGAATCTGCCGCAGGTGCGCCTCGTTGAAGATCAGCAGTCGATCCACCCGCTCACGGCGCAGCGTACCGATCAGACGCTCCATGAACTGCTGATGCTGGGGTTCGAGATCGCCCAGTCGACAGGCTTCGATACCGACCAGGCGCGGTCGCAGCCCTCGAAGAAGGCCAGCACGTAGCGCCGTCTCTTTGATCAAAGGAAAGTCCCGGCGGGTGCTGAAACACATAACGGCAAAAGGAACGTCTCCACTCGTCGCCGCGTTGCTTCGGATTGGACGCTTGAGACCAGATGGAACTCCCCGCTCCTCATTTACAGTTCACCCGCAGTCCCGACCGTGCATTTGGGATCGGCAAAAAAGCGACGAAAATGCGAAAGATCGTGGTGATTACAGGTGCCGGAGCGGGCGTCGGCCGTGCTGTTGCCACGGAGTTCGCGCGGAACGGCTGCGACGTGGCCCTGTTATCGCGTGATCCGGACCGACTTGAACGCGCGGCGGCGGAATTGCGACATTTTGGCGTTTGTGCCCTGCCAATTCCGACCGATGTGGCGGACGCCAAAGCCGTGGACGCGGCGGCAGAGCGGATTGAACGCGAGCTGGGTCCGATCGACGTCTGGGTGAACGTGGCCATGGCGACAGTCTTCGCGCCCGTCCACAAACTTACCCCCGCGGAGTTCCAGCGGGGCACCGCGGTGACCTATCTCGGTCAGGTCCATGGCACGATGGCGGCGCTACGATACATGCGTCCGCGCAATCGCGGCTCGATCGTCAGCGTCGGCTCTGCTCTCGCCTATCGCTCTGTGCCCCTGCAGTCAGTCTATTGTGGCGCCAAGTTCGCGATCCGCGGCTTCCTTGATGCGCTTCGGTCCGAACTCTACCACGATAAGATCAAGATAACCCTGACCGAAGTCGATCTGCCGGCGATCAACACGCCGCAATTCGATTGGGCACGGAACAAGACCGGGCATAAGGCGCAGCCCGTGCCGCCGATTTACCAACCGGAGGTGGCGGCGCGCGCGATCTATTTCGGCGCGTTCAATCCGCGCCGCCAGATCTGGGTGGGCTTCCCTGCGGTGAAAGCGATCATCGCCAATCGAATCGCGCCGGGTTTGCTCGACCGCTATCTCGCGAAGTCCGGCTACAGCGGCCAGCTCAGCGACCAGCCTTCGGATCCGGATGCCCCCGGCAATTTGTTCGAGCCGGTGACCGGCGCATACGGCGCCCATGGTCGCTTCGATGACCGGGCGCGCAGGGGAAGCTGGGAGATGGTCTTCAGTCGCTATCACAAGGCCCTATGGACCGTGGTGCTCGTCGGTGGGGCTATCGGAGCTCACCTGCTGGCCAAGTGGCTGAACATCTGAGGCGGGTCAGGGGCGCTCGGCACCGCGCTGGTTGGTGTAGATCGCAAACAGCGTGTGCGACGCGCAGATGAACAATCGCGACCGGTTGCGGCCGCCGAAGGTGAGGTTCGACACCGTGAACGGTACTTTGATACTTCCCAGCTTCGTACCGTCCGGCGCGATGCAATGCACGCCGTCGGCGGCGCTGCTCCAGACGTTCCCATCCTGGTCCAGGCGGAAGCCATCAGCAAAGCCCGGCGTGATCTTGTGGAAGACCCCGCCCGGCGAGAGCCGCCTGCCACCGTCGAGCACGTCAAAGACCCGGATATGCTGTGTGGGATCGGCCGCGAATTGGCGACCACTCTCGGCTACGTAGAGCAGGCGTTCGTCTGGCGAGAAAGCAAGGCCGTTCGGACCCTCGAAGTCGTCGGCCATGACCCGCAGGCTGCCACCTTGCGGGTCGAAACGATAGAGCATCGGCGGCAGCTCCGCTGTCTGCCTGCCACCTTCGTAGTCGGTGTTGATGCCGTAATGCGGGTCGCTGAACCAGATCGTACCGTCCGACCGGCAGATCACATCATTGGGTGAATTCAGGCGCTTGCCCGCATAGCGGTCGGCCAGCACGGTGATACTGCCGTCCAACTCGGTGCGGGTGATGCAGCGATGCTGGTGCGAGCATCCGATCAGCCGGCCCTGTCGGTCGCGGGTGTGACCGTTGGCGAAGCCGGATGGGTGGCGAAACACCGACATCCCGCCGTTAGGGGTCCAGCGGCTGATCCGGTCGTTCGGAAGGTCGCTGACCAGCAGGCAATCCTGGTCCGCGAACCAGACCGGACCTTCCAGCCAAGCGAATCCTTCGCCGAGCTTTACCAGCGGCGCATTCGGCAACACATAGGCCCGGAAACGCGAATCCAGAATCTCGAACTCGTTCATTTATTTACCTGAAGTGGCAGGGGTTACGGTTAGGAGCAACGTGCAACTGAACCGTCATCAGCACCGCCGGCACGTCGCCAATCGTTCCGGATCGGTGGCCTTTGCGGCCTTCCGTGAGGTTGCAGCATTGGTCCTCGCCGAGCGAGAACTCTCCCGGACCTTGTTCGATGCGCGTGCCGTCCATCGACTCAATCCACCAGCGACCGGAAAGCACGACGATCCATTGCGGCGTCGGGTTCTCATGCCAGTCGCCCACCCAGCCAACGGGCTGCACGGTGTAGACAACTGTCGCCTCAGACCGATCCTGCTTGTTATTCCACTGCGGAGCGGCGCCGCCGACGCTTTCCAGCTCGAACTCGGTCAGAGCGCAACGGGTTTGGTGACTAATACCGTCGCTGTCGGCCCAAAGGTGCCAATAGCCAAGCTTCGCCTGCTCTCCCGTGTTTTCGGTCATCCGCCGCTTCCATCGATGGGGCTGTGCATGGATAAACTTTCCAGCACACACGCCGTTCCGCTAAGCTTGCACCGGAGCGTCTCAATACTTGCGGGAGTTCACGGGCCGATGACGCTGATCAACGACTATGCGCCGCTGCTGCTCCGCATTTGTCTGGTGATGCTTTTCCCGTTCAGCGGCCTCGATAAGATACTCAACTGGGATTCGGCGATGAAACAGGCCGGCAACATCCCATTCAAGCCGGCTATGCTGGTGGCCTCCATCATTGTCGAGTTCGTTACACCCGTTTGCATCGTTGCGGGGTGGTATGACCGGCTCGCCGCCTTCATCCTGGCGGGATTCTGCGTGATAACGGCGGTGTTGTTTCACCAGTTCTGGCGCTTTCCGGATTTCTGGCGTTTCAAGGAGGGCGAGGGACTTGAGCATTTCTGGGAGTTCCTGAAAAACTTCGCCCTGGCAGGCGGTCTCGGCCTCGTCGTGCTGGCGCCAAGAACCCTGCCGGTCAGCGAAGTCATGCAGCACCCACTCGCCTCCACCCATGTGATCGGGCCTCATGCCGGCAGCCTCATCGCGCCGGCGCCCTGATCCACCAGGATCAAGCGGTGACCATCGGGGTCTTGTATGGCGCAGGATGAAATGTTCGGCGAGGGGCGAACGGCAAGCGTAACCCAATCCGTCACCAAGTCGTTCGGGAAGATCATTCCGGCGGTGCGGCCCGGTGGACGGTAGCTTAGTAGTTCAAGACCCGGACTGGCCGCCGAGACTGGGCGTAAGCTCGTCACCCGCACCCGCGCGCCTGACACGCCGTCCAGCCTTTCCTGGGCGGGATCCCGATTCAGCGATCGTCCACTCTCCTGCAAGCCCAGCGCGCGATAGAACGCGAGGCTACGCGGTGTAGAAGCGACGGAAAGCGCGCTGTGGTCAACACCCAGGAATAACGCGCCGGACACTTTTTGGTGCCACACAGCGCGGCCCTGCCCGGGCGGAAACCAGATCAGCTCCAATGGGTGTCCATCTGGATCGCGAAATTTGAACGCTCGCACCGCGCCACTTGACGGCGGCAGCAATTGCGGGCCGCCCTCGCTGATGGGGCACCATCCGGCATGCGATGACAAATGAGCGTAAGCAAGGTCCATGTCGTTCACCACGATCGCCAAATGCTGGAACCACAAATCATCGCACCGGCTGTCCCGCGGGTAAGGCCGGCCTCGCCTGGCGAATTGAACCAAGGCGATTTCTTGTGCGCCCAACCGCATCACGACCTCCACGGCGCCAATATCCCCTACGCCGAGCGCAGCCAGCGTCCCGTGGTCGGAGTGTCCTTGTGCAATGACACGAAACCTCAGTCCGTCCCGGTAGAAGGCCTCCGCCCGGTCCAGGTCCGACACCACGCGGCTGATCCGCAGTATGCGCTCTGCCTGGAGCCGCCGCCGTCGCGACCTGCCCAAGGCCACCAGCAGAGCCGACGCGGGAAGCAGGAGAGAAGCTCGAGAAACCGTCACGCTGCCAGTCGCTCCTTAATCCGGTCGGCCACTCGAAGCGCATTGGCGATGATCGTCAGCGTCGGATTCACAGCCCCGATCGAGGGGAAAAAGCTCGCGTCCGCAATGTACAAATTGTCGAGCTCATGCGCCTTGCAGTCGAGATTCAGCACCGAGCTGGCCGGATCGGTCCCGAAACGGCAGGTGCCGGCCTGGTGCGCGGTACCGCCGATCGGAATGCCTTTTCCCAGATAAAGGCGACGCTCGATCAGATGCGGCCATGCACCCAACGGTGTTAGCAATCCCTCCAGCTTGGCTCGCAAGCGCTTCGCGGCATCTTCGTTACCTCCGCGAATGTTGAGCACTACGCGATCGCCGTCATAGCGGATTCGATTTTCCGGCCGCGGTAGATCCTCGCTCTGCAGCCAAAAATCGATCGAATGTTCGGCCATTTTCTCGAATGGCATTTCCGGCAGCCAGGAGAGATGGCCGGGCAACACTTCGCCGCGGATCTGCTCGCCGTGCGATTTAGCGCACATCTGGATCAAACCCAGCGGATACTCCCAATCGTCCGCACCGAAGTAGAAATCGCTCACGGCCAGCGTCTTCTGGAACACCGTATGGTTTGGCTCCTTCAGGAGCGCCATCAGTATCGACATGTTGTGCCGGACATAGTTGCGCCCGACCTGGTCCGAACCGTTGGCCAACCCCTTCGGATGCGCGTCGCTGCCGGAACGCAGCAGGAGGAGGGCTGAACTCAAGGCTCCGCAGGCGACCACCACGATGTCCGCTGAATACTGTTCCAAAACGTTGTCGCGGATCACGTGCACGCGGCTGACGCTGAGGCCGGCGGAGTCCGTCTCCAGCCGGGTGACATAGGCATTCGTCATCAACGTGACGTTGGGGTATGCCGCCAGGATTGGGTCCACACAGATCACTTGGGCGTCGGCCTTCGCGTTGACCGCGCACGGGAAGCCATCGAACGCATCGCAGCGGATGCAAGGGCTGTAGGTTGTGGCGCTACCGTCTGGGTTCTGGTCCAGCTTGATGCCCAGCGGCAGATGGAATGGGTGCAACCCCTCGCGTTGCAGGATGTCGCTTAGACCCTGAATGCGCGGCTCGTGCCTAACCGGCGGATAGGCGTACGGAGCGCTAGACCTGGGCTCGGTGGGATCCTCTCCGCGCTGACCATGCACGTGGTAAAGCACTTCGGCCTGTGTGTAATAAGGCTCGAAGACGTCGTAGCCTAGCGGCCAAGCCGGGGAGATCCCGTCCCTGTGCCGCACTTCGCCGAAGTCGCGTTCCCGCAGACGGAACAGGGCTGCACCATAAACCTTTGAATTCCCGCCGACGAAATAGTGCAGTCCGGGATGAAACACGCTGCCGTCACCGCTGTACCAGGTCTCCGGCGCCTGGTAGGTGCCGTCGACGAAGACGGTCTTGGCATCCCAGTTGTCTCTCGAGCGCGGCAGGTAGCCGCCGCGCTCCAACATCAGGATTCGCTTGCCGGTACCTGCCAGACGGTGCGCGAGGGAGGCGCCGCCGGGCCCGCTGCCGATGACGATCACGTCGTAATGGTCAGGCGTCGCCGCCATGACCTATTTTTCTCCGCGTGCGGAAGGGGCGCGGATTCGATCTGTCGTTCGCATCGCGGTACTCATCCGGCAAGGCAGGTTCGGAATCCACTCAGCCTTCCGCTTCATAACGCTCGTGGAGGCTTTCCGGTTCGCCAGTGCGCTTCAATCTGTTCAAGACTTTTCCCTTTAGTTTCGGGCAGCAGAAGATAAAAGAAGACCCAGGCAGCGACCGCTATCGCGCCGTATAACCAGAAGGTTCCTGCCTGTCCCAGAACCCCGACTAGGGTCAGGAACGTCACGGCGACCGCCAAGTTGAATGCCCAGTTGGTAACTGTCACGGCGCTCATAGCCGCACCGCGAACCCTCAAGGGATAGATCTCGGAAATCAGCAGCCAGAAGATCGGCCCGAGTCCGAAAGCGAAGCAAGCGACATAGATCACCAGTCCGCCAATGGCTATATAGCTTTTGTAACTCGCCAACAGCTGGAACTGGAAAGCAGCGCCCAAGATCGCGAGCCCAACAATCTGGCCGGCAACTCCGATTAATAACAAAGGCCTCCTTCCGACGCGGTCCAACAGGAAGATGGCCAGCACGTGAAAGCACCACATCACCATAGCCAACCCTGCTCCAGCCAGGATCGCTGGGCCCGCGGCCTTGATGCCGACGAACTTGAAGATCGTCGGGGCGTAATAGATGACCGTGTTGATCCCGGTTATCTGCTGGAAGACAGCTAGCCCTAAGCCGACAATCAAAGGCATCCTGAGCGAGGGCTGGAACAATCCCGCCTCCCCGCCGCTGGCCTGCGCGTCCATGCTTTTCTGGATGTCCGTGATTTCGGGACTTACCTCCGATACAGTCCGGACAAGCCGCAAAACAATCTTCGCCTCTTCCACCTTTGATTGGCTGATCAACCAGCGTGGGCTATCGGGTAGCCGCCACATTGCAACGGTTAGAATGATAGATGGTATGGCCGCCAAGCCAAACATATATCGCCACCCATGGATGCCGGACAGTGCATAATCCGCCAAATAAGCAACGACGATGCCGGTGGTAATCGCAAGCATGTTGACTGCCACCAGTGAGCCGCGGACTCTTGCCGGTACCAGTTCGGCGATGTACATCGGAGAGATAAAGGAAGCTATGCCGATAGCGAGTCCACTCACTACCCTAGCGAAAATCAGCCAAGTCACCGTTGGTGCCACAGCCGTACCGACGGCGCTCGCAGTGAAGATAATGCCAGACAGTATTATCAGTTTGCGGCGACCGAAGCGGTCAGTCAGAGCGCCACCAATAATAGCTCCAATAACGGCGCCAACTAAAACTGCGCTGACGACAATCTCTTCCATGGCGGACGATAGGAAAAATTGCGTTTTGACGAACAGGATCGCACCAGATACAACGCCCGTGTCATAGCCGAAGAGCAGGCCACCGATAGCGGCGACCCCGACGGCAACGTAGACAAAGGGCTTTACGTCCGATTTGGCCCTATTTTTCACTGATGCACTCCCTTCAGCAGGCCCGTGTAGATTTCGGCGCGACGCCGGATCGAGACTTTGGCATTTTGCCGATTTAGGTGGGATGGAATCTGTTCTATTTGGAGCACCGCGTATTCGATTCCGGCTATTAACCACGCAGGCTCCCTAAGCATTCTGCCGCGACAATCTCGGCCGTCCGCCGGCTCGCGAGACTTGCATCGAGTCATCTTCGAGTCTTGTCCGACGTCGTCTTCCGCAAGCAGAGCTTAAATCTCTCGTGGGCGGCACGTTGCATTAACGCAACGTCAGTTCATCATCCGATAGTGCAGATCGAACATGATCCACAGAGTTCCGCCAGCCATGATGACGATAAGAACAGCCGTAAAAGCCAGCGCCAGGATATTTTCGCGGGGAGACGACTTGAAATCGATATGTAAAAAATAACGTAGATGCACCACGACCTGGATGATCGCCAGAACGGCAATGGTCACTAGGGTTGACGTCAGACCAAGCGCCTTGGTGGCGGTCAGCGCAAACGCAATGGCGGTCAAAACCAGCGCCAGCCCAAACCCGATGATGTAGTTTCTCATCATGTGATCGGTCGTTTGTGTCGATGTTTGCATTCAGAGGACTCCAGGAAGATAGACGACGGAGAAGATACCAATCCACACGATATCGAGGAAATGCCAGAACAAGCCCAGCCGGTAGAGGCGGGAAGCAACAGCCGGGGTTAATCCACGCACGAGCACCTGGATCGATAATATGGCGATCCAGCAAAGACCCATGGAGACATGCAGCCCATGCGTGCCGACGAGCGTGAAGAACGCGGATAGAAAGCCGCTGTGATCGGGGCCCGCGTCCTTCATGACCATCCCGTGAAATTCCGACGTCTCCATTCCGACGAAGCCGGCGCCCAGAAGGAAAGTCACCACGAGCCACACGAGTACCGGCCTCAAGCGCTCCTGCTTCAGGAATACACTGGCAAAGCCGAACGTCGTGCTGCTCAGAAGCAGAAATATTGTTTCGATCAAAGTGCGAGTCAGCTTGAACAAATCGTGGCCGGTGGGACCGCCGGCATTCCGACCGGACATCACGGCATATGTGGCGAAGAGCAGCGCGAAAATGATCGCGTCGCTCATCAAATACATCCAGAAGCCGAACACCCTTTCATCCCGGCTGTGTTCGGCTACCTCTTCCTCGATTGTCATCGCGGGGTTGCCGGCGGCATCTTGAGTCGACATGATTTTTTCCGACGGCCTCCGTATCAGACGCGACGTGGCATCAGCAGCGCATCGGCGTCAGTTGCTGGCCGCGGCACATTGCGCTGCCGTTCTTTCTTTTCCACCTCGCGTGCGGGAATGATGTGAAAGTCAAGGTCGTTGAAGGTCCGCGCGATCAGCACTGCCCAGATGCCGGCACCGGCGAAAATTGCGAGCCACCAGATTTCCCAGACCATCGCAAATCCGAGTACAAACGATAGGCCACCAATCATAACGCCGGCGCCGGTATCTTTCGGCATAATAATGTCGCGATAGCTGGCCGGCTTGGCGCCGACCGTACCATCTTCTTTCATCGTAGCCAGGGCATCGATGCCGTGGACGTGCGGAATGATCGCGAAATTGTAGGGCGCGGGCGGCGAGGCCGTCGCCCATTCAAGCGTGCGCCCGTTCCAGGGATCGCCGGTGGTGTCGCGCAACGCCGCGCGATTGCGGAAACTGACGACCAATTGGACGATCAGGAGGACGATGCCTAAGAGAATCGAGAGCGCGCCGAGTTCGGCGACAATCAACCAAGGCTGCCAAGCGGCCACATCATAGCGCTCCAGGCGCCGCGGCATGCCCATGAAGCCCAAGACGTAAAGCGGCATGAAGGCCAGATAGAAGCCGATGATCCACGCCCAAAATGCCCGCTTACCCCATTTTTCGTCGAGCCGGAAGCCGAGCGCCTTGGGAAACCAATATTGATACCCCGCCAGATAGCCGAACAATGCGCCGGGGATCAGCATGTTGTGAAAATGCGCGACCAGAAATGTCGTGTTGTGCATCAGATAATCGACCGGGGCGATCGCCAGTAAAACACCCGTCATGCCGCCGATGGCGAAGGTGACGATGAAGCCGATCGTCCAGTACATCGGCGACGCCATCCAGACGCGCCCGCGATACATGGTGAACAGCCAATCGAAAATCTTTACCCCCGTTGGCACCGCGATGATCATGGTGGCCATGCCGAAGAACGCATTGACGTCGGCGCTCGCCCCCATGGTGAAGAAGTGGTGCAGCCAGACCATGAAGGACAGGAGCGTTATCGCTGCGGTTGCGTAGACGAGTGATCGGTAGCCAAAGAGCGGCTTTCCGGAGAAGGTAGCCACGACCTCCGAGTAGACGCCAAAGGCGGGCAAGATCAGGATGTAGACCTCCGGGTGACCCCAGATCCAAAACAGGTTGGCGTAGTTCATCATGTTGCCACCGGCGCCGTTGGTAAAAAAGTGCATGCCGAGATAGCGGTCGAGGCCAAGCAGCGCGCTGACAACGGTCAGAGCCGGAAAGGCGAATATCATCAATATGCTGGTGCAAAGCGCCGTCCAGGTGAATAGCGGCATACGCATCAGCGTCATGCCAGGCGCACGCCGTTTTAGGATCGTCACGAAGAAGTTGATTCCGGTCAACGTGGAGCCAAGGCCGCTGATGAGGACCGTCCATATCCAGTATTGCACCCCGACTCCGGGGGTGAATTTCAGTTCGGAATAAGGCGGATAGGCGGACCAGCCCGCTGTCGAGAACTTGCCGATGACCAACGAAACCATCACCAGCGCGGCGGCCGAAACCGTCAGCCAAAGGCTGATTGAGTTCATGAACGGAAAAGACACGTCACGCGCGCCGATCTGCTGTGGAACGACGATGTTGATTAAGCCGGTCAAGAACGGCATCGCCAAGAAAAAGATCATGATGGTGCCGTGGGAAGTGAAAATCTGGTCGAAATGACCAGGCGGCAGATAGCCCTGCGAGTTGAGCGCCACCGCCTGCTGGGTCCGCATCATTATCGCGTCGACGAAGCCGCGCATAAGCATGATCAGCGCCAGTGTGATATACATGATGCCGATTTTCTTGTGATCGATGCTGATTAGCCAATTGCTCCACAGATAGCCCCATTTACCGAACCACGTGATCAGAGCGATCACGGCCAGCCCACCAAAGACCGTGATAATGGCGCCAGTCAGTGCGATGCCGCTATAGAACGGTAGTGCGTCGAAATTCAGTTTTCCGAGCATGTCATTTGCATCTGGTTTCCGTAGCCACGGCTGGTGCAATCAGGTGTTGAGACTGATTTTATTAATCCATGTATTTTTGGATAATCTTGTTGAAGAGGTCGGGCTCGTAGGCGGAATAATAGGTGATGGGCACGCTGCCGCTCGGCTTCGCCAGCGCCGCATAGGTGGCGGCATCGAGCGTCTTTGGCGACTGCTTCACGCGAGCAATCCAAGCCGCGAAATCCGCCTCGGTGGTCGCATCAACCGGAAAATGCTGTTCGGGAAATCCCGTACCGCTATATTGCGTGTTCCTGCCGACCAATTTCGTCGGACTGTCGGCGTGCAGATTAAGTTGGGTCTGCATACCTGCCATCGTATAAATTTGTCCGCCGAGCCCCGGAATATATAATGAATTCATCACCGTATCAGAGGTCAGCTTGAGGCTGAGGGGGCGATCGCTGGGGAAGACCAGCTCGTTTACGACTGCAATCGTTTGCTCGGGATAGATGAACAGCCACTTCCAATCTTCAGAGACAACGTCAATCTCAAGCGGGGCGTTTTTCGCTTCAATCGGCTTGTAAGGATCGAGCTTGTGAGTATTGGTCCAAACCAGATAGCCAATGACGAAAACGATCAATGCCGGCACCAGCCATACGACGGCGTCGATCGCCAGCGAATAGGACCAGTGCGGCGCGTAGCGGGCTGCGGTGTTCGACGCCCGAAAGTGCCAGGCGAACCAGAAAGTCAGGACAAACACCGGAACGATGACGATCAGCATCAGTGCCGCTGCTTTAATTAGCAGGTCGCGCTCCTCCAATCCGACCAATCCTTTCGGATCAAGCACGGCGGCCTGCGTCCATCCGCATCCGCCCAAGGCCACCAGAGCGACGATCGCGAAGGTCTTGCAAAGAATCGAACCGACATTCGTTCGGTAAATCCGATTAGCCGAACCTTTCCCCATATTGGCGTCCAGTTGTAATTAGAGGAACCCGCAAAGGAGCACAGGAATATCGCGCCAGACACCCCAGCGCGGTCTCGCCCGAAAATGCCGATTTTCTTTTGAGCGAGACGTGATCTTTCTCGCTAATCATACCAGATGCGTAGTTGACGCGACAGGCGGCCTGCATGCTTGCAATCGAGATCTCCTTCATGCGAATTCGTTTGCCCCCGTTTTGGGCCGCCGGCTCACATCGCTATCTTTGCGCAGCGCCTTCGCCCATTCCGTCATGGCGCGTCCGACAACGGCATCCTTCGGTCCTTTTGTCACCTCGAACTCTGTTGCTTCACCATTTCGAGCAAACCGTATGTCGAAGGTCAGGGATGCGATCCGGAGATCGCGAACGGTGAGTTCTGGCATCCAATCTGGAAGGGCCGGATCAACGTAAAGCATGTTGTTCGGCGCGTCAGGCTGGAAGCCGAGCATCGCTTGCAGAAGCGAGAAGATCGAACCGGCAGCCCAACCCTGTGGCACGTTGGCACCAACAAACTGGACCGGGAAGTTCGAATCGTGTCGCTGCGTGCCGGCATAGAGTTCCGGCATTTGATCCATGGCGAAATAGCCCGCAGCCCGCGTGATCGCTTCTGCGATCCGGCATGTCTCATCGTGGAAGCCGTAACGTTTCATGCCTTGCGCGATGAATCCGTTGTCGTGCGGCCAGACCGCGCCGGTCTGGTAATTGAAGGGGTTAAAGCTCGGGTGATCGGAGGAGAGCGTCCGGATGCCCCAGCCGCTCCACATGTCCGGCTTCACCAGACGATCGGCAACCCGCCGTGCGCGATCAGGCGGCACAATGCCCGACCAAAGACATTGTCCAGGATTGGATGCGATGGACAGGACCGGCCTTTTCTCGCCATCCAGCGCGTAGGCGTAAAACCCTTCGGTCTCGTTCCAGAACGTCTCGTTGAACTTTTGGAACAGCACAGCGGCCTTACGGCGAAGATTTGCGGCGCGGTCAACTTTATCCAAGGCCTCGTAGATTTGAGCCATACGCAGCCAAGCGTCGTAAACGTAGCCCTGCAATTCGCAGAGCGCCTTCGGACCTTTGACCAGAGACCCATCGACATTCATCACCGCGTCGCCCGAATCCTTCCAGCCTTGGTTTTCATAGCCGACGGGCGATCGCGTCTGATATTCTTGGAAGCCGTCCCCGTCGCGATCACCATATCGGTCGATCCAATCGAGGCAACGCGCAGCAGTGTCCAGATGCTTTGTAAGCAACGTACGATCGCCCGTGCACATCCAGGCTGAATGTAATGTGATGAGGTAGAGCGGGGTCGCGTCCGCGGTGCCATAGTAAGGCGTGTGCGGGATGAGCTTGAAATGCGCGAGTTCCCCGCGCCGCAGCTCGTGATGAATCTTGCCAGGTTCTGCGTCCCGATAATCGTCCCGCTCGGTCGCCTGCCATCTGGCGAGAACCAGCAATGCGCCGCGGGCGAACTCGGGATGAACGATGGCGCTCTGCAGTGAGATGATGAGGCTGTCCCGGCCAAAGAGCGCGACGAACCATGGCAGTCCGGCGGCCGGCACGAATTGCATTTGATCAGTGCCTGCGATCGGCAAACGCAGCGCTGACATATCGTCGATAGCTTGCGCGAAGGTAGCCGCAAATATATCGTTGTCCGTATCGACCTTAAGGACGCTCTTCTTCCAGAGCTTCTGGGCACTCGCTGCCCCTGAGCTCATGTAATCGTCAACGCATTTTTTTGGAGCCGTGCTCCAATTGTCATGATTCGCGAAGGCGTAAAGCAGACAAGTGTGCCAAGAGGCGCCCGGCTGAAGCTCGATGTTGAAACTCAATCGGCCGTTCGCATAGCTCATCGCCGAGTGTTGACCACTCGCCGTCACTTTCAGCGCACGAGAAAAATCCTCGTGCTGGTAAGTGGTCGTCAGTTCCTGAGCGGCTGCGGACCAATCGCTCCTGATCTCGCCGCGCCGGGTGACATTCTTGCCCTTGACCTCAAAGATGTCGGCGAAATCACTTCGGATAGCTACTTCGAGATTGAAGCAGACCTTCTGCAAGCTGTAGTTGGTGATGTCGACGTCTTCATGCATGCCGCCGTCGATGTGACGGCCCAGGATCAGACCCAACTTGTTCTCCGGTATGTTTCCCGCGGACGTAAGGACCGTCGGGTTCGTGCAATAGACTTGCGCTGCGGACGCCGCCAGCGCGCCGCCGTTCAGCAGCTTCCACTGTACGCCGTCGGCGAACATCGCCCATGAGCTGATGAGGCGTGTATCGAGAAAATACAGACCCTTCTGCCCTTCCGTGAGTATCTGGCCATCAGGATCGCTGACCATAACGGTGTAGCCCTGATGAACGGTAAGCTGGGGAGGGCCGACTTTGATCTCGAGCGTCATGTGAACTCCTCGCAATGTCCACATTGGGCCTCGGCCGAAGCGGGCGGGGTCTGATGGACCAGCATCGGTCCCTTGATGGTGCGCACGAAAGCCGCGGCACACACGCGCCGAAGCCGGCAATAACCTCCAGTCACTTGGGTTCCTACCTCACGCGGCCAAAGGAGCATTGGGGCACGAGTGCTGCCATTGGCGCCAGCCGGCTTGCCGGACTGGATTATGACTTAGTGTTGGATTTGTCGGAGACCCAGGTGGTCTTGTCGCTGTCGTACTTGAATCCGGGCGCGTTCTTCAGCGCGTCCTTGGTGGTGTCCATTGTCAGATAGACCTTGTTGTCTTTCATGGTCTTCTGGATCGAGTTGAAATTTACTGCGACGTCCTTTTCATCGACGCCGAGGAATCCGCCGACGCCGACGATCACGGTGCTGACCTGGCCGTTGGGCCCGACCAGGACGTCCATGACTTCGCCGATCTTGGTGTTGGACGGGTTATAGACGTCCTGCTTGTACCAGTCGGTAACGGTCAAGCTTGAGGCCGGGACGGTGGTCATCAGCTGGGCATTGCCAGCAGCGAGGGCCGCGGTGCCCAGCAATAGCGCAGCGGCACAAGAGACAATGACTGGCTTTTTCATCGAGGGAATCTCCAATGTATTGTTGATGACAATCCTAACGCCCGAAATCGATTTTAGTGCCGCGCTGGCGAAAATTTTTGCGGTGCAGCGAAATTCTAGACGTAAATTAGGACACCGAGTTACCGGGCGGTAGACTTGGTTGGTGCTCATCGTCGCTGGTTGTGTGATGTTAAAGGGGAGGCGTTGGCGTCAATTTTGCAAATCGTTCCCTACCGGTGTCTTTTTAAAAATCTTGCCTAATCGTCTCTATCGGCGTGAGTCCGCTGTGCAGGTTAGAAGGGCGGAACCAGGCGCTTCGGATCCGCGTTAATTCAAGCGAGCGCGTGGGGCGACGGAGGGCTTTGTGGATTATATCCGGGCCAGACGCGA
>Ga0181525_10002350_pt1 | contig 15502 bp, 13 predicted proteins | sample PEATcosm2014_Bin_48_FD_121100 | JGI IMG/M metagenome (GOLD analysis project Ga0181525, IMG submission 121100) | Peatland microbial communities from MTU Mesocosm Facility, Houghton, MI, USA - PEATcosm2014_Bin06_10_metaG | ecosystem: Environmental > Terrestrial > Soil > Wetlands > Peat | place...
CCCAGCCCCGGACCCCGGGGACGGCCGGCTCCTCGCCTCAGCCGCCCGCCCCCGGACCCGCCCAACCGTCCGCCCCCGGCGCCCCCGCGCCGGGGGCGGACCCATGCCCCGGACGCCCGGACAGCGAGGATCAGAGGTACGGGCGGACCGCGGATGCGCCCGCTGGTGCCCGGACTTGCCGGAAGATCTGGGAAGATCCGGGCTTCCGGGAGGATCAGGTGCGTCCCGGCGCACCAAGGTTTCCCATAAGCCCGGATCCTCCCGCGAAAAGTAAAGACATCCGTCCAGCGATCATGACTCACGGCAACCAGTGGGGCAGACGGGACAGAACAGGACGGCCAGCCCCACGCCGGGCGCGCTAGAGGGAACCTAACGGCAGAGGGCGGTCAGGGTAGGTGGGCGGCCAGGGTGAAGCGCGGGTCTGGGGAGGGCTCGCCGCAGGCCAGGGCGGCGGCGATCTCGCCGACCAGAGGGGCGAACTTGGCGCCGTGGCCGGAGCACGGGGAGCAGACGACGAACGGGCCGTGGCGGTCGAGGATGAAGTCCTCGTTGGCGGTCGAGGTGTACAGGCAGGTCACCTCGCCGACTGGGTCGGGGTTCAGGCCGGGGAGCCAGTCGGCGACGAACGCGCGAACACGCTGCCTGGCCTGCGGGTCGACGATGCCGTCCCGGTCGTCGGCGGTGGTGACCGTGCCTTTGCCATGGTCGCCGATCTTGATCGCGCCCGGAACCTGGCCGTCGCGGCCAGCCAGCAGACCGTACAGGCTGTCTTGGTCGTGGCGGATGAAGCTCGGCCAGGGCCGCGCGGCACCGGCCGACTGGGCGAAGTGGAAGACCTGCTGCTGGGTCACGATCAGCGGCGGCAGCGGAACATGGCCGCCGAGCAGGGGCGTCACCCACGCCCCGGCGGCCACGATCACCACGGGCGCTTGCAGCGACAGTCCCGCCGTGTGCACCCGCGCGCCGTCCGCGGTCGGCTCGACGCGCAGGGCGGGTGCCTCGTAGTGGATCTGGGCGCCGCGCGCGGCGGCGATCCGGCGCATCGCCGTCATGGCTCGCTCCGGGTCCAGGACGCCGCCGTCCGGGTGGAACATGACCGGATCGTCGCCGAACGCCAGGCCGGGCCAGCGTTCGGCGGCCGCCGCAGGCGGCATCAGCTCCGCGGGCACGCCGAACCCGGTCAGGATCTCGTACATCTTCTCCTGCGTTCGGGCCGGGCCGTAGTCGAGCGCGCCGGTGGTGAGCACCGGGTCCTCGCCCGCCTCGTCGGCGAGCTTGCGCCACAGCCGGTGAGCCTGGCCGGTCAGCCGCACGTACAGCGGGTCCGGGTAGGCCCGTCGGAAGATCCTGGCGCTGCCGTGCGAACTGCCGCGCCGGTGCCCGGGCGCGAACGCCTCCACGACCGCGACCGACCGGCCCCGGCCGGTCAATGCCCACGCCGCGGCCGACCCGGCCAGCCCGGCTCCGATGATCACCGCGTCCGCCCGCTGCATGCTCATGGCTCACGGTAACCCGGGTCCGGCCCGGCACCGGATGCCGTGAGAGGGTATCTGCCGGAGGTGGCCCGTGAAACTTGGCCTGCAGATCCCCGACTTCACCACGCCGGACGGCCCGCCGCGCCTTGGCGCGGACCTGGCCGCGGTGGCCCGCACCGCGGATGAGGCGGGTTTCGACTACATCGCGGTGATGGACCATTTCTTCCAGATCCGCGCGATCGGCGCGTCCGAGCGCGCGATGCTCGAGGGATACACGACGCTCGGCTACCTGGCCGCCTGCACCTCGAGGGCCGAGCTGCTCACGCTGGTCACCGGCGCGATCTACCGGCAGCCGGGCATCCTCGCCAAGATCGTGACGACGCTGGACGTGCTGTCCGGCGGGCGGGCCTGGCTCGGCATCGGCGCGGGGTGGAACGAGGAGGAGTCGCGCGGGCTCGGCATCCCGTTCCCGCCGGTCGCCGAGCGGTTCGAGCGGCTCGAGGAGACCCTGCAGATCTGCCTGCAGATGTGGCGCGGCGACGAGACCCCGTACCACGGCGAGCATTACCAGCTGGAGCGGCCGCTGAACTCGCCGCAGTCGCTGACCAGGCCGCACCCGCCGATCATGATCGGCGGCGGCGGGGAGCGCAAGACGCTCCGGCTGGTCGCGAAGTACGCCGACGCGTGCAACCTGTTCCCGACCCCGGACCTGGCGCACAAGCTGGACGTGCTGCGCGCGCACTGCGACGACGTGGGCCGCGACTACGACGAGATCACCAAGACCTGCTATTTCGTCTACGACGTGGGCGAGAAGGGCGAGAAGGCCGCCGAGGTGGTCGACAGGCTCGGCGCCATGGCGGAGCTCGGCTTCCAGGCCGCGATCGGCGGGGTAGTCAACGTCTGGCAGGTCACCCCGCTTGAGGTAATCGCCGCCGAAGTCATCCCCGCCGTATCCAGCCTTTAAATTTTGGCCGAACGAGCAGTGGTGCGCGTCCCGGGCCGACGGAGCGGGCCGGGGTCGGGCTCGGGCTCGGGGGCGCCGCAACGATGTGAAGACGTTGCGCTACGGTCGGGATGGGCTTGGGACGAGAGCTAGCGGTTGGGGTTTCCGTTGACGCGGGCGGCGTTGGCTTCCTCGACGGCTTCGGCGCTGCGGGTGTCGCCGCGGGCCGAGAGGCCCGCCTCGATGCCGGCCAGGTCGCCGACCGGGCGGTTCTGGCTCAGCTTGGACTTGGCCTCGATGCGGGTGATCTGCAGTTCCAGGCCGACGATGGCGCGCAGCTGGCCCTCGATGAAGGCGCGGGGCGCGTCGTCCACCGACCACGCGGGCGACTGGCCGGGCGAGGTCATGCGGGCCGCCTCGTGCTTGGCCGTCAGCCGCCGGACGATGTCCTCGACCCACGCCGGGTCGTCGTGCACGACCAGCCGGCCGTAGACGTGCGCGGTGACGTAGTTCCAGGTGGGGACCACCCGGCCGTTTTCGGCCTTGGACGCGTACCAAGACGGGGAGATGTAGGCATCGGGGCCGCGGACGATGGCCAGCGACTCGCCAAGCGCGGGCTTGCGCCACTGGTCGTTGTTGCGGGCCACGTGGCCGTACAGCGCGCCGTGCTCGCCCGTCGCGGGCTCGTACGCGAACGGGAGCATGGTGGCGAGCAGGCCGTCGGCCGTCTGCGTGATCAGGTCGGCCGCGCCGTGCCTGGCCAGCAGCTCCTCGACGGCCGCGTCGGTGACGGCGAAATGAGCGGGGATATACATGTACGCCTCCGCTACCAGGCTACGTGCCGAAGGAACGGGTCAGGCCAGCCCAGACGGCGTCGTAGTCGTCCTGGCGGTGCGGGGACTCCATGGCGTGCCGGGTGGGGATCATCATCCAGCGGCTCTCGAACATGAACGCCAGCGTCCCGTCGATCTTCTGCGGGGCCAGCTCGGCCGTGCTCGCCCGGGCGTACGTATCGGCGTCCGGGCCGTGCGAGGTGAAGGTGTTGTGCAGGCTGGCGCCGCCGGGCACGAAGCCCTCGGCCTTGGCGTCGTAGGCGCCGGTCACCAGGCCCATGAACTCGGACATCACGTTGCGGTGGTACCAGGGCGGGCGGAAGGTGTCCTCGCCGACCAGCCAGCGCGGCGGGAAGATCACGAAGTCCACGTTGGCCAGGCCGGGCAGCTCACTGGGTGAGGTGAGCACGGTGAAGATGGACGGGTCCGGGTGGTCGAAGCTGATCGTGCCGATCACCATGAAGTTCGCCGTGTCGTACTTGTACGGCACGTAGTTCCCGTGCCAGCCGACCACGTCCAGCGGCGAGTGGTCGTAGTCGGCGGCCCACAGGTTCCCGCCGAACTTCTGCACCACCTGGACGGGTTCCTCGACGTCCTCGTAGGCAGCCGCGGGGGCAAGGAAGTCACGCTCGTTGGCCAGCCCGTTCGCGCCGATCGGCCCGCGCTCGGGGAGCGTGAACGGGGCGCCGAAGTTCTCGCACAGGTAGCCGCGGACCGCGGTCGCGCCCTCGGGCAGGTCCACCCGGAACCTGATGCCGCGCGGGATCACCGCGATCTCGCCCGGCCCGACCGCCAGCGGGCCGAGCTCGGTGACCAGCAGGACCCCGCCGTGTTCGGGCACGAACAGCAGCTCGCCGTCTGAGTTGACGAAATAGCGACGGGCCATGCCGCGGTTCGCCCGGTATATGTGCACGGCCATGCCGTTGCGGGTCCGCAGGTCGCCGTTGCCCGCCACGGTATAGAGGCCGTCGATGAAGTCGATAGGGTCCGCAGGGATCGGCAGCGGATCCCAGCGCAGCCGGTTCGGGTCGGGCTCGATCTCATCGAACGGAGTGCCGCGGAGTTCTCCGTTTGCGATCCGGGAGAACTTCGGGTGCGCAGCGGACGGCATGATCCGGTAGACCCAGGTACGCCTGTTGACCGCGCGCGGCTGGGTGAACGCGGTACCGCTGAGCTGCTCCGCGTACAGGCCGAGCGGCGCGCGCTGTGGCGAGTTCCGCCCGGCCGGAACGGCGCCTGCCGCCGCCTCGCTGGCGAACTCGTTGCCGAACCCCCGCTGGTAGCGCAGCTTCCGCTGACCCGCACCGCTTGTCGGCTGGTGGACGGCGACATCGACCATGACTGCCTCCTTGAGCCTGCTCACTGCCTCCATACAATCACCGACCGAGCCGCGGCTCGGCCACCGGATCGCGGCGGCGAACCAGTGCCTGGCGCTGGGGCGGACGGGGCGGGTTACGAGGGCGATCTCCCGCGGCGGCCCGGCCACCGGATCACGCATGCCTGCAAGTATCTCTGTCCCCGAAATAGCTGGTCCAGAGGGGTGGAGAGGGCGTGCAACGTTTTTTTGCACGTACGCATGCACATGCATTAGCTCTGTTAGGCTGCGCCGTGCAAGTGATCATCACGGCGCTCAGGCGTCCCGCCCGCGCCCGGCTTTCGCATCCTTCTCAAGGAGCACGATGCGGTTCAACAACGGCATCCCGGCCGACCAGCTGGCGGAAGTGCACTGGCGCAAGAGCACGGCCAGCAATCCGAACGGAAGCTGTGTCGAGGTGGCCGAACTGCCCGACGGCGCGGTCGCCGTCCGTAATTCCAGGCATCCGTCCGGGCCTGCGCTTGTCTACACGCGAGCCGAAATCGCCGCGTTCGTCAGCGGGGCCAAAGGCGGCGAGTTCGACGACCTGTGCACGGGCGGCGGTATCGAGTCATTACCTAGAAGTCGCCAAATGGTGTCCCAGCGTCGCGCTCGCGCGATGATATAGTGCGCTCTGTCCTGCGCCCCGGCCGATCAGGCGGGCGGCGCCATGGTCGTTGCCGTTCGGCACGAAAGGCTGGCGGTGAGCAGCAGGTCCATCGGGCATCGGAGCGAGGTGAGCGCGGTTCAGATGGACAGCGACCCTCCTGTCGAAGTCTCCGGCCCGACGGTGCCGCGCATGATACTGGGAAGCCAGCTGCACCGATTCCGCGAGGCCGCAGGCATCACGCCCGAGGAAGCAGCGTACGAGATCCGGGCGTCTCGCTCCAAGATCAGCCGGATGGAAAACGGCCGGGTTCGGTTCAAGGAGCGGGACGTCACGGACCTGCTCACGCTGTACGGCGTCACCGACCTGAAAACGCACACCGCGATGGTGGCCCTGGTCCGGCAGGCCAACGCGCAGGGCTGGTGGTCGAAGTACGGTGACATCACGGCCGACTGGTTCGAGGGTTATCTGGGCCTTGAGATGGCCGCTTCGGTCATCCGCTCGTTCGAGCTGCAGTTCGTGCACGGCCTGTTCCAGACCGAGGCCTACGCCCGCGCCGTCACGCTGCTCGGCCGTACGGCTGCGCCCGAGGATGAGATCGAGCGGCGGGTGAGCCTGCGGCTCAAGCGGCAGGATCTGCTGACGAGCCCGGATCCGCCGCAGGTGTGGTCGGTCATCGACGAGGGGGCGCTGCGCCGCCCGGTGGGCGGCCGCAGGGTCATGCGGGCCCAGCTGAACCGGCTCGTCGAGGTCTCCGACATGCGCCACGTCACCTTCCAGGTGGTTCCGTTCGAGCGCGGCGGGCACGCGGCCGCGGGCGGGTCGTTCACCGTGTTGCGCTTCGGCGAGGCCGACGTGCCGGACATCGTATACATCGAGCAGCTCACCAGCGCCCTTTACCTGGACAAGCGCGAGGACGTCGACCACTACATGGAGGTCATGAACCACCTCAGCACCGAGGCCCTGACCCCCGCCAAGACCGTGCGCTTCATCGAGGAGATCGCCAAGGAGACCTAGGCCTCGCTCCGGCCGCTTGGCCAGGTAGGGACTGCGTGACCCATCATCGTGGATCGAAACTTTCCTTATAGGGGCACCAATGATCCACGGTCGTGTCGGCGGGGGCGGTACTGGCTAGCTTTTTCTGGCGGCGGCGTAGCCGAGCAGGGTCGCGAGGGCTAGGGCACTGCGGGGGGCGTAGGCGATCCGCCATAGTCCGCCGTGGGCGGCCGCGCGTGCCTCGTCCTGCCATGGATGCGGCTGCGCGGGGCCGCCGCCGGTGTGCAGGTCATGGACGAGCAGCGCGGCCATCAGCGTCCGGCAGGTGGCGGGTTCGAAGACCTCGAGCCCGAACCGGTGCGAGCCCGCGTAGGCCGCCGCCAGCACGCGGTTCTTGGTGACCGACCGGGTGCGGGTCGGCGGGGCGACGTTCATCGACACGGTCGCGCCCTCGTCCCTGGCGAGCGTGGCGCGCCAGCGCTGCAGGCGCTTGGCGAGCGCGTAATTGGGTCCCTGCTGGGGCACCAGGCCGTCGCAGACGCCGGGATCGGCGCCGGCCGGGTAGGCGCGGCAGAGCAGCCGGCCGCCCGATAGTGCCCGCAGCGGCCAGCTGCCCAGCTTCGCCGCCGGGGACCTGGCTGCGTAGGCGCCGGCGGACTGGGCGACCGCGTCGGCGGGGACGGCGAACACGTCAGTCGGCGTGGCGAGGAAGGCGAGCGCGACGTCGCCGCGCACGGCCCGCAGGCGCGCGGTCAGCGCGTCGACCGCGGTGGCCACGCGGACGTTGGCCGCGCCGTCGGCGTAGACGTAGTTGCCGAGCACCAGCGGGCCGTCGACCGCGGCCAGCCAGCCGGCGGCGGTCGGCACGTCACGGATCAGGTCCAGGCCCGCCCGTCTGGCGAGGACCTGGTCGTCCTGGCGGTGTTGACCGTCCTGCCCGGGCTGCTGGTCGGCGACGGGAACCAGCAGGGTGCCGCCGGCGTGCCGGGCGACCTCTAGCACACGATCCCAGATGACAGGGTTGGGCAGGTCTACGGCGGCGACCTGGGCGCCCCAGCCGAGCAGCACGGGCAGCGGGCTGAGTTCGGCGCCCGCGCCGAGGACCGCGACGGTGCGGCCGGGCAGGGACAGCCAGCCGGGATTGGCCGCGACGGCCCGGACGGCCTGCGCGCACGACGGCTCGATGACGCCGCCGCTGACCCACGCCTCCAGCCTGCTCAGCAGGGCATCGCCGGTCAGCAGCTCGCCACGGTAGGGCACGGCGAGTTCCTTATCGGCTCCCCCGCCGCCCGCGACGGTGACCGTGTCGGGGACGCGGCCGGCCGGCTCCGACATCAGCGTGTCGAGCCCGGATTCCGTACCGTCCGCACCCGCCACGCGCATCCGCCGGTACAGCGACTCCAGGCCGTCGCGGGCGACCGTGATGGCGTCCTGGCGCGAGGCCAGCCCGGCTTCGATGAGCCGGCGGAAATGCCGCGGGTAACCCCGGCGCCAGTCCTGCTCGCGCTCGGCATCGCGGGCTCCGGCGGAGTCAACCCGGCGCAGGGCATCGGCGACGACGGCGCGGCCGAGCGCCGAGGTGCTCCTACGGCCGTCCGCGGCGAGGGGGAAGACCACCCCGGTCGGCTCGTCGCTGCTCATCGGAATCCCTTCGGCTTCTCCGGCTTTCCGGGCTTCCCGGACGCAGGGTGGTCATAAGGATGGCATTTCCCTGACTACCTCGCTAGGGCTCTTATCCCGCCGCAGGCCCTGGAACCTGGGGTGGCGCAGTTCCCCGTCCTGCGTCCATTCGCTGAACCCGACCTCGCCGACGAGACGGGGCTCGACCCAGTGCACCCCGGACCTGGGCAGCCCGGGGCCGCGCTCGAAGGCCGGCTCCGAGCGCTCGTCGGCGGCCAGCGCCGCGTGCAGGCTGGTCAGCGTGCGCTGATCGAAGCCGGTGCCGACCTTGCCCGCGTAGGTGAGCTTGCCGTCGCCGTCGTAATAGCCGAGCAGCAGCGCGCCGAACCCGGTACGCGAGCCCCTTGGGTCGGTGTAACCGCCGATGACGAACTCCTGGCCGCTCTCGCACTTGAACTTCAGCCAGTCCCGGCTGCGTCCGGCCCGGTACGGCGCGTCCGTGCGCTTGGCGATGAGACCCTCCCAGCCAAGGCTGCAGGCCTCACGGAAGTACGCCTCGCCGTCGGTGTCCCGGTGCTCGGCGAAGCGCAGCGGGTCACGGTACGACAGGAGGTCCCAAAGCAATTGTTTGCGTTCGCCCAGCGGCAGCGGGCGCACGTCGCGGCCCTGCGCCCACAGCAGGTCGAAGATGTAGATATACACCGGCACCTCGGCGCGCAGCTCCGGCCCGGGATCCCGCACCCCGAGCCGCTGCTGCAGCCGGGAGAACCGGGTCTCGTCTCCTTCGAAGGCGACGACCTCGCCGTCCACGACGAAGTCGTCGGCGTCCTGGGCCATCAGCGCCTCGGCGATCTCCGGGTACGTGCTCGTGACGACCTGCTGGTTGCGGGTCATCAACCGCAGCCCCGACCCGGCACGGAACGCAAGGCAGCGCTCGCCGTCGAACTTGCGCTCATAAATCCACGCTGGGTCGGAGAACCTGTCCTTGGTGAGGGTTGCGAGCTCGGGTTCGAGCCAGTCGGGCTGGCTCGCGTGGTCCGTGGCGTCCGTCATGATCCCGATACTGTCACCACGTTTCCACGAAGGTATCGCGGCCTCGCATCGGGGAAGGGTGAGGCGAGAGCGGATGCAGGCGAGAAGTGGGATGCTGGAAATGGGAGGTTTGGCGCGGTGGCGGATAAGTGGCTGACGTTCGACTGCTACGGGACAATCGCGGACTGGAACACCGGGATGGGCAAGCCGCTCGAGGCGATCGCGGGGCGGGAGGCCGGGCGGCTGCTCGGCGCCTACCACCGCGCGGAGCTGGAACTCGAGGCCGGTCCCGGCTGGATGCCCTACCGGGAGGTGCTCACCTCCGGCCTCGCATGGGCGGCCGACCGGGAGGGCGTCACGCTACCGGCGGGCGGCGCGGAAGCGTTCGTCCGTGCCTGGCCGGACATGCCGGTATTCGAGGACGCGGGCCCCGCCCTGACGGCACTACGTGAGCAGGGCTGGCGGCTGGCGATCCTGACGAACTGCGACGACGACCTCTTCGCCACCACCAGGCCGCGGCTGCCGGTCGAATTCGACCTCTGGGTGACCGCGCAGGAGGTCGGCAGCTACAAGCCCGACCTCGGGCACTTCCGCAGGTTCGCCGACAGGGCAGAGGTCACGAAGTCCAACTGGATTCACGTGGCCAACAGCTGGGTGCACGACATCCTCCCCGCGGCCAGGATGGGGCTGCGCTCGGTCTGGGTGGACCGGGATCTGACCGGGCATCCCGCCAAGCTCGCTGAGCGGCGCATCACCTCGATGCGCAGGCTGCCTGAAGCCGTCGCCGACGTCAGTGCCTTCTTGCCGAAGTAGGCCGCCCGCCCGCCGGTTTATCAGGGGCTCTGGGAGGTCTGGGGGCTCTCGGGTCCGGCGAAGGCCGGGCTGTCGCTGGCGCACGCGGCGGCGGCGGTTATGCCGCCGTTGGCGGTGGCCAGGCCGGTGACGCCCTGGGTCGGGCCGGGCGAACCGGTGGGTGAGACAGTCGGGTTCGGCGAGCCGGACTGCTGCACGGTGGGGCTGACGGACGGCGACGGCGAGGCCTGAGCAGCCAGGCCGGTGAAGTCCGAGCCCAGGATCAGCTCGATGGTGCCGGGGGCCAGGCTGGCATCCTTCAGGTCGGTGACGTTGGAGAGGGCCTGCTTGAGCGTGTTCACCTCGGCCATGTCGGCGATGGAGGCGTACTCGATGACCGAGTTGGTGTAGGAGAAGGTCGGGGCGTCGCCGGTGCCGGTCACGTCGAAGCCCCGGCTGGTCAGCCCGGCGGCCGCCTGCGCCGCGATGCCGGGCGCCCCGGAGCCGTTCAGCACCTGGACCTTGACGTTAGCCGGGCTGGTGGTGAGCACCTGCGCGCTGGTCGGCACGGGCGTGGGGGTGGTGGAAACCTTCGGCACCGTGACGTCGTGCGCGATGGCCGAGAACACCTCGCCGGCCTGCGGCTGGGCGAACTGGACTCGATCGTTGTCGACGGGCCACGGCTGGTTCGGCGCGGTCAGGAACTGGACGTTCTGGCTGGACAGGTGGTGCAGGCTCTCGCCGATCTCCACCAGGTCGCCCACCGTCATGCCGGAGTCGGTCGTCATCTGGGCGGCGGCGTCGCTGACCACGCTCAGCAGCCTGATCGGGTTCGACAGCAGGCCGCTGCCCAGCACGTCCTTGACCACCTGGGCGGACATGAACTGATCCCGCTGGATTCGCTGCAGGTCAGATCCGGTCCCGATGTCCTCGCGGGTACGCCAGAATGCCAGCGCCTGGATGCCGTCGATGTGGTGCTCACCCGCGGTCAGGTTCATGCCGGATACGGGGTCGTTCACGTTATATGGCACGCAGACGTTGACTCCGCCGACGTCATTGACGACATTGACGAAGCCCAGCATGCCGATCCCGATGAAGTGGTTGATGAAAATACCGGTCTCCTGCTCGACCGTCTTCCACAGGCAACCCGGACCGCCGATCTCGAGCAGCGAGTTGATCTGCACGTACGAGGTCAGATCCTGCTGCTGGCCGGTATAACCGGGGCCTGCGGCGCACGCGTACATCGGCACCATCGTGTCGCGCGGGATGCTCAGCACGGTGATCGCGTGCCGCCCTGGCGAAATGTGCACGATCATGATCGTGTCGGTGTTATCGGTCTGGTCGCTGCCCGTGTGCAGGATGTACTGCTCGTGCGGGGTCAGGCCCTTCCTGGTGTCATCGCCGTATACCAGGATGTTCATCGAGGTGGTGCTGTACTGCTGCGGGCGCTGGCCGAGTTCCGCGCCGGGAACCTGGACACGGGTAATGCTGTCGTAGATCTCGCGGTACTTCAGGTAGGCGGTCAGCGTGCCTGCGCTGAGGATGACGACCACGGCCACCGCAACCCACCGGAGAACGTGCCGCTTTTTTCCCTCCCGCGGCGGTCTCCGCGGGAGCCGTCTCCGCATGCCTGACCTCCCGCCGACTGGGGGTAGCCAGTCGCTTGCAGAACGGATGCCTGATGCCAGTAGTTCCCAAAATGTTACCCAGGACGGCAGAATTCATCCGTCTCAGGCAAATCGTAATATGCCGTTAAGCAGGGATATATCAGGACTAGCCGCCCGCTGTCGCGGGGGCCGCGCCGAGGCGGCGCAGCGCCGCCCGGACAAGTTTTGGATCGGTCGTCGGCCAGAAAGGCGGCAGCGACGCACGCAGGAAGTCGCCGTAACGCGCAGTGACCAGCCGGGGATCGAGCACGGCGACCACACCCCGGTCGGTCGTGGTCCGCAGCAGCCGTCCGGCGCCCTGAGCCAGCAGCAGCGCGGCATGCGCCGCCGCGACGGTCATGAACCCGTTGCCGCCCCGCGCGGCCACGGCGCGCTGCCGGGCCGAGGCCAGCGGGTCGTCAGGCCGCGGGAACGGGATCCGGTCGATGACCACGAGTTGCAGCGAGCGGCCAGGCACGTCCACCCCCTGCCACAGCGACAGGGTGCCGAACAGGCAGGTCGGCTCGTCCTCCGCGAACTGCTTGACCAGCTGGGCCGTGACGTCGTCGCCCTGGCAGAGCAGCGGGTAGCTGATCCGGTGGCGCAGCGCGCCCGCCGCCTCCTTGGCCGCCCGCATCGACGAGAACAGGCCAAGCGTGCGGCCGCCCGCCGCCTCGATCAGCTCCTCGAGTTCGGTCAGGTACGCCGCGGGCAGCCGGTCCCTGTCCGGCGGCGGAAGATGCCTCGCCAGGTACAAGATCCCGCTCCGCGGATGGTCGAACGGCGAGCCGACGTCGATGCCTGCCCATGCCAAGCCCTCTTCGGCGGTGCTGTCGACTGGCGGCAGACCCCACTGGGTGGCCAGGGGGTTGAACGAGCCGCCGAGGGCGAGGGTCGCGGAGGTCAGCACGACCGGGCGCTCGGCGAACAGGCGGTCCCGCAGGATAGGGCCGACTTCGAGCGGCGCGACCCGCAGCGTGGGCGGGCGCCTGGCGTCTTCGGCGAACGGCTGGTCGAGCCAGACCACCTCCCTGCGGTTCGCGATATCCGCCTCGAACACCTCCAGGATCCGCCGCGCGGTGCGGTGCAGTTCGTCGAGCGCGGACAGGGCCATCCGGCAGGCCGCCGCCTGCGGCGGGTCGTCCTCGAACTCGTGAGCGCGGGCTCGGATCGCCTCGGCGCACGCGCCCGCCGCCTCGCGGACCGAGCCGAGCGTCGCGGCCAGCGCGTCCGACAGCACGTCCATCCGGCCCGCGCGCGTGTCGCCGAGATCCAGGCTGAGCGCGGTGGCCGCCTGCCGCAGGCCGTCGGCCACGTCCGGCGATCCCTGGGCTTCGGTGTCGATCAGCCGGACGCTGCGGCGGGCGGCCGCCTCAACGGCCGGGCCCGACAGCTCCCCCGTGGTGGCCGAGGTCACCCGGTCCACCAGGTCGTGCGCCTCGTCGATGATGACCATGGCGTGCTCGGGCAGCACGTCCAGGCCGGAGGTCGCGTCTATGGCGAGCAGCGCGTGGTTGGTGACGACGATGTGCGCCTTCGCGGCCTCCTCCCGGGCCCGCTCGGCGAAGCACCGCGAGCCGAACTTGCAGCGATGCTGGCCGATGCACTCCTGCGCGCTGACCGAGACCTGGCGCCAGGCCGCCTCGGGCACGCCGGGCACGAGCTCGTCCCTGTCGCCGGTCGTGGTCTGCTCCGCCCACTCGTGCAGCCGCTTGACCTGGCGGCCGAGCGGCGAGGCGGGACCCGCGTCGGCCGGATCGAACAGCGCGTCCTGCGGGTCCTCCGCCACGCCGCCGCTCTGCCTGTGCAGGCACAGGTAGTTGCGCCTGCCCTTCAGGATGGCGAACGCGGGCTCCTGGCCGAGCACCGGTTTCAGCGCCGCGGCCAGGCGCGGCAGGTCCCGGTCGACGAGCTGGCGTTGCAGCGCGATGGTCGCCGTGGCCACCACGACCGTGCTGTCGGTCGTCATCGCGTGCCGCACCGCCGGGACCAGGTATGCCAGCGACTTGCCGGTTCCGGTTCCGGCCTGGACGGCGAGATGCTCGCCGACCTCAATGGCATGCTGGACCGCCTCGGCCATCGCGACCTGCCCGGGCCGCTCCGCGCCGCCGATGCCGTCCACCGCGACCGCGAGCAGTTCGGCAACGCCGGGAACCTCGGATCGTGGCTTACGGTTGCAACCTGCGGACACGTCGGAACGGTACCTCGTAACGCCCGTTGCGGCGACCACGCGGGACACCGCGCAGGTGAGCCCGGCGTGTCACCACCGCTCGTTCGGGTAAATTCTGCTTTTGATTGTGAAAGGGGCGGAACGGATGACGAGCGCTGAGCTTTTGACGGACGCTTTCGGCAGGGTGCGGGATGAGATCCATGCGGCGGTCGACGGGCTGACCGTCGAGCAGCTCGCCTTCCGGGTTGACGCCGATGCCAACTCGATCGCCTGGCTGTGCTGGCACCTGACCAGGGTGCAAGACGATCACCTGGCGGACGCCTTCGGCCTGACGCAGGTGTGGGCCTCCTACAGCGACCGGTTCGGGCTGCCGTTCGCGACGGAGGAGATCGGCTACGGGCAGAACTCTAAGGAGGTGGCCGAGGTCCGGGCGCCTGCCGAGCTGCTTACCGAGTATTACGACGCGGTGCACGAGCGGACGCTTCGGCTGGTGGCCGGCATCACCGACCCGGACCTGTCGCGGATCGTGGACGAGCGGTGGGACCCGCCGGTAACGCTGAGCGTCCGGCTGGTCAGCGTGATCTCTGACTGCCTGCAGCACGCCGGCCAGGCCGCGTTCGTCCGCGGCATCCTGCTGCGCAGGGACTAGCGCCGCAGGGTCCGCGGTCGGCTGCCGTTACGGGCCTACGGTTCGCGGCAGCCAGTCCCAGCCGGGGTGACCGGCCAGCTCGCTTGCCCATGGCGGCTGTGCGCCGCGGCGCGTGCAGGTCAGCGCGGCCACGTCGACCGCCGCCAGCGCGGCGGCGCGCACCGCGTCCGGCTCGCTCAGTTCGGCCTTGCCGAGGCGGTGGCCCGCCCACCAGGCGAGAAATGCGCCGCCGAAGGCGTCTCCGGCGCCCACCGTGTCGACGACCTCGACCGGCGGCACCTCGACCAGGATCTCTGCGCCCGCGGCGAGGACGCGGGCCGGAGCGGCACCGTCGGTGACGAGCACGCAGGCCGGGCCCTGGCCGAGCAGCGTCCTGGCCGCGTCGGCCGGGTCCTGGCCGCCGCACAGGTAGGCCAGGTCTTCCGTGCTGATCTTCAGGACATCGGTGCGGCGCAGGATGCGGCCGAGCCGGGCGGTGTAGGCCGACCGGGAGGCGATCGCGCCGGGCCGGCAGTTCGGGTCGAGCATCACCATTGTCTGTTCGGGCAGCGCCGTGACGAACCGTTCGAGAGTCGTCGCGATCGGCTCCATGACCAGGCCGAGGCCGCCGATGTGCAGCACTGTGCTGCCGGCCGGCAGGCGGGCCTGGTCCGGCTCGAGCGCCGCGGCTGACGTCCCGTCGAGGTAGAAGCGATAGCCGGGAATGCCGGCCGGGTCGACATCCACGACCGCCAGCGTGGTCGGCGCGTCGGTCGCGGACTGGATCACGCGGAGCACCCGGTGCCTGTCCAGATCGTCGGTGAGCAGGCGCCCGAACCTGTCGCGGGAGAGGCTGCCGAGAAAGGCGGCCGGCTGGCCCAGCCGGGCGATCGTGCGGGCCACGTTGAACGGACCGCCGCCCGGGCGGGGATCGAGGCGGTCCAGGTTGCCTGCCGGATCTGCGATGAGGTCGATCAGGGCCTCGCCCGCGACGGTGATCATGGCCCGATCATCCCGCTGATCCGCCTCGCAGGGCAGCCTGTTCGTACGGCTTGCGCAGGGCCGGGGTGACCGGATAATGTTCGCTGCGCGGTGACCCCCTGCCGGGAGCCGCCACCTCGGGTCCAGAGACGCGGCCCACCTCCTGCTGGCGTGAACGGATGGTGGCACGTGTCCGGTGACTATTGTCCCGTCGTATGGGTCGGCCAGATAGCCGTCGTGACGCTGCCCGCCGAGATAGACGTGACCAACGCCGACCAGATCCGTGAGGCGCTGCTCGGCGTGGTCAATCAGGGCGCGGCCGCATTGGTCGCCGATATGAGCAAGACCACGTTTTGCGATTCCACCGGAGTAAGCGCCCTGGTGCGCACGCTCAAGCGGGCGACCGCGAGCGGGGGCGGAATGCG
>Ga0181525_10002351_pt1 | contig 15499 bp, 11 predicted proteins | sample PEATcosm2014_Bin_48_FD_121100 | JGI IMG/M metagenome (GOLD analysis project Ga0181525, IMG submission 121100) | Peatland microbial communities from MTU Mesocosm Facility, Houghton, MI, USA - PEATcosm2014_Bin06_10_metaG | ecosystem: Environmental > Terrestrial > Soil > Wetlands > Peat | place...
GGACTTGGGAGCGCTGAAACCTGTAGCGGCGGTCTATGACCGCCGAAATGATTTGTCCAAAGCAGAAAACGGCGCTCATAGAGCGCCGCTACAAATTACTGAAGTTGGCCGCAAGATGCTGGCGTTTCCGCTGCATCCGCGATACGCGCGAATGCTGCTGGCGGCGCAGGATTTCGGTTGTGTCCATCAAGCCTGCCTCGTCGCCGCGCTCACGCAGGGGCGCGACCTTCTATTGCGCAATGTGGACAAGACCACCGCCGGATTTCGCGAGGATTTGCTCGGCGAAAAGGCCACGTCCGATTTCTGGATTCTCATGCGCGCGTGGAATTATGCCGCGCAAAACCAGTTTCGCCTCGACGCCTGCCGCAAGCTGGGCATCCACGCCGTCACGGCTCGTCAAGTCGGCCCGCTGCTGGAACAATTTCTCCGCATCGCCAAGAGCGAGGGACTCGACACCAAGCCGCACGAGGTGAAGGACGAAGCGTTGCAGAAATGCATCCTCATCGGTTTCAGCGACCGCGTGGCGCGGCGGCTGGATCAAGGCACGTTGCGCTGCGAGCTTGTCCATAACCGTCGTGGCGTGCTGGCGCGAGAAAGTGCGGTCAGTCACAGCGAACTCATCGTGGTCGCCGAAGTCCGCGAAGTGGAAGGGAGGGATGTGAACACGATTTTGTCGCTGGCCACGGCAATTGATGCCGCATGGCTTGCCGAATATTTCCCCGGCGACATCGAGTCCGATTTGCGTGTGCAATTCGATGCGCAGCAAAAGCGCGTCGTCGCCGCCGAGTTGTTGAAGTTTCGCGGACTCGCGCTGTCTGCCAAGCGCGTTGATCCACCACCCGCCGATGCTGCGGCACGGATTCTTGCCGAGGAAATTGTCGCCGGACGGCTCCCGTTGCCGAACTGGGATCACTCCGTTGAGCAATGGCTCGCGCGGCTGGATTTTCTTTGCGCGAATTGTCCCGAATTGCAGTTGCCGCCATTCACCGACGACGACAAGACGCACGTCATCGGCCAGCTTTGCCTTGGCGCGGTGAGTTACAAGGACATCAAGGAGCGCGAAGTGAAGCCGGTCGTCATGTCGTGGCTCTCGGCGGCGCAAAAGGAGCTGCTCGACAAGCACGCGCCGGAAAGATTGTCGCTGCCGAACGACCGCACGCCGAAGGTGGTTTATGAAAAAGGCAAATCGCCGTTCATTTCTCTGCGGATTCAGGAGCTTTACGACGTGAACCAGACGCCGAAGATCGCGATGGGCCGGATTCCGGTCACGGTCCACATCCTGACGCCGGGGATGAAGCCCATTCAAGTGACGCAGGACATGCCCAGCTTCTGGCGCGAACATTATCCGAAAATCAAATCCGAGCTGGCGCGCAAATACCCGAAACATTTCTGGCGATGAACGGGGACCCGGGCTGATTGACGAGTGGATTCGTTCGGCCTACGCTGAATTACGGCCAAGGCACGCATGCAAAAATATTTAATATGAACAACGATTCACATTCCGGGTTACCCACCGACCCGCGCCCTTATCTGGCGGTCGAGCGAACGTTTCTGGCATGGATCCGGACTGGGGTTTCGCTCATGGGGTTCGGTTTTGTCATCGCCCGGTTCGGCCTGTTCCTGCGCGAGATGGCAATGACCAAGTCGCAGAGCGGCGATCCGCACGCCAGCCTTTCGCTGCCGGCGGGCATTGCGCTCATCGCCATCGGAATCATCATCACCATTGTGGCCGCCGTGCGGTATCGCCACCGCATCCTCGCGCTCGACCGGGGCGAATTCCGGCAAACCTTCGACACGGGGTTTGTCTTCCTGATTGCAGGACTGCTGGCGCTGATTGGATTGGCCGTGGCGATTTATCTGGCGGTGATGTTTTGATACATGAGCAAGCCGCCGGATTCCGTCACGATGCTTTGCCCTCAATGCGGCCTGTGCTGCAATGGCGTGTTGTTCGCCGACGTGGAATTGCAACCGGGCGACAACGCCGGACGTTTGATTGACCTCGGAATGGCGCTCAAAAAGAAGGGAATGAAGCACGCATTCGCCCAGCCATGCCATTGTTTCGACGGAAAGCTCTGCCGGATTTACGCCGACCGGCCCAAACGCTGCGCGATGTTTGAATGCGGCCTGCTCAAGCGCGTCCAATCCGGCTCAATGTCCGCGCCCGCCGCCTTGAAACGCATCGCCGACTCGAAAAAGCTCGTGGAAAAGGTGCGCCGGTTGCTACGGTGCCTCGGCGATAAGGATGAACAACTGGCCCTGACCAAGCGTTACAGCCGGATGATGGCCAAACCGATTGATTTGTCTGCCGGTGAAGACATTGGCGCGGCGCGCGGCGAATTGATGATGGCTGTGAATGACCTGATGCACGTCCTCCAGCGCGAGTTTTTGAAATAACCGCCAACCTTGGTGAAACCGCGGATTACGCGGATTCTTCGCTCGCGGGATTCGACACCTCACCTTTAATTCCTCTTGTTCGAGGCGGAGAGGAAATTCAAAACTGCGCCACAACCGTCATTGGGGCTGTGTGGCGTGGGCCTGCAGCCAGAGCAAATCCGGGTCCTGCGGATCAACGGAAATGAAATTGTATTTCTGGGTGGCGATGCCCGATTGCTGCGGGAATTGGGTGTCCGGGCTTAGCCAGCGGTGAAGTTCCGCATGGCCGTCGGCAAATGTGACCGGCCCGGTTCTGTTGTGGTAATTTGCCGGGACTTCCACCATGGTGGCGTTGATCATGCTGACGCCAAAGAAGCCGTCGTCCACGCTGTCATCGCGTTCGTCCATGAAAACGAAGGCGTCGCCGGGGGCGAGGGTCGTCAACTGGGTCGTCTTCTGTATGAATAGAAAGGTCGTGTCGAGCGGGCGGTTTGTGTAACCCATCCAGCCGTTCATTGAAACGGTGCGGGCCAGCGGGAAAAGGCCGTTGCCCTCCTTGACCATGACGCGGCTGGCCGGGCATTGATAAATCGCGGCGGAACTGACATAGGGTTCGAGCGACGACCATTTCGAGTCCAGGAAAAGGTAGGTGTTGGTGTTGTCCGTGTCGTCTGCCAGGGTCGCGTCCTCCCATCCCGTCGTCCAGTTCAACGAACACCGCGCCATGCCATTGGAACCGGCCTCCTGCCACCAGTTGTTGCCGGGAATGAAGTCGTCATGGTCGTTCACATACATCTGCCAGGCGAGTTGGAGTTGCGTCAGGTTGTTCTGGCATTGGACGGCCTTGGCGCGAGCCTTGGCCTTGGAAAGGGCCGGAAGCAGCAGTGCCGCAAGAATCCCGATGATGGCGATGACCACCAGCAATTCCATCAGGGTGAAGGCGCTCCGTTTGTGCCGCACCACGTTCATGCGCTTCCATTGTGTGTGAACGACGCCGTCTTGTGAAGCGAATCCTGAACGGGCATTTTGAAAACGGCGATACGGCATTGGTTTGTGGAGACGGAACTGGTAACGTGGGCATCATGACAACGATCACCCCCGCCGAACTGCAAAAGCTGCTGGCGACACAACCGGACCTGTCATTGCTCGATGTGCGCACGCCGGTGGAGTTTGCGGAAGCCCATGTTCCGCAGGCGCGAAATATTCCGCTCGACGAACTGGATCCGCGTCTGCTGCCAGTTCAGAAGGACAAGCCGGTCTATCTGTTGTGTCGGAGCGGCCAGCGCGCGGGGAAGGCGGCGGAGAAGCTCGCCAAGGAAGGTTTCGTCCGTCCGGTCGTCGTTGAAGGCGGAACCCTTGCGTGGATCGAGGCGGGTCTTCCCGTGACGCACGGCCCGATCAGGGTCATCAGTCTCGAACGTCAGGTGCGCATCACGGCGGGTCTTCTGGTTTTGACCGGCATATTGCTCGGATGGTTTGTTCATCCCGGTTTCTTCGGACTGTCGGCGTTCGTTGGTGCAGGACTGATGTTTGCGGGGATCACTGACTATTGCGGCATGGGTTTGTTGCTCGCAAAAATGCCATGGAATAAACGCGCGGCGAATTGATGCTGGCCGTGAACGACCTGATGCAGGTTCTTCAGCGCGATTTTTTGAAATAAATTTCCGCAATGTCGTGAGTGGTTCAGCCATGCGTGGATGAATGAAAATGAAGCCACAATTAAATTGCCAGCGTGATTAAAAGGAATAGGCTCCAATCATCAAAAAGCGACAAAACATGAAACGCATCGGTTTGCATTTTTTAGCGGCCTGTATTGCGGTGTGCTGCTTCTCTGCGCAGGCTGAACACGTCACAAAAATCGTAGGTCTTGTCAATTTGGCCGACTGGAAAGCGGTCTGGCTTGAAATGACCGATTCTCCATCGAACAAGGTGTCTGCGATGACCAGTCGCCAATTTGTCCAGGAAGGTCAAAGTTTTGATGACAGACAAACCTATGGCGCGCATATCCATGTCGAAATCCTCCAGATTGATTTTACGAACGGAATCGTGAAGGCGAAGGAAGATGGCAAGGATGCGGTTTATGAATTCAAACAAGGCGACAAATCCGAAGTGATTCCAGACCAGACAACTGTCCGACTCGGTAATATTGGTATGAATGGAATTCTCGATTTTTACGCCCAATTCGCCGAACGAACCCTCTTGATCCACCCGATCATCGTTTATCAAACAAGCTTCCCGGTTCTTCTTCAAGCACATGACAAGGCTGAAGCGGCAACCGCCTTGGAAAAATTGCTGCGCGACAATGGCATCGCGCTCGTTCTTGACGGGAAAAAATTTGAAATGGTTGTTCCATCGGCGCTCGAGGGGACAATCCGGTCTGATCTTCAAAATGCGCCGCCGCCAAAACCGGACACTGAAACTCCCCGATATAGCTTTGATTTCACAAATGTTGATTTGAGGCAGATATTGAAAGTGTTTGAAACATTGATTGGGAAGAAAATGATGCCGTCGGATACGCCTATTCCAAATGCGTCTTTTACATTCCAGACATTCACACCGTTGACCAAAGCTGAGTTTCTTCATGCGTTCGACACATTGTTCGCATGGCATGGAATAAAGGCAGTCAATATTGATGAAAAGACATTCAAAATTGTGCAGGTCGAAAATCATTGAGATTGGTGATTCGACACCTCACCGTTAATTCATTTCCCCGTTCGAGGCGGAGAGGAAGACCCTGAAAAACTATGCCGGCATCCCGATGTCCTTGGACAGCCTGACGGCGGATTCGGGGTCAATCCATTTGACGAGGGCGATGAAGTTCACCAGCACGGGACCGTCAGCCTTGGCCTTGAACATATTCCGGAGCGTGGTCAGGACCTTGGCGTAGGTGGCGGCATACTTCTCGTGCATCAGCCGCTGGATGTAGGATTCCAAGGCGGGCCGGATGCTCAAGTCGGTCTTGCCATCCGGGAGATAGGGCAACAGGCAAAAGATGCGGATGAACGACATGGGATCCGTTCCGGTGAGAGCCAGCCAGCTTTGCTTGAGTTCGTCGGCGTCCAGCCTGGCATTCAGGCGTTTGCGGATGGCGGCGGCGATGTCGCCGGGCGTGGCGCGGCTGGAAATCAGGTCTTCGATGCCGAGCCAGGCCATCTTGCGTTCCTGTTCGGGCGAGACGATGGCCTTGGCGTTCAACCGCTCTTCGAGTTCCTTCAGGCCGAGTTCCCGGGCGAGGGCCTTGCCGAGGTTTTCGGCTTCCTCCCGTCTCAAACGTTCCGTGACGACGATGGCGCGGACGATGACAATCTGCATGTCCTGCGGGATCAGGCGCAGGACGGGCAGGAGCGCCTCGGCCTTGGGGACTTTGCCGGCGGAAATCATGTGTTTGATCAGATCCAGCGTCACCAGATCCATTTCGGTGTATTTCACCGCGCGGAAATTGAGCACGAACCGCAGCGTGCGGGCCAGGCCGCCGGACTTGCCCATGTTGTTGATGACGGCGTGGCGATGGTCGGGCTTGACGATGAAGGCCAGCAGTTCCTCGGCCTGCTTCACTTGTTTTTCATCGAGCGTGACCTGTTCGCCGGTGATGACGAGTTGCTCGACGAGCGGCGGCATCCGCTGGGCAAAGACGACGTCCGGCGATTCGGTGGTCTGGTTCTGGTAGTAAAACAGCAATTCGCCCCCGAAACAAAGCCGCAGGAAGGCGTTTTTCTGTGCGCGCGCCGCCTCGGTTGCGGCACGGCTCGCCTGAATCTTCTGGTGCAACGCCGTGAGATCATTTCTTTTGGCGGCAAGAGCGTTGGGATTTTGCTGGAGCAGCTTCTCGAAATCATTCTGGAAAGCCAGCATGATTTCCTCCGGCTTCGGATGCGGATTGAGCTTCGGGTCGGTCGTGATGTCCTTGAAGAAAACCAGCGCCTCCTCGCCGAACTCCTTGACGATGCGCTCGCGCGGAACCTGGCCCTTCACAAAGGCGCGGTTAGCGCGGACGAACGCCGGGGAATGGAACTTGTCCGGCTTCTCGACTAGCGATTGCAGAAATCCGGCCTCGAATGGCGCGTCAAGCTTGACCAGTTCCTCGACGGTGGCCTTCAGGAATGCGGCGAGATTGTCCTTGGTCTGCTCAAGGATTTTCAAAATCACCGGCTGAAGCTGGGAGTCGTCAATCTTGCCCTTGGCCAGCGCGGCGCTGACCTCGTTGACCTGCGCGTTGTGCTCCACCAGCCGGGAAACGATCACGCCGATGTCGTTGATGGGCAGCTTGGTCACGAGCGTGGTGAGGATGCTGACCATTTCGGCGTGGGACTTCTGGCGGTGCTCGACAATCCGCTCCAGCAGGGAATGAAGCACCTTGTTCTCCTCCTCCACCATCGTCAGCTCGGCGTCCATCTGCCGCACCTTCAAGGTGAGGTCGTGCCACGACTTCTGGATCTCCTCGACGGAAGGAACCGTGGCGACACCGTTTTCATTTTCTGCCATGGGGTTATCTTCGCCAAAGCGGGCGGCGGATTCCAATGTTTTTTTGAAAGCAAAGGCAATCGGCGGGGGTGGGCTTGTTGTCAAAATGATTGCGCGCAGGAATCGAATCCTGTGCTACAATGCATTGTGAAAAATGGAACATCAGTCCAATCGAATACGGAGAGCGAGGGCGCGCGGCAGCGCCTGACGGAGTTGCGCAAGGCGATCCTTCACCTGCACAAGGCGTTGATGGAATCGGATCGCGTCGGCTATGAAAAGACCTTTGGCAAGATCGGGTCGCCATATCAGTTCCTGCAACTGCTCACGACCGACCCGTGGTTCGCATGGTTGCGCCCGATGTCGCAGCTCATCGTCGCGATGGATGAGTTGCTGGATGCGAAGGAGCCGTTGACGGCGGCGGGGGTGGATGCGGTGGTTTTACAGGCCAAGACATTGCTGACGCCGACCATAGGTGGCGAGGGATTTTCGAAGCATTACGACGAGGCGTTGCAACGGGACCCGGACGTGGTGTTTGCACACGCGGCTGCGGCAAAATTGATCCGGTCGCAGGCGACGAATGCGGCGGCAGCACAGGTGCCGACGGTCAAAAAGAATTGACCTGCCGGATGGAACGGGACGAGGCTGCCAACGAGCCTGCTACTCCTTTTGCGGCTTGAATTCGCGGACGAGTTGCTGCGCCTTGGCGATCTGGTCGGGCGTCAAGGTCAAATCAAGAAACGCCATTTTCTGGGAGGCGTCGTCATTTCCCTGAAGCGAAGCCAGTTCAAACCATTTGCGGGCCTCCACGGTGTCCTGCGCCACACCCGCACCGGCGGCGTAGCAAATGCCCAGACTGTATTGGGCCGGTGCATAGTTCTGGTCGGCTGCCTTGAGGAACCATCCCACTGCTTCCGTATAATTCCCCGGCATGGAATGGTATCTGGCGCAGAAGTCGCCGATGCTGTATTCAGCCAGAACGTATTTCTGGTCGGCTGCCTTGCGAATCCACTTTAGCGCCTCCAATTGATTTGAGACCACACCCTCGCCGTTGGCGTAGCAGGTGCCCAGACTGTATTGGGCCGGCGCGTAGTTCTGGTCGGCAGCCTTGCGAAACCATTTCGCCGCCTCCGCAAAATCCTGCGTCACGCCGTCAGCCTCGTGGTAGCGGATGGCGAGATTGTATTGGGCCTCGACATTGTCCTGCTCCGCGGCCTTGCGAAACCACTTCGCGGCCTCGGCATGATTCATTGTGACGCCCGAGCCGGTGAGATAACAGCCGCCCAGTAGGTTTTGCGCGACGGGGTCATTGTGGTCGGCGACCTTGCGGAGCCACGTCGCCGCCTCCACAACATCCTGCGTCACGCCGATGCCATTGAGGTAGCAACTGCTTAGAATCCTTTCGGCCTCGACATCGTCCTGTTCGGCGGCGTTGTGATACCATTTTGCCGCCTCCACGTCATCCTGTGCCACACCTTCGCCATTGTGATGACAAATGCCCAGATACCGTTCGGCCACGGCATCGTTCTGCGCGGCGGCCTTGAGAAAACATTTTGCCGCCATGGTCTCATCCTTCGCCACGCCCGCGCCGTTCAAATAACAGATGCCCAGAAAACGTTCGGCCACGACATCATTGTGCGCGGCGGCCTTGAGAAAACATTTCACCGCCTTTGTGTCATCCTGTGTCACACCCGCGCCGTCGTGATAACAAACGCCCAGATAACGTTCAGCCACGGTGTTGTTCTGACCAGCCGCCTTCTGAAGCCATTTCACCGCTTCGGCGTCATTCTCCGTCACCGTATGGCCAAGAAGGTAACAGACGCCGAGATAACATTCGGCAATGGCGTCGCCGTTGTCCGCCCTGATGCTGGTTTCCTCAAAAAATTTGCGATCCCGCGCGTCCCCTTGCGCGGGCGATTGAAGGACAGTCGCGGCCAATATCAGCAATGGGAACAACCATCGGCTCGCTTTCATGGTGACAGGTTAATGGGTTTCAAATGCGAGACAAGCCCCGCGCTGCGCAAAAAGATAAAGCCAATTTTAATTTGCATTTCCACCGGCGGGATTGTATAAAGGCAGTGTAAGAATAGGGCATCATCAGAATGAGACAGGCTAAACACGAATTTCCCATGAAGGCGTGTGTCAAGCGTCTGTTACTCGCGCCCGCGCTGGCGGCTGCCCTGGGTCTGATGCCGGCCGGTCGGGTGTCGGCGCAAACCTTCGCGGTTCTGCATAATTTCACGGCGCTCAAGGATGCCACCAACAGCGACGGGGCTTTTCCGATTGGCGAGCTGATTCTATCGGGCAACACGCTGTATGGGACCGCAAGTGGTGGCGGCACCAACGGTGATGGCACGGTGTTTGGAGTCAACAACGATGGCAGTAATTTTAAGAATCTGCATTCTTTCCTTGGTCATCCCAACGACGGAGCTTATCCGGGGGCTGGCTTGATTTTATCGGGCAACACCTTGTATGGAACCGCGAATCAAGGCGGCGGTGGGAATTATGGCACGGTGTTCGCCGTCAACACCAATGCCAGTGGTTTTACAAATTTGTATGGCTTCACCGATGGCAATGACGGAAGCAGTCCAGCAGACGGCTTGATCTTGTCGGGAAGCACCTTGTATGGGACGGCGAGTGGTGGCGGCACCAACGGTGACGGCACGGTGTTCGCCGTCAACACCAATGGCACGAGTTTTACAAACCTGTATGGTTTCACCGGCGGCAACGACGGGGCTGATCCGAATGCCGGATTGGTTTTGTCGGGCAACATCCTGTATGGGACGGCACCCGCTGGCGGCACCAACGGCGAAGGCACGGTGTTCGCCATCACCACCAATGGCGCGTTTCTTGCGGCGCTGCATGATTTTACGTCGCTCACGAATTCCACCAACAACGACGGAGCCTATCCGGTTGCCGGGCTGATTTTATCAGTCAATATCCTGTATGGGACGGCGGCTCATGGTGGCATCAACGGACAAGGCACGGTGTTCGCCGTCAACACCAACGGCACGGGATTTACGAACTTGTATAATTTTACCGGCGGCAGCGACGGGGCTGTTCCGTATGGCCGGTTGGTTTTATCGGGAAGCACACTTTATGGGACGGCAAGTGGGGGCGGCAGTTCGGGCAACGGCACGGTGTTCAGTGTCAACACCGATGGCAGCGGGTTCACAATACTTCACAGCTTCAGCGCCGGCGCATACAGCCTGACACCTTTTGCCTACACCAATAGCGATGGAGCTTATCCGCAAGCCGGCTTGCTTTTATCAAGCAATATATTGTATGGGACAACAGAGTGGGGCGGCACCAACGGTGACGGCACGGTGTTCGCCTTGAATCTGCCCTCGCCGCCGATCACTCTCCCGGCGGGGGGCTGGACGGAAGAAGCTCCGCTGCCGGTGGCGCTATACGGTTCGGTCGCCGCTTCGCTAAATGGAACTCTTTATGTTGCCGGCGGCAATAACGGTGGCAATCCTTATACTACGGCTACGGTGTTTTCCACTCTTTACGCCTACAATCCGATTGCAAATACGTGGAGCAGTCGCGCGGCCATGCCGGACATCCGATACACAAGCGACGGGATGGAAGTCATCAGCAACCAATTGTATGTGCCCGGCGGCTGGACCCAGGTTAATCCGGCGCTGCCTCATGATAATTTGTGGACTTATGACCCGGTGTCGAATGCCTGGAGCATCAAGGCCGGTTTTCCGCCGATGAACGGCAACCCTGGTTTGAGTGGCAATTGCGCCGGCGGAGTCATCAATGGTAAATTATACGTGCAGACGTCGGAAGATGGTTGGGACGGATATTATAATTTTCTGCACGTCTATAATCCGGCCAATAATACATGGACTCAACTGGCGAATTCGCCGGCCAGCCATGCCGCTCCGGGTTTCGGCGTGATCAGCAATAAATTCTATGTGGTAGGTGGCAACAATAGCTCCGGGACAACAGGCGAGTTGGATGTCTATGATCCAGCCTCCAGCGCTTGGACGACCAAAAGGTCCATGCCGACGCCGATTAATAACCCCGCCAGCGCGGTTCTCAATGGAAAACTTTATCTCATCGGCGGTTCTGATGCCTTCGGGAACATCACGAATATCGTGCAAGTTTACGATCCGGCGACGGATACCTGGACGACTAACACGCCCATGCCCACGCGGCGCGGCAGCGCCACCGCCGCAGTTTGGAATGGGACGATTTATGTCATCGGCGGCTACAATGGCACCAACGCCGTGGCGGTGAACGAGGCATTCATGCCGGTCGTCATTCCGCCAACCATCACCAACCAGCCGCCCAGCATAACCAGTTCATCCGGCGCCACGACCACGTTGAGCGTGAATGCCTCCGGCACGCCGCCATTCGTGTATCAATGGATGTTTGACGGAGTAAATATTCCCGGTGCGACCAATGCCACGCTATCCCTCGCGAATGTATCAACGGCCAATCTTGGTTCTTATTCGGTCGAGGTCGCCAACCCGACCGGCTATGCGGTGAGCGCGCCGATTGATCTGACCATCGCGAACTTGGAAATGATTGCCGGCGTTGTCATCAACGGTTCCGTCGGCACGAATTATTCGCTGCAATCCATACCGGCCCTGGGAAATGGCAGCCAGTGGACAACTCTCACGAACATAAACCTGCCGTCGCAGCCTTACACCTACACTGATTATGGTTCGCTGACGAATCCGCAGCAGTATTACCGGCTCGCATCCGCCAATGCGGCGGCACATTCGGCCTCGCTGGGCTTGGATATGTTCACCGCCCTGAACCTCTACGGCACTCCCGGCACAAATTATGATCTGCAATCCACGTCAGACGGCGGCAACAGTTGGGCGACCATGGCGCGCGTCAGCCTGTCCACGCAACCCTACCTTTACATTGATTACAGTTCGCCGACGAACCCGCAATCCTACCGCGTCGTGCAGGGGCCGTCCTTCATCAGCCAGCCTGTCAGCACCACCGTTGGTTCCGGCGGGACGGCGGTTTTATCCGCGGGGGTTTCAAATGCGTCTTCTTTAAGTTACCAATGGACATTCGACGGCGCGAACATCGCCGGCGCAAACAACCTTTCCCTGACCATAACCAATGTCACGCCCGCCGAGGTGGGATTTTACGCTCTCACGATCAATGACGGGGCGGCCCCGTTGACGAGCGCGACGGCAAGCCTGGCGACGGTGGATTTGAGAACGCTCGCGGGACTCATCATCAACGGCTCCATCGGCACGAATTATTTCCTGCAATCCAGGGCGACCCTTCAAAGCAGCAACCAGTGGACGACGCTGACGAACATCACCCTGCCATCGCAGCCTTACACCTACATTGACTTTGGTTCGCTGACAAATCCGCAGGCATATTACCGGCTCGCCGTCACCAATGCGGCAACTCCGCCTACGCCTGCCCTGGACCTGTTCACAAGCCTCATCATCAACGGCCCCATCGGACACAATTATGGTGTGCAGGGCCTTGGAAACAGCGGCTGGACGACGTTGACAAACGTCAACCTTCAAACGCAGCCTTATATTTACATTGATTACAATTCGCCGACGAACCCGCAGCAATCCTACCGCGCCGTCTCGCAGTGAAGTGGGGATGCCTCCGACAGGGCAGGCGGAATTTCGGCTTTCAACTGCGGATTACGAGGATTGTGCGGCGAATTAAAACCTGGCTTTGCCTCGATTTGGTGGGCAGGTGGTGAATGCCGCCCCCTCCCGCTCCACGCCGTCCTACACCAGCACCCAGCCGGGCTTGATGTCCTCGTCGAAACCGGTGGCGGGAACTTTTTGCGCCAGTTTCCGCTCGGCGAGGATGCCAATCATCGCGGCGTTGTCGGTGCAAAGGGATTTCTCCGCGAGGTGAAGCGTGAAGCCGTTCTTCTTGCACGCCCGCGCGAGTTCGTTGCGCAAGGCGCGATTGCAGGTGACGCCGCCGGACGCGGTGACGCACCGGACGCCGTTCCGTTTGGCGGCGCGGATGGTCTTGGCCACGAGCACTTCCACGATGGCGGCCTGGATGCTGGCGCAGAGGTCGCGGATTTTTTGCGGATCATCCAGCAGCGCGGGGTTGTCGCGCAAAAAATAGCGGACGGAGGTCTTCAGCCCGCTGAAACTGAAATCGTCGCCGGCGTCGTGAAGCATCGGGCGCGGGAAATCGAACGCCCTGGGATTCCCCTGCTCCGCCAGCCGGTCAATTTCCGGCCCGGCGGGATAGGCGAGGCCCATCATCTTGCCGGTCTTGTCAAAACATTCGCCGGCGGCATCATCAATCGTCGAGCCTAGCACGCGATGCTTCAATTCGCTTTCAACAAGAACCAGAATCGTGTGCCCGCCGCTGACGATGAGCGAGACGTTCGGCTGGAATTGGGAAAAGTCGGCGGCGTATTCAATTGCGGTTTCAGTTCCCCTCACCCCGTCCCTCTCCCCGCTCTGCGGGGCGAGGGAGTTGTCTTTAATTTGAATCCACGGTGAATACAAATGCGCCTCGTGATGGTGAATGCCGACGAACGGTTTGCGCAGAGCGAACGCGACGGCTTGCGCGGCCTTCAGCCCGACCAGCAGCGCCATCGGCAGACCTGGACCCTGTGTGGCGGCAACGACGTCGAGTTGATCAACAGGAATCTTAGCGTCGTTCAACGCAGTCCTGGCGACCGGCAGAAGATTCTTCAGGTGCTCGCGCGCGGCGAGTTCCGGCACCACGCCGCCGTATTCAGCGTGCAATCCAACCTGCGACGAGACGGCGTTGGACAGAATCCTGCCGTCGCGCACGACTGCCGCGCTGGTCTCGTCGCAGGAAGTTTCAATTGCCAGCAGCGTCATTTTATTTCGCCGCCATTTTTCCCGGCGAATTGCCGAGTTGACCGTAAAGCAGCGTTCCCTTCAGCAAATCCTCAGCACGTTCGAGCTGCACATCCTGAATTTGCGCGATGCGGGCGCGATTGGTCGAGTCCAACGATTCCAACCCGCCGGGCAGGCGTGTGAGGAGAATCGCGGCTTCCTGTTCCTCGGTCATCGGAACGACGATGTCCGGCTCGATGCCGTGCTCGTGGATGACGCGGTGGCTGGGCGTGTAGTATTTGGCGACGGTCAGCTTGAGAGCCATGTTGTCGTCGAGCGGGAAGATGCTCTGGACGGAGCCTTTGCCGAAGGTTTTCTCGCCCAGAATCACGGCGCGGTGCAAATCCTGCAAACAGCCGGTGACAATTTCCGACGCGCTGGCACTGCCGAGGTCAACAAGGACGACCATCGGCATACCCTTCAACTCATCGCCCCGGCCCCTGGCGCGCAGGACGGAATTTTGGGCCGGGTCGCGGCCCTCGGTGGTGACAATCAACTGCCCGCGCGGCAGGAATTTGCCGCAGACATTCACCGCCTCGTCGAGCAGGCCGCCCGGATTGAAGCGCAAATCCAGAATCAGCGCCTTCATGTCCTGCGCCCTGAGCTTGTCGAGAGCGTCCTGGAGTTCGTCGCCGGTCCGGTCGCCGAATTCCGTGATGCGGACGTAGCCGATGCCGTCCGCGCCGATCGGAAATTCCTTTCTGCCGTTGATATCCTTGACCATGTCCGTCTGGATGATGGCGCGCGTGAGCGTGAAACTTGTTTCCACGCCGGTCGCGGGGCGCTGAATGGTCAGCGTCACCTGCGTGTCCGGTTCGCCGCGAAGCTGCTTCACGACCTCGTCGAGCGGCGATTTTATCACGTCTTTTCCGTCCACCTTCACGATGCGGTCGCCGGTCAAAATGCCCGCCCGAAACCCCGGCGAATCTTCCATCGGCGCGACGACGGTGACGTAACTGTCCCTCATCGAAACCACGAGGCCAAGGCCGCCGAACTGTCCCTCCGTGTCGTCCTGCAACTGCTGGTAATCCTGTGCGTCGAGGAATTCGCTGTGCGGATCGAGCGAGCCGATCATGCCCTTGATGGCCGCGTCCGTGAGGTTGTGATAGGTCAGGTTTGTGCTGTCCACGTATTCCGCGCGGACCTTTTGCAGCACGTCGGCGAACAGCTCCAGGTTCGCGTCCATCGAATCCTTCTGCTCCGCCGCGCGCGCCGGGTTCAAATAAATCGCCGCGCCTATGGCGAGGTTCAGCGCGAGCGCCGCGCCCACCACGCCAAAAATCAAACATCGTTTCATGACAGGAAAATTACCACAAAGGTCTGGATAAACAAAAGAAACTCAAGCCGGACGCCGCAAGAGCATTTCGATCAGAGGTAAATCGCCCGGCGTGGTGACCTTGGGATTTGGCCGCGAACCATGCACCAGCCGGACCGGCTGACCGATCAATTCGCACGCCGCCGTGTCGTCCGTGAGGTTTAATTTTCTCGAGCGCGCCGTAGTAATCGCGTCACGGATGACGGCGACCCGGAACGATTGCGGCGTCTGCACCGCCCACAGCTTCGAACGATCCAGCGTCCGCCGGATCAATTTACCATCCGGTGATTCCTTGATGGTATCCGTCACCGGCTGCGCCGCGACCGCCGCGCCAGTCTTCCGCGCCGCTTCAATCGTCGCCGCGATCAAATCCCCGCTCACGCAGGGCCGCGCCGCGTCATGGATGGCGACAACCTCCGACACGGGCGAAAGCGCCTCCAGACCGTTCCAGACCGAATCCTGCCGTTCCGCCCCGCCGGTGACGATGCTGAACGGCTTTTTGAAACGGAATTTCGCC
>Ga0181525_10002354_pt1 | contig 15493 bp, 7 predicted proteins | sample PEATcosm2014_Bin_48_FD_121100 | JGI IMG/M metagenome (GOLD analysis project Ga0181525, IMG submission 121100) | Peatland microbial communities from MTU Mesocosm Facility, Houghton, MI, USA - PEATcosm2014_Bin06_10_metaG | ecosystem: Environmental > Terrestrial > Soil > Wetlands > Peat | place...
AAAGCCCACCGGTTTGTTGAAAATATCGGTGAAATAGCTGGCAGAGCCGATGCCTTCGGCCGCGCCTGAACGGGTGAAGAAATCGGTGCTCTTCACCTCGCCGCCAACTGCCTTCGCCGCGGCCTGAAGGTCGCTGCCTTTTTTCAGCATATCCACCGCTTTGCCCACTTTCTCGGCGACCATCCGGTTGGTTTCGCCCTGGATATAATTTTGCCGCACCTGATTTTCCACTTCGGACAGCTCCGCGGGATGGGGGGGCCGAATGGCGGTAACCTCAGCGATAACCAGCTTGTTCCCCGCCTGAAACACCTGGCTTACTTCGCCCGGTTTCAAGCTCTGCACGGTAGGCCCCACTTGAGGATCGTTGCCGATGGGAGGGATCAGAGTGTTGGGACCATAGCTGGGCACATTCGCGAACTCCAAACCCAATTGACTCGCAATCTGCTGCGCTTGCTGCGGCGCTTTTACAAGCTGGGCGCGCGCTTTGTCGGCCAGCTCCTGCATGCGGTCGAAAACAGTCTGATTTTTTAACGCCAGGACGATCGCTGGCCGAACCTCGTCCAGCGTCTGCAAATGGGCCGGCTGCTTCTCCAGAACCTGAATAATGTGGAAGCCGTATTCGGTGGTGACGACGTTGCTGATTTCGTTGGGCTTCAAAGTGAAAACCGCATCCTCGAAATTCTTCACCATCTGGCCGCGGGAAACCCAACCCAGATCTCCGCCTTTTTGCGCGGAACCCGGGTCCTGCGAACTCTTCTTGGCGACTTCGGCGAAATCGGCGCCGCCTTTGATCTGCTTGAGCAGCGCTTCGGCCTGGGCCTGGATCTTCGGAACTTCGTCTTTAGGCTTATTGGCGGTGCTGAGCAGAATGTGGCGCGCGTGCACACGCTCCGGCGTCCGGTAATCGTCCTTGTGGGCGTTGTAATAATCCTGCACCTGGGTGTCGGTAATCTGGATCGTCTCGGCCACTTTGCCTTGGTCCGCGACGATCACTTGCAGATCGCGCGTGGCGGGCATATTGAAATAGCCCTTGTTTTTGGCGAAGTACGCGTTGATCTCTTCGGGAGTGGGTTTGACGTCGCCGATCAATTTGGTCGGCGTGAAACCAATGTAGTCTACTTTGATCTTTTCGTTCTGCTTTCCGTATTCCGCCTGTGCTTCGGCGGGAGTGACGATGATCCCTTCGGTGGCGATCATTTGAATTTCGTCTTCGTAGCTTTTCAAGCGCACATTGTCTTCAAAATCAGGGACCGGGATTCCGAACTGCTGCTCTACATATTGCTGATATTGTTCGGGTGGCAGGCTCCCGAACGGGAACGAGCGCAGGGTGGTAGCCAGGTCGCGATCGGAAATCCGAAATCCGAGCTGCTCCGCCTGGTAAGCCATGGCTCGCTCGGCGATGGCCTGATCTACTAACTGAGGCAGATAAGTGGAGGCGTAGGCAGGAGGCAGACGCTGGTTCTGCAAAGCGTTCCGTAGCTGCTGCTGCACCTCCCCTACGGTGACGGTGGACTTGCCGATCTCCGCCACCACCTGGTCTGCGCTCGAGTCAGCGGCGGTAATACCAGTTCCGGGAACCAGATAAACCAGCATGGAAAGCGCGACGATGGCGAGCATGGCGCCCAACATAATGCGCACGGCCTTGGCGCGGCTACGAAATAAATCAAACATGCGTAAAACTCCCTGTTTGCGGTGCTTGGGATCAGCGGCTGCTGAAAAGACCCGGCGGCTAGCGGCTTGCATACGGCCGCGGCATTCTCAACCCAGTCGGGATCTAAAACCAGTATAGTATAGCCTATCGGCACCGTCGTGCGATCGCTCCAGGCCCGAGGGTAATGTAGCGATATCGACACATCGCCGGCCCATGGCCCTGTTAGCGGGGTGTTACGATTGGTAGAAAGATCAATAGGTGAACAACATGGATGCTGAAACTATTTCTACTCTAAGAACCGTTTGCACCGCGGGACGTGCCAGTTCAGGTTTTAACGGCGATTGCAATGAGCGGCTGGAGCAGCTGGTAGCCGACGGCTTCCTGGTTGTAGTGAACGTGGCGAAAGCGAAGGGCCCTCGCAGCGCTTATAAGCCGACCGAAAAGGGCAAGGAACTGTTTCGCGAGCTCAATCGCAAGGGCGCAGCGTAATCCGGCGCAAGGAGCCTGAAGCAAACGGTGCTAACGCGCCGCCGCTTCTTTTCTAAGCTGCTCCTTCTTAAGCAAGACCGCGATCTTAAGCAAGACCGCGATCTCCGGGAACTCCTTCTTGGTATTCGACACAAACACGCCGTTGGCGAGCATTAGCGGCGTCCAGCCCAGGCGCGTTTTCGCATCCACCTGAGCGCCATGATCGATCAGGTATTTCACGATACCGATCTGCCCGGAGACCACCGCACCGTGCAAAGCCGTAGCGCCGGACCAGCGAACATCGCCCAGTGCGTTGGGCGGCATGTTATTGATGTTGAGTGGATAGTTGAGCAGTAAATATTGGCCGTCGCCTTCCATCGGATATTCGCCAAAATCGGCATGGGCGTTAATATCGTTGCCTAGCTCCAGCGCCACCTTCAGCGCCTCCAGCCGTTCGCTTTCCGGACATCCAGCATACGGGCCGGGACTCTCACCATCCCAATAGCCAATGCCCGCCGCGGCCATAAGCGGGGTAATGTTCTGGACGGTGGGCAACTTCGGATCGGCGCCTCCGGCCGCGAGCACGCGCATGTAGGCGGCATCCCCACCTTGCGCGGCCAGGTAGAACGGCGTAGCTCCGACGTAGCTGATGTACTTGCGTCCGATCGGGATGTCGGGAGGCAGCTTCACCTGCCCGAAATCGCGGTTGTACTTGATCTCTTTCCACTCGATGCGGACGTTCGGATTTGCACCGTGGGCAAGCAAGGCTTTGGCCAGTTCCAGGCTGTCCACCTTGCCTTGTGGAACAGGAGGACCAACCGGCGCCATGCCCGCGCCAGCGCTGGGGCTGGATCCCGGCCGCCGCAGCCAGGCGAGCGAGTGGAGAACCGATCCGCGCGGGTCCGGCGCATTCGGATTCGCGCCGTGCTCCAGCAGAACCATGGCCAGCTCGTAATAAGCATTTACCACCGCCATCCCCAATGCGCTGGTGCCGTCAGGCGCGACATCGTTTACCCCGGCACCGTGCGCCAGCAAAAGCTTCGCGGCTTCAATGTGTCCATTGCGGACCGCGAACAGAAACGGAGTAAAGCCGCTGTTAGACTTCGCTGTCACCTGGGCGCCAAACTCGATCAGCATCCCGGCGGCATCGGCATTGCCCTCCGATGCCGCCCACATCAGAGCGGTCTGGCCCTTCCAGGGTTCTTTCGCATTGGCATTCGCTCCGTGTACCAGCAACAGCTTGACGGCGTCTACTTTGCCGGTGAGCGACGCTGTCATCAGCGCCGTTTCACCTTGCTCGGAGGTTGCGTTGGGGCCGGCGCCCGCTTTCAAGAAGCGATCAATCATGGCGGCGTCGCCATTGGTGCACGCGAGCGAAAGCGGCGTGATGTTGTAACGCGAGGCAGCTTTGACGTTCGCGCCGGCTCTGAGCAGCAGATCCGCGACCTCCAGATTCCCGCGTTGCGCCGCCCAGTGCAGCGCCGTGAAACCGTCCGCCTCCCTTGCATTCGCGTCCGCGTGCTGCGCCAGCAGCGAACGAACCGCTCGCGTGTCGCCATCCTTTACGGCGTCCATCAGTTCCGTAAAACGCAGATCGGCGGCTTGCATGCAAGCGGCAGTAAATGCGAGGAAGCTGAGGACGCGCAGATGTTTAGCCACAGTTTGAGTGTAATATATCAGTTAGGTGGTCAAGTCTATAGCAGTGTTTCTCCTCGGTTCGACGGCCATCATCTGCTCCGGCGCGCCAATCTCCCCCGCTCCCGCCGCTGTATTCAATACGTACTGTACAACCTGCCATAACGCCAAGCTCAAAACCGCTGGATTCGTTCTGGATCCGGCCGAGTTGGACCATGTGGGCGACCACGCCGAGGTGTGGGAGAAGGTTGTCAAGAAACTGCGATCCGAGTCCATGCCGCCGGCCCGCATGCCCCGCCCCGACGAAGCCACTTACAATTCCGCGGCGTCGTGGCTGGAGAACGAGTTGGACCGCGCGGCTCGCGAACACCTGGAGCCGGGCAAACTGCCCCTGCTGCATCGGCTGAGCCGCACCGAATATGAAAATGCGGTGCGCGATCTGCTGGCCCTGGATGCACTGCCCAAGGAAATGGATTATTCCATGCTCCTGCCGGCCGATAACGCCAGCAGCGGATTCGACAATATCGCCGATCTTTTGTTCGTTTCGCCCACCGCGATGGAAAGCTATCTGGAGGCAGCGCGCAAAATCAGCCGCCTGGCGATCGGCGATCCTTCCATGCCGGTGATGGTGAATACCTACCGGCTCTCGGGCGAACACACGCAGGATGTTCGTGTGGAGGGACTGCCGGTTGGGACGCGCGGTGGATTGGGAGTCCGCAGCGACGTGCCGCTGGATGGCGATTATGTCTTCAAGATTGAGCTGGCAGGGCCGCCGCACGAGCCGGAACAACTCGAAATCACTGTGGACGGCGCCCGGGCGCAGATTATGGAGCTAGGAGAGAAGGCGCAGACGGGCGCTGCCCCTCGCGGTCCACGGGGGCCCCAAAAGCCTCTGGAGATTCACCTGCCGCTGAAGGCCGGGCCGCGCATGATCGGCGTGACCTTCGTACAAAAGACGGAAGCGCGCGACGAGAATACCGTGCGGCCTCGCATGCGAGGACGCGGAACTGAGCTGGCCATCGAGATGGTGACCATCAGTGGTCCCTATAAGGGCCAAGCCAAAGGACAAGTCCCCCCGGATACACCCAGCCGAAGGCGGATTTTTGTGTGCCGGCCGGTCACCGGTTCGAGCGCAGCGGACGAAATGGCTTGCGCCAGGCGAATTCTTTCTACGCTCCAACGCCGCGCCTACCGGCACCCGGTTACCGATGCCGACTTGCAGGATGTGATGCCGTTCTATATCGAAGGGCGCAAGGCTGGCGATCAGGATGGCAGTTTCGATCGCGGCATCGAGCAGGCAGTGGAACGGCTGCTGGTAAGCCCGCAGTTTCTGTTCCGCATCGAACGCGATCCGCCGAATGTCGCGCCCGGCGCTCCTTTTCGCGTCAGCGATCTGGAACTTGCGTCGCGCTTGTCGTTTTTCATCTGGAGCAGCATTCCCGACGACGAGTTGCTCACCGTGGCAGCGCGCGGGAAGCTGAAGGATCCCATTGTTCTGGAGCATCAAGTGGGGCGGATGCTGGCGGACGGGCGCGCCGAATCGCTGGTGACTAATTTCGCCGAACAGTGGCTCTACATCCGCGATATCGAGGCCAAGAAACCGGACGATCTGCTGTTCCCGGATTTTGACGAGACCCTGCGCGAAGGCTTCCGCAAAGAGACCGATCTTTTCCTGGACAGCGTTCTGCTGCATGGGAATCACAGCGTCCTGAATCTGATGAACGCGAATTATTCGTTCCTGAACGAGCGGTTAGCAAAGCATTACGGAATTCCGAACGTGGAAGGAAGTTACTTCCGCCGTGTTACCTTTCCTCCGGACAGCCCGCGCGGAGGCTTGTTGGGACAGGGCAGCATTCTCACGCTGACTTCTTATGCCACCCGCACATCGCCGGTGCTGCGCGGGAAATGGATTTTGGAAAACATCCTGGCCAGCCCTCCTCCGCCGCCCCCGCCCAATATTCCGGCGCTCAAAACAAGCGCCGGTGACAACGGCAAGCCGTTCACCATGCGGCAGGCCATGGAGGCGCATCGCGCCAATCCGGTATGCGCCAGTTGCCATGCGCGCATGGATCCGATCGGATTCGCCATGGACAACTTCGACGCGGTGGGAGCGTGGCGCGACAGCGATGCCGGACAGTCCATCGACGCCTCCGGCGTTCTCCCGGACGGGACGAAATTTAATGGAATCGCCGAGCTGAAAAAGGCTTTGCTGCGGCATCCGGAACAGTTTGTTCAGACGGTAGCGGAGAAACTGCTGATGTACGGGATCAGCCGCAACGTCCAGTACTACGACCAGCCGGCGGTACGCGCCATCGTGCAGCAGGCGCGGGTGAGTAACTACCGTTTTGCTTCTCTCGTCTTAGGCGTAGTGAAGAGCGCGCCATTCCAGATGCGAAGATCGCAGGAAGAGCCGGCCAAACCGCCCAGTGTCACGACCGCCGCTCGTCTGAATTAGTTTAAGAAGGAGAATTTCGACAATGTTTCTCACCAATGTGGCGCTGGCCCGCCGGACATTTCTGCGCGGGATGGGCGCTACCTTGGCGCTGCCCTTTCTGGACGCCATGGCGCCCGCGCTCCGGGCTACATCCGTGAAACCGGCGCCGCGGCTGGGATTTGTCTACACTCCGAACGGATTTATTCAGGATCAATGGATTCCCAAGACCCTGGGCGCCGGATATGAGCTCACTTCCACGCTGCAGCCGCTAAAGGCAGTCCGCGACAACCTGCTGATCGTAAGCAACCTGGCTCATTTACAGGCCAATACGTTCGGCGACGGCGTGGGCGATCATCCGCGCGCTTCAGCCGTGTGGCTTAGCGGCGTTCACGCCTGGGACCGGACGCAGCCCGGCATGGAGGTTCGGCTGGGGACCACGGCCGACCAGCTTGCGGCGCGCGTGATCGGCAAGGATTCGCAGGTGCCTTCGATGGAACTGGTGCTGGAAAAGCCCACCGCGATCGCCTGCGATACCAGCGACTGCTTCTTCGTCAACACCATTTCCTGGCGCAATCCCACCACTCCCAATCCGGCCGAGGCTCATCCCCGGCTGGTGTTCGAACGCTTGTTCGGCGAAGGCGGCAGCACGGCGCAGCGGATGGCGCGGATGCAGCAAACCGGCAGCATTCTGGATTCGGTGCTGCAGGAAGTGAGCCGGCTGCAGGGCACGCTGGGACCGGGCGACCGCACCAAGCTGACCGAGTATCTGGATTCGGTGCGCGAGATTGAACAGCGCATCCAAGCTACCGAGAAGAAGGGCGCCACTTCGCCGATCGAGCTGCCGGATCGTCCCGTGGATGTTCCGGATAGTTTCGAAGAGCACGCCAAGCTGATGTTCGACCTGATGGTCTTGGGTTATCGGGCCGACGTGACGCGCGTTTTCACCATGATCATGGCGCGCGAACTGAGTTCGCGCACCTATCCTAATATCGGGGTGCCGGAACAGCATCACGCGGTGTCGCACCATCGCAACGATCCGGCGCTGATCGCAAAGAAGCAAAAGATCGACGCCTATCACGTGTCGCTTTTCGGATATTTCCTGGAAAAGCTGCAGAACACGCCGGACGGGGACGGATCGCTGCTGGACCACAGCCTGATCCTTTACGGCGGCGGCATCGGGAACGGCAACCTGCACGAGCACACCAACCTGCCTCTGTTGATGGCGGGTAAGCTGGGGGGAACGATCCAACCCGGCCGGCACGTCATGTATCCAGACAATACTCCCATGAGCAATTTGCTGCTGACAGTTCTGGACAAAGCGGGCGTGCACGCCGAGAAGCTGGGCGACAGCACCGGTCCCATCCAACCCGACTATCTCAGCGTCTAGCAATTCAGACCGAACTCATCTCGCGCCGCGCGACTTAGGAATCTGTTCGAGTAATTCCGCGATCTTACCTAGTAGTTTCGCCTGTTCACGGTTAAGCGAGCTTCACGCGCAACACATTCTCACGGCAACTTGTATCTAACGGTTGAGGCAGCTTTGAGCGCCTCACTAGCTATCGGAGGCGAGCGAGGTAATGCGTCCCGATACCTTACCTCCCCTTTTCGGACTGTTGGTACTGGTACAGGTGTTTATGATCTTCTCAGTGATTGGCGTAATTAGTCTGATTCTGACGGCGACTAATGAGAATCGCGCGAATAGTTCGGAAGTCCATGACGTTCAAGCCAGGCCGCCCCGCGTCGCCAATTTCGACGAAGCGCGCCAGCTCTATTTACAGAAGGCGAATCTGCTCCTGGCCAACGGAAAGCAGGCCGAGGCCGGCGCAAACTACATCGAGCTGGGCGAGATCACGCAAGTGCATGGATTGTTACCCGCCGCTGAAGCCATCTACAAAAAGGGTATTGGCCTTCTGAAGCGCAGCGAGCAGCCTAACGATCCGCGTCTGGTGATCGCATTGGACGACCTGGGCTGGCTGTACATTACCTGGGGAAGAGTGCTGGACGGCGCGCGCCTGCTGGACCAGGCGCGGTCTAAGGCGGATCTGGTGCAGCCAGACGATCCTCGGCTCATCCGGCACCTGGATACCCAGGCTGCTTATCTGCTGGTGGAAGGTAAGTACTCAGAGGCCGAAAAGTCCTGGACCCAAGCTCTGGACATCGGAAAGATGAATTATGGACCCGACAGCCCGGAATATGACAGTATCCTTGTACACTACGGTCAGGGCAGCGAGATAATGGGCGATTATAAGAACGCCGAACAGCTGTTCCAACGATACCTTGCAATTGAAGACCGACAACCTCCGGCAGAGCCTTCGGCGCGGGCGGTAGCGGCCGGGGAATTGGCCCGTATCTACACCGAATTACACAAATATTCACAGGCTCAGTCCTGGTTTAATACCGCAACCAGCATCATGAACCTGGATCCCGACCACGCGCCGCTGGCCCGTTCGATCATCTTGTCGTATTTGGGCGACTACTACATGGCGCAAGGAGAATGGTTCAAGGCGCAAGCGCCGTATCGCGACGCCCTGAGTATCCAGCAGAAAGTGCTGGGCGATAACCGCGCCGTAGCGGCGTCCATGATGTCACTGTCCAATGCGCTGAAGAAGCTCCATCTTAAGGACGAGGCTAAGGACTTGGTAAAACGCGCCCAGGCGATCCTATCGGTGCAACAGAAGCAGAATCCGCTCGCTGACGAGACAGTGGATGTCATGGCCCTGCGGCGCCCGTAAATAGTCCTTCCCGTAGATTGTCCTTAGAGAGAGACCGGCTCCCTGACGGTCGCGGCTCCCTAAAGACCAGTAGACATTCACCCGCGATACAGAGCGGCGCCTGTAAACAGAGCCACGACTGTGAGGGAGTGGATGACGCCGTCTTCTAACGAAACTGCCTCTTGTACAACAAAGTGACGCTGAATATTCCGTTGTAATCCCGCAGAGCCTGCGCCGACCATTGCGGGGTAAAGGTCCACTGTACCTGAATGGTTTCGGCATTAGCAGTATTAAGCCCGGTTACATAAGTGAAAGTCAAGTTATTCGAGATCTGTTGTTGAACACTAAGTTGCGCCTCGGGTAATTGCGATCCGGAAGTAAATGCCGGATTGATCTTAAGCTGCGTGACACCGAAAACCCGCTGTAATTGGTTGGTTACCGGATCGGCCAGCGCGCGGCCTACGATGGCCGATTCACCCATCTGCTGAAAGCTCTGGGGCTGGAGCTGGGGCGAATTGGCGAGTAGAGTAGGATCCGACGTGGGAGTGGTTCCGGTAGCCAGCAGGCTGACAATCTCTTGAAACTGAAGCGGCGGATCCGATGTGTAACTCAATTTCATGTTATCGATGGGTCCGGTGACTTTCAGCACGACGTTCACGCCCTGCGTCTCGGTTTGGAGGCTCAAATCGAGAACGGGTTCAATGCGGACCGGATTGTAGAACGCTATTGTGCCGTTATTCACGGTGTAAGTGGATCCGAAGAACAGCAGCTTACCCTCGGTAATCTGAACGCGCCCCAATACCCCCGGATTGCCTGCCGTGCCGCGGACCCGAAGATCGGTAGTTAGCTCCAGGTTTTGGGCCAGCGAGGATTGCACGCCCAACGCGCTGGAGCTTCGCACTCGAATATCCAGCCGCATGCTTTCCAACAGTGGCGAAGGCGTGGAGGGGGTTTGCACGGGCGGGGCAGCCAGGCTCAATAAAGAGCCGAGGTCGGTGCGCGTGGCATAGGAGACCTCTTCCAGGGTCACCGTCCCGGTGGTTGAGCTGCTCTCCGTTGTGCCCGACAAATTCAGGTTCGCGGATGCCACGATTCCCAAGCCCTGCTGAACCATCACGCGCACCCGGGTTGCCTTGGCCCGCAGCCCGAATCGCAGCGTGTCGCTTAGCGTCGCCGATCCCGTGACAGTTATTCGTCCTCCACCCGCTTCAGCGGTGAGAGTGCGGATCACCGCGCTTTTTCCATTCAGGGCGATTACGCCGTTCGATTTCCACACGCCCGTCGGCAGCCCGGTGTAATCGAAGGAGGCGTCATGCAGCTCCACCTGCCCGGTCAGACGCGGATTGGCCGCCGATCCCCGCACTCCGGCCGCGAGCACAATGTTGCCGGAAGACGTGATGGCTTGGTCGAACTGCTGGAGGATCGCAAGATTCACGTTGCCATTGAACGCGAGATTCATTGCATCGCCGTTGAGCGGCAGTGTGCCGGTGGCCTGAAAGTCCGTTTGCGGTCCCGTGAGGTGCGCGCTCTGAATTTTGAGCGCTGCCCGATCCAACGTAGCGGCAAGAGGACCTTGATTCTGCAGCACCACCGGCTTTGCGTTGTGGAACACGGATGGGGCGCCGCTGACCTGAAGACGCGTCACCTGAATCAACCCGCGCACTTGTTGGGCATTCATGAGGGGGCCGTTCACCTTAAGCTGCCCGTCGCCGGAGGCCTCAAAGCCGCGGCCTTCCCCCGCGTCGTACCCCAAAAAGGGCCGCAGTCCGGCCCAATCCACATTTTTGAAAGTGACTTGAGCATTGGTGGGATAGTCGTTTGTGAGCTGCACGCTTCCACGGCCTTGAATGGACGCGCCGGCCATGCCTGAATCCAGAGTGAAGTTGGTGCGGCCGCCGGTGGTGTTGGCTGCGACATTGAGATCGCCGAGCTTCTTGCCGTTGATTGCGAGACCGGTGGCTTTGATAGCGCCGTTGACCTGGCGAACCAGAACGCGCGGTTCGCCAGAACGAAGGCTCCCGTCATAAAGCTGGGCCGCGCCTGACAGATTCACTTGTATAGCGCCGCCTAGCCCCGGGCGATCTTCCACCAATGTTTTTACGCGCCCGAGATCGATGCTGTTGGTGTCCACGCGGAATTGCAGACTGCCGGATTCCAGGTTCCCCGCCGCGTGATCGTAGTGCGCCGTCAAATCCAAACGAGACGGTCCGGATGCCAGCTCCAGTTGTGAAACGTCGATGCTTTGGGGTTGATAATCCAGCCGGGCGTGCACGCGATCCACGGCGTCGTCGTAGATGGTCCCGTTGGAGAGAGTCAAATCCGCATGGCCGGTTGGATTTGCAATAGTCCCGGTGAAGTTTGCCGTTCCTGAAAGCATTCCTTTCACCGGGATGTCATTGCCATCGGCGACGGCGCGATCCGCGACGGCGAGCGCTCGTTGAACAGGGAGGTTGGCAAGGCTGGCGCTCGCGGCGGTGGGATAATCGCGCGCCAGTTGGGTGCTTCCGGTGAGGTTAATATTAGAGCCCGCGAAGTTCGAAGTGAGGTTGTAATTCACCGCCTGGCCGCTGGTGTTGGCATTCGCCGTGAGATCGCCGTAATTCTGACCTTCCGATTGAAGCCCGCGCACGCTTGCGTTTCCATTCAGTCTCGTGATTTGAAATTGTCCCGACAACTCGCCTGTGGCGTTCACGTTGAGCTGAATTACCCCAGCGGTATTCGGGCGCTGCTTCTGCACAGCGCTGAGCTGCGATAAATCAATGCGATTGCTCTGAACGACGGCTCGCAATTGCCCCCTGGTGAAGCTATCGCGTGGATGCTGGAATTGCCCGGTGAGGTTCACGCGCGCGGAGCCCAGTTCCACGTATGCGGCCGGAACGTTGACTAACTGGTCGGTCAGCTTCACCTGCGCCTCCGCGCGATCGAACGGCTGCCCCTGGACCATGCCGTTACTTACAACCAGCGAACCTGCGCCTTGCGGATCGCCGAGCGTACCGTTCACGTTGAGATTTGCGCCGAGCTGTCCCGAGCAGCCGTTGCTTGGCTGGCCGGCCAACGCGAGCAGATCCGCCAGGTCGCCATTATGGACCGAAGCAGTCACGGCCAGCGGTGCGCTCGGGAGCGCCTTCCAATCGTGCAGCCCGAGCGATCCGGCAAACTGCGCTTGCATTTGGTTTCGGTTGAGACTGCCGTTCTGAATTGCGACACTGCGGCTGGTTATGGTGGCGTCTGCAGTGAAGCTGTCGAACTCGCGGCCCGTCAAGCTGAACCGGTCAGCGGTGAGACGGCCGGAAATAGTGGGGGCGCTCAGGCTGCCCGAGACTTTGCCGGCGAAGCTGGCTTGGTCGCCACGGAGCACGATCGCGGGGCGTGAGCTGGGAGGGAGCGCAGCGAAAAGATCGTCGAGATTCGTGGTTGTTATCGCCACATTCAACTGCTGGCCCACCGATCCGTCGATACTGAGGCGGGAATGCGGTAGCGCGAGAAGCGATCGTGAAATGGAAACGTCATCGCGTGCGCCCGAGTAGTCCGCGGTCAGGTTGCCGGAAAGCGGAATCCCGTGCGATCCGGGAGCGATGGAAAGCCTGGCCTGAGCTGTCAACCCGCGCAGGCCGGTGGTCAAATTGCCCGCCATATCCATGGGGCCGGAGAGTACGCCATCATAAGGCAGGCGAGCTACGCCGGCCGCTCGTATTGCGGCGGCAAGGTCGAAATGCTTCAGGACGCCACGCAGTTGATAAGCATTCCAGTGTTTCAGAGATGCATCGCCCGAAAACTCGCCACCCAGTGCGGATGCCCGCAGTTCCGATACCGTCAGATCGCTGTGCGAACTTAGGGTGACGAGGCCGGCCAGCGTCGCCATGTCGTTAGGAAACGTGGGCTGGTTCAGCAGCCTTCCCAATTCCCCCAATGCCAGGCGGCTTTGGAAAGAAAGGCCGCGATTGAAAATTCCTGAGGCCTCCAGATTGGAATGGCCGAGCGTCAGATGCAGCGCGCTCACTGCGATCGCATCGTTGGCGTTGCTTGCAGTGGCGTCCAGATCGATTACCGATGGAATATTTCGCGCGTTCAGCGCCCAGGACAGATCCGCGGCGTTATTCAAATCGGCCAGCGCAATATGTCCGGCGGCGTGCACCGACAGCCGCGGATTCTTCAGATCTCGAATGGATGCGCTTAGCGTAAGGGCCGACCCTTTTGAAAAAACGCTGGCATTCTTCACGTCTATGCGATCGCGGGAGATCACAACGGGCACGTTGATCGTGAAATCCACCGGCGTATTGCGTCGCGAGGCAACGCCCGAAACAACAAAAACGGGTTGCAGCGAGAGTTGTCCCAGATACTCCTGGCTCAAAATGTTGTAAGAGAGCTGCGCGCGGAAATTATTTGCGCTCACGTTCAGGGCTTGTTTCTTCGCGGCGAAAGTGAGTGACCCATTCGTGATTTCGAATCGCCCAATGGCGAGGTCCACAATGGTTTGAAGCGGCTGGTTCGTATTCGATTTGCGGCGCGGCGCGGGAATGTTGGTATGGCCATCCGGATAGACAATTACATTGGCTTGCGGCCGATCGACGCCCAAATAGGTGATGTCCCACAGATGATGAAAGCTGGTGAACAGGCGCAGATTCAATTCCACGCGCGCCACGCCCAGCATAGGCGCTACGGCTGGGGGCTCGGTTCCATGAATCACCAAATCCGTGGCCACCGCCGACAGACACGTCCAATCGAAATGGAACGTTCCGATCTCAGCTCTGGCGCCGGTGCTGTCCTCCACTGACGTCACAATACTTTGCTTGACGTAATTCTGGAACCAGCCCGAACGCACCACCAGAATGCCCGCCAGGGCCAGCACCACGATCAGCGCGGCCAAAGCAATAGCGGCATTGCGAACCATTCTCATGGGACGCTTCATCGTAAATCTCACTGCTCAAACGCTCCCGGTTTGAACTCCACATGCAGGCTCTTGCGCTCCTGGTCCAGCCAATCGTCAAAAGCTTGATTGATGCGCTCACCCTCGAGGGTGTTGCGAATCGTTGGCTCCACTGCCTCCAGACTGTTATCCTTGGGGTACCGCTTGCGCAGCTCGACGTAATGCTCGTCGTAGAAATCGCGCACCTCTTCATCGGTGACCACCACCCCGCCGCGAAAGCGCTGATCGATAAATTGCAGCACGGTTAGCTGCCACAGCAGTTGTGCGTGCAGCTCGGGTTCGGTTAGACCGTAGCGCTGCAAAGCGTCGCGGAGGCGTTGTTCAGAGCCGCTGAACCGGTCTCGCCGCAGTTCCATTTCCAACTGAGCCGCTTCGGAATCGGGCGGACGCCGATAGCCGCCGCTGACGATATCATCGCGAATAATTTGCTGCGTGATCAGCCGCTCGGCCGCTTCCTTCCTGGCGCTCGCGTTCAGGTTAAGCGGCGTCCGATTGAGGAAGTCCGTGAGACGGATATCACGATCAATATCGCTCAACTTGATGATGTGCGTACCCGCGATTACCGCGATGCGGTCCAGAATTACAGCTCCCGAAAGAAGCGCGCACGAATAGAACAGAATGGATAGGCCGGCGGTTGACAGCACGCGGCGCATGTTAGAAAGTCTGCCCGATCGAAAAGAAGAATTGGAAATGGCTGATGCTCTGCGGCGTACTCTGGCAGTAACTCGGCAGTTGCGAAGTAGGAATATTCGGGTTGCAATTCAATATTTGCGCCGGCGTCCCTGAGAATCCCACATAGGACGGCGGATTAATGCTGTAAGCCAGATCCACGCGAACCGGTCCCACTGGGGTTCGATAACGAATTCCGAATCCCACGTCATGAACCATGTAGTTGAAGTCCTGCGGATTATTCTGGTGGAAGCGAAAGGAAATATCGCTCAATCCGCTATAGACGTTGCCCATGTCGTGGAATATGACGCCCTGGATATTTTGAGCGATGAATGGAAAGCGCAGCTCAATATTATTGATAAAAAGTGCGTTGCCGCCCAGCGGAAAACCGGTGGGTTCGGACGACGGACCGCCCGGCACCAGCGACGCGCCGATGTCGCGGGGACCGGCCTGATTGAAGGGGAAGGCGCGCAGCGAATCCGCGCCGCCCGCATAGAAACGTTCCGGCAAAGGAACGGATTCCTGAGCGTCGATACCGGCCGGAGGCGAGAAGGGCACGATAACTCCAAATTGCGTCTGGCGTGCGAGCACCCAGGATTTTCCGATCGGATAGTAAGTGGCGTTTCGCAACAGCGCGCGGCCGAAGCTGCGCTGGGAGCCGAAAAATCTTCCGCTCAAATCGAAGCTCGCGGTATTGTACATACCGTGGCGCGGATTTGCGGGATTATCGCGACGGTCCTGAATCAAGTTGGCGGAAAGTATCCCCAGCCGAACGCTCTGCAGAAACTGGGAAACCAACAGAACGGGGATCACAATGTCGCTCACGCTGTCTTTCCGGAAGGACGCTTCCAACTGCCCCGTAAAGCCGCGTGAGAATCGCTTGGAGAGTTGCACGGACGCTTCCTCCCGGCGCGCGGCGAAAGTGCGAACATCCAGCGTGTCGTCATACAGCAGCTTGTAGGTAAGGCTTTGCCCGTCGACGCCGAGAAACCGGGGCT
>Ga0181525_10002355_pt1 | contig 15485 bp, 12 predicted proteins | sample PEATcosm2014_Bin_48_FD_121100 | JGI IMG/M metagenome (GOLD analysis project Ga0181525, IMG submission 121100) | Peatland microbial communities from MTU Mesocosm Facility, Houghton, MI, USA - PEATcosm2014_Bin06_10_metaG | ecosystem: Environmental > Terrestrial > Soil > Wetlands > Peat | place...
ACAGCGGTTTCGGCACCGTCACCGGCAACGGCAACGGCAACGGCAACGGCAACGGACACACGGCTGTTTTCCATCACCTTGCGCCAGTCCGGCCACAGCGTGCCGTGCCGCGCGGACCAGACGATCCTGGCGGCAGCGGAAGGCGCCGGCCTGCCGCTGCCGTTTTCCTGTCGCGAGGGCCGCTGCGGCACCTGCCGGACGCGAATGGTTTCCGGCCAGGTCGACATGCGGCACGCCGGCGGCATCCGCCAGCGCCAGATCGACATGGGCGATATCCTGGTGTGCTGCAGCCGACCGCTGTCGGATGTGGTGCTGGAAAAATAGCCACCTGCCGGACTGGCACCCCGGCCGACCGCGGCTCCCTCCAGGGCACACCCGCAGCGCACAATCGACGCCACCCTCCTATACTATCGCCCCTGGGGGTGCCGCCATGACCAGACGCTGCCATCACCTCGATTTCGTCAGGACCGATCGGGCTCACAGCCGCGGCTGTGAAGAATGCCTCAAGCTGGGCGACACCTGGGTACACCTGCGGTTGTGCCGCACCTGCGGTCATGTCGGTTGCTGCGACGACTCCAAGAATAAGCACGCGACCGCACATTTCCACGCGACCCAACATCCGATCATCACGTCGATCGAACCGGGTGAGAGCTGGAGCTGGTGCTACATCGATGAACTGGTCATGGAGTTGAAGTGACTCCGGTAGTTGCGCCGGGCAATGAGCTGCTGCGGACCCGCCGCAGCCAGATGTTCCCAAAACTCACCGCGGCGCAGATTGCGCGCCTTGAGCGCCACGGCGATCACACGCAGTTGCACGCCGGCGAAGTACTGTTCGATGCCGGCGACCGGCCACGCAGGTTTTTTGTGGTGCTCTCCGGCACCATTGAACTGCTGATCGCGCGCGTCAGCGGCTACGAACTGTTCTACACGCTGACGCAGGGAGATTTCAGCGGCGAGATGAGTGCACTGCGCGGCAGTGCCGGCATGGTGCGGGCGCGCGTCGGCCAGGACGGCAGCGTGATCGCGATCGATGTCGAACGCCTGCGCACCATCGTGCAGACCGATGCGGAGCTTAGCGAGCTATTCATGCGCGCCTTCATCCTGCGGCGCATGGGACTGATATCGGAACGCACCTGCGATGTGGTGCTGGTAGGCTCGGGTCATTCTGCCGACACGCTGCGACTGAGCGAATTCCTGACCCGAAATACCGTCCCGTTCGCCACACTCGATGTCAATACCGACACCGACGGGCAGGCGGTGCTGGAGCGCTTCCATGTGCCGGCCGAAGACGTGCCGGTGGTCATCTGTCACGGCGAGAGTGTGCTGAAGAATCCGAGCAACTTCGAACTGGCGACCTGCCTGCGCATCAACCCGCAGATCGATGAGACCCACGTGCACGACCTGCTGATCGTGGGCGCCGGCCCCGCCGGGCTCGCAGCCGCGGTATACGCCGCCTCCGAGGGACTGGACGTGCGTGTGGTGGAGGTGATCGCACCAGGAGGACAGGCCGGCACCAGTTCCAGGATTGAAAACTACCTGGGCTTCCCGACCGGCATTTCGGGCCTCGCGCTGGCAGGTCGCGCACTCTCGCAGGCGCAGAAATTCGGCGCCAGCCTGAGCGTCGCCTCGCAGGCGATCGGCCTGCGCTGCGATCGCCGGCCGTACCTGTTGGAGCTGACGGAAGGCGGGTCGGTGCGAGCCCGCATTGTGCTGATCGCCAGTGGCGCACAGTATCGCGCGCTGACCATCGACAACCTGCCGCGTTTCCTTGGCGCCGGTGTGTATTACGCCGCCACCGCACTGGAAGCCAAGCTGTGCCGTGGCGAGGAGATCGCCATAGTCGGCGGTGGCAACTCGGCCGGCCAGGCCGCGGTTTTCCTGGCCAGCTCCTGCAAGCAGGTCCATATCCTGGTGCGCGCGGACGGACTGGCCGAGAGCATGTCGCGCTACCTGATCCGCCGCATCGAGGACAGCCCGAACATCAGTGTGCACACCCACACCCAGGTGGTAGCGCTGGAAGGCGAGCACGAACTGCAGCGCATCACCTGGCGCTGCGCTGCGGATGGAAGCGAGGCGCGGCATGAGATCGCGCACCTGTTCCTGATGACCGGCGCGCGACCGAACACCCACTGGCTGAAAGGCTGTATCGCACTCGACGACCCCGGTTTTGTCCGCACCGGGCTGGACCTGCGGCCGGAGGACCTGGCGGCGGCGCGCTGGCCGCTGGCGCGCCAGCCCTACCTGCTCGAGACCAGTCTGCCGGGGGTATTCGCGGCCGGGGACGTGCGCTGCGGCAGCGTCAAGCGCGTTGCCGCCGCGGTCGGTGAAGGTTCCAGCTGCGTGCAGTTCGTGCATCGCGCGCTGCGCGAATTCTCCGAGGCAGCGCAGCAGCCGGCAGCGCAGCAGCCGGCAGCACAGCAGCCGGCATCACAGCAGCCGGCATCACAGCAGCCGGCATCACAGCAGCCAGCACCGGCGTAATTGCCGGCGGCGAGCCTTGAACCTGCCGCGCTCCCCGGGATTCTGGCGCTGCCTGCCGCTGGCGTTGCTGCTGGCGGGCGATGCCCAGACGCTCGCGGCCGCTGCTTCCGATGACCAGCTGTCGATAAAACTCGAATAGCAGCCCTGGACCGGCGATCTGCCCGGCATGATCGCGCGGCGCGTTATCCGGGTATTGGTGCCCTACAACCGCACTCTGTACTTTGTCGACCTCGGCGGCACTCAACGCGGTCTGAGTTACGACTTCATGCGCGCCTTCGAGGACGACCTGAACAGCAGGCTCGGGCTTGGCGAATTGCGCGTCCACGTGGTGTTCATCCCGGTATCACGCGCCCAGCTGCTGCCGCTGCTGATCGCCGGTCAGGGCGATGTGGCAGCCGCCAACCTGACGATCACCCCGCAACGCCTGGATGTGGTGGATTTTGCGAGCCCTGCCGCCCGCAACGTCAAGGAGCTGATCGTGACCGGTCCGGGCGCCCCGCCGCTGGAGACGCTCGATGACCTGGCCGGCAAGGAGGTCTACGTCAGTCGGGCAACCAGCTATTACGACAGCCTGGTGACGCTCAATCAGCGCTTCAGCGCACGCGGACTGGCGCCGATGCGGCTGCGCGAGGCGCCGGGCAACTTCGAGACCGAGGACATCCTGGAAATGCTTAACGCGGGGCTGGTGAACATCGCGGTGGCCGACGGCTATATCGGCAGGCTGTGGCGCCAGGTGTATCCCCACATCACGCTGCGCGAGGACCTGGTGGTGCATCAGAACGGCGATATCGCCTTCGCCATTCGCAAGCACAGTCCGCAGCTCAAGGGGCAGCTCGACGCCTTCACCCGCACCCACGGCCAGGGCACGCAATTCGGCAACGTTACGCTGCAGAAGTACCTGGGGCAGACGCACTGGGTGGAAAACGCCACCTCCGCGCAGGAGCTGCAGAAATTCAATACGCTGGTGAGCCTGTTCCAGAAATACGGCAGGCAATACGACGTCGACTGGCTGCTGATGGCAGCACAGGGCTATCAGGAATCGCAGCTCGACCAGAACCGGCACAGCGCGGCAGGCGCCATCGGGGTCATGCAGGTGATGCCGGCTACCGCGGAGAAATTGCAGGTCGGGGATATCACGCAGCTGGAGCCGAACATCCATGCGGGCGTCAAGTACATCCGCTTCATCGTTGATGAGTACTACAAGGATGATCCGATGGACGCGCTCAACAAGGTGCTGTTCGCGTTCGCCTCCTACAATGCCGGGCCGGCCAGGATCAGGGGGCTGCGCGCCGAGGCGCAGTCGCTCGGCCTGGATCCAAACGTGTGGTTCGACAACGTCGAGCGCGTCGCCGCCTACCGCATCGGACGCGAGACGGTGCAATACGTCGCCAACATCTACAAGTACTACATTGCGTACACACTGGTGCAGGACAATGTCGAGCACGACCTGGAAAAGCAGCGCTGAAGCGCTCGCCGCAGCGAAGGCCCTTATCGAGGCTCGCCGGCTTCAACCTCGGGCACAAGCTCGGCCGGATTTGGCGCCGGGCGCAACTCGGCCGCATATCCCGCGGCAATCCACGCATCCAGTCCACCGTGCAGCGGGCGCACGCGTTTGAACCCGTGCGTCATCAGCAGCCTCGCGACCTGGGCCGCCGACGCTTCGTTCGGGCAGGTGCAGTAAAGCACGATGTCGCGGTCGCGCGGCAATTGCTCGAGATGCTTAGTGGCATCCGACACGGTTATCCGCAGCGCTCCGGGAACTGTCCGCGGATCGAGCGCATGTGCGGTGGCCGATCGAACGTCGACGATCAGCGGCTCGGCGCCGGCTTGAATGAGCTGGAAGAGCTGGGCAGCGCTGATGCGCGCCATGCGCAACGCGGCAAAGAACTGGCGCCGGCGATACCATTTGTAGGCGACGTAGGCCATCAGCAACGCCACCAGTAGCACCGCCGCTGTCGAACCCACCCGCTGCAGAAGCGGTAGCAGATCATCTATCTGTGGGCGCAACCATATCCCAGCGCCGATACCGGTGCCGACCCAAATGGCCGCGCCCAATGCACTGAACAGCGCAAATCGAAACCAGAGCATGCCTGTTGCGCCGGCCAGGGGCGGGGCGAGAATGCTCAAACCGGGGATGAACTTGGCGACGACCAGCGAGCCCGAGCCCCAACGCTCGAAGTACGATTGTGTCTCGCTCACGCACGAATCGGGATTGATCGATATGCGACACAATAGCTTCATCACGCTACTGCCGTACCAACGTCCCGCCAGATACCACGCCGTGTTGGCGATCAAACAGGCTGCAACCGCGCTGAGGAACAGGTCGACCGCCGACAAGGTGCTGGTTGCGGCTATGGCTCCGGCGAGGATCAGCACCGGCATGGCGGGCAGCGGAAGACCGATCTGGTCGGCGAATACGCTGGCGACCACCACGAGCACACCGAACTCGGCGAAGACAGAGACAAATTTCTGCACCATATGAATCCAGGACACCTGGGCGGTACATTCACTATCAGATAGGCACCTACTGCCCGGCGAAGAAGAAGCGGCCCTTGATCGGAGACGTGGCGAACCAGGGCTGCTGCGTACCCTTTGTCGTGGCATCCACCTGGACGCCCACCTCGTTGAACATCGACAGGACATCGAGTCCCGGTGTCGCGATCGATTTGGCCAGCGCAAGCGTGTAAGGACTGTCGCCACCCGATTCGCCGTCCAACGCAACGTTTCCCGGCTGCGTCGCATAGGAGATGATCGTGCCTTCGGGAGCGCGCATCTGCGCAAGGCCGCCACTCGCGTCGCGCAGGCCGCGTCCGCCGAAGGGATTGTTCCGGCAAGCATCGAGAATGACGACCTTCAAACTTGCACCTGAGTCCTCCAGTTCGCGAAGCACCAGCGCGACGTCGACCAGCTGAACGTCTGCATCCGACGGCTTATTTGGATTGGCATCGATGGGCACCAGAAAATTCGCGCCCTGCATCTGCAACCCATGACCCGCATAGTAAAAGACGCCGACTGCGCTGCCTGGGAGAAGGTTGCCGAACGCGGTCAGTGCCTTGATCAGGGTGCCGCGATCGAGGTCGATCAATGGCCCGCCGGCAACGAGATCGAAGCCGTCTTTCTTCAACGCCGCGGCGACCAACCGAGCATCAGTAGCGGTGTTGGCGAGCCGCGGCACATTCTGATAGCCGGCGTTCCCGATGACGAGCGCAACGCGCCTTCCAGCGGCGGTGCCGAACGAGGCGGGTACTGCTGCAGGGAGATCTGCCACCACGGGAGAACCGGCAATCTTTGCCCCTGGAGGCGTCGGGGAAGGGACGGACTTCATCGTGACGGACTTCATCGGCGCTGCGCCGGTGGTCGCAGACAACGCAAGTTTGGTCTCCAATTCGGTCGAACCATCGAGCGCCTGCGCGAACCGTTCAACCGCTTGATTCACGACAGGCTTGAAATGCAGCGACATCGCAAAGGAAGGAAGTTGTTCGGCTCCCTCACCACTTATCTGGGAGATCACGGCTTGCGCGTCGTCGACAAAAATCCCTTGAATGACGATCGTGGTTATGTCTCCCGAATGTAATCCCAGCTTGATCTGAACGTCCAATATCATTACCGCATCGACGTTGGCGGTGTGCCGGGCATCAGTGCGCTCAAGCGGCCGCACGTCCTTGAATCGTTTACGCAGGGCATCGTTGATAGCCGTCGTCAGGAAGCCTGAATCGAGATCCGCGACGATCGCCGGGTTTAGTGCCGCCATTCCCATGAGCTTATCGTGCTCTACCAGCTCCGTGGCCTTCTTGGTGTTATCGTCGAGGACTACACCTAGCGTCAGGGCCTTGTATTGACTTGCCGCTGGTGAGGAGACACCGCGATCAAGTTGCGTCAGCGGGTCGACATAACTTGGCGTGGCACAACCGGCCGTAACAAGCACCAGGCAAGCCGCGATGGCGGATACAATTCGAAACAATTTGAGCTTCCCCCGGGAGAATCGGTGTATGAGGCCTGCAATTATTCATTCACTGCGCCTTTATACGCCTTCGAGCGTCGCTGCCGCATCCTCGGCCGTCCTTTCCATCGGGTCCGTCACACTGCTCGCCGTCCCGTGACCGACTCCGATACTGTTCTAACGCATTCTCACTACGCCGGCTTTGCCACCATCAGGTAGAAAATGAACAGCACGCCTATAAACGCTGGCCACCCCAGCGCGAACCACCAGCGATGGCAGCGGTAATATTCAGCCGGCAATGCTGCGCCAGCGCTCGCGTGCGTATGCCAGCGTAGTGCTGCGGAAACAGCTCCAGATCCGGTACATCGCAGGCGGCTGCCCAGCGAGCCCCGAACGGAAATGGCAGCCGGATGAGTTCCTGCCACCCATAGGCCCGGTGCCACTGCCCGTCGATCCACCAGGGAAACCCCTGACCGGCGTACCCGAGTACCGCGGCCATCGTCGCAGTACCGCGTGGCGCGTGCTGCCCAGGCGCAATCGCAATCTCGATGCTCGCTAGCCGCACGAATGCGGGTTTCAGATAATCGACCACCGCCGCGGACAGAGCCGGCAACGTGCTCACCCCGGTGATGGCAGCGCGCCCTGCTGCGCGTGCCCGCTCATTCATCGCAGCGTCAAATCCAGCCACGAATGCGCGGCCGTCGGCGAGATCCAGGTAGTGAGCGCCGCAATCCAGCGCCGCTTCGGCCACTCGGTAATCCTGGCCCTGGAAGGGACCGGCGCAGTGAATCACGATGTCAGGTTTGAGCGCGGCGAGCTCGCGTGCAAATGACATTGAAGCTGTATCCAGGCACGCAATACCCACCCGATCCGGTGCGCGATCGCGCACCAGCCGTCCGGTGGCCACGACTTGGATCCCTGGTTCCCGCGCCAGCCGACGGCAGATCCTCGCTCCAAAATTGCCGAGTCCGCCCACCACCACAACGTGCGCGTCGCTCAATTCACCTCCCGGGTTCCACGAGCCCGCCAGAGTCGTTTCGCGTCAGCGTTTGCGGGGAAACTTGCTGTCAGCAACCAGGCACAGGATCTCGAACATGATGGTGGCGCCCACCAGCGCGGTATTGCCGGTCTGGTCGTAGGGCGGCGCGACTTCCACCACATCGCCGCCGATCAGGTTCAGGCCGCGCAACCCACGCAGCAGCCGCTGCGCTTCCAGCGTGGTGATGCCGCCAACTTCAGGTGTGCCGGTGCCGGGTGCATAGACCGGGTCGAGCCCATCCACGTCGAATGAGATGTAGGTGCGTCCATCGCCCACCACGCGCCGCGCCTCCTCGATCACCTTTTCCACGCCGAGATCGGCGAACTCCTCGATGAACACTACGCGCATGCCGTGCGACTTCGAGAACTCGATGCCGTCCATGAAGTTCTGGCCGCCACGAATGCCGATCTGGATGGTGCGCTTTGGATCCAGCACGCCGGCCTCCACCGCCAGGCGAAATGGCGCACCGTGGGTGAACTTGGATCCGTAGAACTCGCCCCAGGTATCGCAGTGCGCGTCGATGTGCACCATGCCGACGGGCGATTCCGCCCCAAGCGCCCGAAAGATCGGGTAAGTGATCGAATGATCGCCGCCGGCGCTGACCGGCAGCACGCCGGCCGCATGCACCGCGCGATAAAACGACTCGATCAGCTCCACCTGCTTTTCCAGGTCGTAGCGCTGCGACAGGCGCACGTCGCCGATGTCGGCGATCCGGCACAGATCGTACGGGTTGACGCCAAGTCCGAGGTTGAACGAGCGCATCAGGCTCGATGCGTTGCGGATCTCGCGCGGCCCGTGGCGCGCGCCCGGCCGGTTGGTGACACCAAGATCGGTCGGCACGCCGATCAGGCCGATATCGACCTGATCCAGGCTTGTCGCCAGCGGTGCGCGCATGAAGCTCGCGATCTCGGTATAGCGCGGTTCGCGCATCGGGTTATAGGCGCCGCCGCCAACAGGATCGGGCTTGCTGTAGCTGTCGTTCATCCCGGCATTCTATCGCAGGCTGCCGGCGGCACGTGGCCTTTGGCCGAACGGCGCCAGGTCCTATACTGGCTTGCATGCCGCGCTCCCTTACCGCGCCTGTTGCCGCCGCCCTTCTTATCTTCGGTCCGGCCAGCGCGGCAAGCGGCTTCCGGCCCACCCACGGCTCCGAGGTCCTGTGGGATCGATACGGCGTGGCGCACGTCTACGGCTCCACTGTCAATGACCTGTTCTTCGGCTTCGGCTGGGCGCAGGCGCGCAGTCACGGCGACATCCTGGCGCGGTTGTATGCGCAGGCCCGCGGGCGCGCGGCGGAGTACTTTGGAATGCAGGAACTTCAGTCCGACCGCTGGATGGCGCTCAATGACGTACCGGCTCGCGCCCGGCTGTGGCTGCAGCAGCAGTCGCCTGCATTTCGCGGCCAGCTCGAGGCGTTCGCCGCCGGCATCAACGCCTATGCGAGCGCTCATCCGCAGGCGCTGGCGCCCGACGCACGCCGCGTGTTCCCGGTCACGGCGCTCGATGTGATCGCGCATCAGCAACGCCTGTTCCAGTTTGTCTACGCGGCCCCGGCGGACCTGGCCGATCGGCTGCCGGCGGATGCGCCTGAGCCGTCACCAGGGCCGTCGCCGGGGCCGCGCTCCGAGTCGGCCGGCAGCAACGGCTGGGCGATCGCGCCGAGCCGCTCGCACGACGGCCACGCGATGCTGCTGATGAATCCGCATCTGTACTGGGCGCCCGGCTGGGCCACCTATGACGAGGTGCAATTGAGCGCTCCAGGCATCGATCTGTACGGCGCGACGCAGGTCGGGTTGCCGGTGCTGCGTTTTGTATTCAGCGACTATCTTGGCTTCACCCATACGGTCAACGGCGCCGACGCCGTCACTTTCTACCGCATCGTTGTCGCACCCGGCGGCTATCGCTTCGACGGCAAGGTACTGCCTTTCCGGACGCGACGGCAGCAGCTGAAGGTACGCCAGCGGGACGGATCGTTCACGAGCGAGAGCGTGCTGGTGCGCGCAACGATTCATGGCCCAATCGTCGGCGAGCGCGATGGCGTTCCCATCGCGATGCGGGTTGCCGGCCTGGATCGCCCATTTGCCCTGCAGCAGTACTGGGACATGGCGACTGCGCATGATTTCAGCGGTTTCCAGGCGGCGCTGGCGCGGTTGCAGGTGCCTACCTTCAACATCCTGTATGCCGACCGCGACGGCCACATCGAGTACCTGTACAACGGCCTGGTGCCGCGGCACGCGTCCGGCAATCCGCACTACTGGTCGGGCACCGTCGCTGGTGACACTTCGGCCACGCTGTGGCGCGATTACCTTCGCTATGACGAGCTGCCGAAGGTCATCGATCCGGCTGGCGGCACCCTGCAGAATTCCAACGATCCGCCGTGGGATGCCGCGTGGCCCGAGACGCTCGATCCTGCGCCCTATGCCACCGCCATCCCCGCCGATAGCGTCAACCTGCGCATGGCGCGCGGCATTCGCATGCTGTCCGAAACCCCGAGCGTGAGCTTCGAGCAGCTGCAGCGGATGAAATGGTCACATCGCAGCGAGCTGGCGGACCGCGTGCTGCCCGACCTGCTGGAGGCGAGCGCGCGCTACGGCGACGAGCTCGCCCGCGCCGCGGCGCAAGTGCTGGTGCAGTGGGATCGCTCGACCGAGGCCGATAGCCGCGGCGCGCTGCTGTTTCTGGCCTGGGCCGACCAGCCCGGCGCCGCCAGCGGCTACTCCAGCGCCGGGTTTGCGCGTCCGCTCAATCTGCTGCAGCCGCTGACCACGCCGTCGGGGCTGGCCGATCCAGCGGCCGCGGTGCGCGCGCTGCAGGCCGCCGCTCGCGATATGCTCGCCCGCTACGGTGCGCTCGATGTCCCCTGGGGGCAGGTGATGCGCCTGAAAGTCGGCGCGGTCGATCTGCCGGCGAGCGGCGGCCCGGGTCGGCTGGGCGTGTTCGACGTCGTGGACTTCGCGCCACCCGCCGACGGGGCGCGCGCCGCCAACTTCGGCGCCAGCTACATTGCCGTGGTGAGTTTTGATACGCCGGCGCATGCCAAGGTGCTGCTGTCCTATGGGGCGAGCTCGCAGCCCGGCTCGCCGCACAACAGCGATCAGCTGCCGCTGCTGGCACGCGGCGAGCTGCGCGATGCCTGGAGGACGCGCGCGCAGGTCGAGGCCAATCTGGAAAGTCGCGACCGGTTCTAGGCGCACCGTGCCCGGTATCCGATGAATCTGTGGTTGCGTTTGCTGTGGCTGATGCTGTTTAGGCAGCGGCAGCCCGTACCGCTTCTCGAGACGACGACCGTGCGGCTGCGCGTGTGGCTGACGGACCTCGACCTGTATCGGCACGTGAATAACGGCCGTTATCTGACGCTCGCCGACATCGGGCGCCGGGACTGGTTCCTGCGCACCGGAATAATGCAGTGGACGGCGCGCCACGGCGCAGTGCCCGTGATGGGGGATGCGATGGCGAAGTTTCGTCGCGAGCTGCGCCTGTTTCAGTCGTTCGACATCCAATCGCGGCTGCTCGGCTGGGACCGGCGCTGGATATTCCTGGAGCACCGCTTCGTGCGCGGCGGTCGTGTCGTGGGCGTGGTAGGCATCCGTGCGCTGTTCAAGGCCCGCGGCGGCCCGCTCGATCCCGGCGAAATGCTCGGCGAGATCGGCGGCATATCGGCATCGCCCGCGCTGCCCGAGTGGTTGCTGCAATGGAACGGCGCCAAGGACGCCCTGAGCGCGACGCTGCGCGCGGAAGAAGCCGGATAGGCCACGGCGCTTTAACGTATCCTTCGGCAACACTCAGGTACGTGACAGGACAACGATGGCTAATGATGACGGTTGTTGGCCGCTGAGCCGCCGCCAGCTGCTGGGGATGATCGGCGTCACCGCCGGCAGTGCCGCGATGTACCAGGCGATGAGCAGCCTGGGATTTGCGGCCGAGTCGCCGTACCGCGGTCCGATCGATCTGCAGGGCGCACCACCGGGGGCGTCGGTGCTGATTCTGGGAGCGGGTATCGCCGGCATGACTGCCGCCTATGAACTGCGCAATGCCGGCTACCAGGTGCAGGTGCTGGAATTCAATGGCCGGGCCGGCGGCCGCAACTGGAGCCTGCGCGGCGGCGACACGTATACCGAGCTGGGCGGTTTCACACAACACTGCCAGTTCGACAAGGACCTGTACATCAACCCGGGTCCGTGGCGACTGCCGTATCACCATCGCGGCATCCTCAGCTATTGCAAGCGGCTGGGCGTGGCTCTGGAAGCCTTTGTCCAGGTGAACTACAACGCCTATCTGCACAACAGCCAGGCCTTCGGCGGCAAGCCGCAGCGCTATCGCGAGGTCAAGGCCGATTACCAGGGACATGTGGCCGAACTGCTGGCCAAGGCTACGCGCCAGAACGCGCTGGATGCCTCGGTGAGCAGAGAGGACCAGGAAAAACTGCTCGAGTCGCTGCGCGAGTGGGGCGCGCTGGACAGGAATTTTGCCTACCGCAGCAGCGACAGCGTCAGTGATCGACGTGGTTACGCAAAGCCGCCCGGCGGCGGCCTGAGCGCTCGCCCGATTTCTTCCGAGCCCGTGGAGCTGGGCGAACTGCTGGATTCGCAGCTGTGGCTCAATATTCCAAGCGGTGACGCTTACGACATGCAGACCGCGCTGTTCCAGCCGGTCGGTGGCATGGGGCGGATTGGCGAGGCATTCGGCCGCGAGCTCGGAGCGCTGATCCGCTACAACGCCCGCGTCACCGAGATTCATCAGGACGAACAGGGTGTCACGGTCAGCTACCAGGACACCGGCAAGCCGGGCTCAGCGCTGACTGCCAGGGCGCAGTGGTGCCTGTGCACGATTCCGCTGCCGATCCTGGCCCAGATCCCGATGAATGTCGGTCCGGCCATGGCCGCGGCCATCGCCGCCGTGCCTTATGCCTCCGCGATCAAGATCGGCCTGCAGTTCAAGCGCCGCTTCTGGGAAGAAGACGAGCAGATCTACGGCGGCATCACTTACACGAATCTGCCGATCACCAATATCGGCTATCCGAGTACCGGCTACTACAGTGCCGGCAAGGGCGTACTGCTGGGCGCCTATATCTGGGGCCTCGATGCCATGGAGTTCACTTCGATGGCGCCGGAACAGCGGGTGCAGAAGGCGGTCGAGTACGGCAGTCAGATCCATCCGCAATACCACCAGGAATTCGACAACGGCATTGCGGTCGCCTGGCATCGTTCGCCGTTCACCATGGGTTGCTATGGCGTCTGGAACTCCGACAGCCGCGCCAGGCACTACGATGATCTGTGCCAGATCGACCAGCGCATACTGCTGGCGGGCGAGCATGCATCCTTTATCGGCGGCTGGCAGGAAGGTGCGGTGACGTCGGCGCTCGATGCGATCGGACGGCTGCATCTGCGCGTGGTCGCGCACGGGGCCAGTGCATGACGCGACCGTTCAACCGTCGCACGCTGCGCAACCGTCGTACGCTGGGCCGGTTTGTCACGCTGCTGCTGGGCTGCGCGGCGGGGGCGCTCGCCTGCGCCGATGACGCCTCGTTCGCCGCGGTTGCGAGCGTCAGCAACGCCAACGGCGAGGAAATCTACAGTCGCATCTGCCAGGGGTGCCATATGCCGCATGGCGAGGGCGCGGTGGGCGCCGGCCACTATCCGAAACTGGCCAGCAGCGTCGCGCTCGCCTCCTGGCAGTACGTTGCGCTGACCATACTGGGCGGGCGCAATGGCATGCCGGCATTCGGCGCGCCGGCGAACCTGGTGTGGGATGGCCCGACCGTGCACCTGAGCGATGCACAGGTCGCCGACGTGGTCAATTACGTGCGCGGCCATTTCGGCAATGCCTACAAGGACCGCGTGAGCGCCAGCCAGGTGGCGCAGCTACCGCATCCGACGACGGCGCCAGCGCCCCAGAATTCTCCCGGAAACTAGGCCCCTGGCCGCTCAGTCGTCACCACCGGCTCCCATGAAGGCGTACTCCGCCGCGCGCAACGCATTGCCGATACGCGCTGCCCATTGCTTCTGACCGGCGTCGTCCAGCAGCAGGTCCTGGCGAATTTCGATCTCGACATGCGGCAAGCCACGCGCCTCGGCATGGCGCGGAATGGTGTAATCGGTTTCGTCGCTGACAAAGTACGGCTCATTGTCAGCGATGTGCAGCTGCGCTTCGCGGCGCAGCATGTCGAGCACCAGGCCGGCGAAACGGCGGTCACGGTTGTACAGGACCGCGGCGTGCATCGCACGCCGCACGCCCCGAAATATGTTGGTCATACTGTGCTGGGAGACCAGGATCGTCGGCCGGCCGGCGGCCAGCCGCTCGTCCAGCAACGCGCGCACGCGATCATGATACGGATCGAAGATCTCGCGCCGTCGAGCGGCGACCTGCTGCGCGCTCAGGCCGGTGTTACCCGGAATCGGGATCGATTCGCCCACGGTCGGGATCGATGTCGACACCTTCGGATCGCGGTTGCAATCGATCACCAGGCGCGAATAGTTCTGCGCCACCAGCGTTGCATCCAGGTCGTCTGCTACCTGTCGCGCAACGGCCAGGCTGCCGATGTCCCAGGCAATGTGACGCTGCAACTCGGCCGCGGGCAGGCCCAGATCGCCCAGCCGGCGCGGGATGCGCCGACTCGCGTGATCGACAACGATGAGAAAATTTGACCGCCGCTGCCGCCCGATTTCGATGAACGCCGGCGGCTCGTCGGCGGCCAGCAGCTGGTAGCCCGCTGCATCGTCCGCGACTGGGAATGGATCGGCAGGCTTGGGCATCGCGCGCGAGCGTAGCATCCCACCCAGGCGAGCGGCGAAATCCGGCCGTGGCGTGCGGCCAGCGACGGCATTGGGGTTGCCAGCCCCGCTGCACTGCGGCAAACTTGAACAGCGGGGCTGCGACCCAATCCAAGCGAGCGCATCGGTCTCGTATGCGCCTGTTTTCAATGGCTGCTTATGACTGAGCTTTCGCTTAACTATTAATAAGTTATAAGCTACCTCGGTGAGCACGCATTGATGCAACGAGCCACGATTGGAATCCTCCCCATGGGCAGGCGCCCATGAATGCTGGCGCTATTGCACCGCTGCAGATGAACGCGCTGGATGACGACGCCTGGGATGATCTGCTGAGCTTCATCGAAGAGCGCCGTGTGATCCCGATCGTCGGGCCGGAACTGCTGCAGGTGACTACCGATCGCGGTCCGCGCCTGCTGTACGACTGGCTGGCGGAAAAGCTGGCCGGCAGGCTCAATGTCGATGTCGCGCAACTGCCGCGGCCCTACACGCTCAACGATGTGGTGTGCTGGTTCCTTGGTGCGCGCGGGCGGCGCGAAGAAGCCTACGTGCGCCTGCGCGCTATTCTGAAGGACGCGGCGTTCGAGCCGCCGCAGGCGCTGCGCCGCCTGGCCGCGATCCCGGAATTCGACCTGTTCGTGTCCACCACCTTCGATCCGCTGCTGGAAAACGCGATCAACCTGGAGCGCTTCAACGGCTCGCTGTTCACCGAGGTGCTGTCGTATTCGCCCAATCGCGTGGTCGACCTGCCGTCGGAGCGCGACCGGCTGCAGCGGCCGGTGGTGTATCACCTGTTCGGCCGGCTGTCCGCCTCCCCCAGCTACGTGATCTCCGATGAGGACCTGCTGGAATTCATCTGCGCACTGCAGAGCGAGCACCTGGCGCCGGAGAAGCTGTTCCACGAACTCGAGCACAACCACCTGCTGTTTATCGGCAGCAATTTCACCAACTGGCTGGCGCGCCTGTTCCTGCGCATGGCCAAGCGCCAGCGGCTGTCGGATCCGCGCGATGTCGGGGAGATCATGGCCGACAACCACACCAGCGAGGACGAGCGGCTGATGTCGTTCCTGCAGCAGGTGAGCGTACGCACACGGATCTACCTGGGCGCGGAACGCTTCGTCGATGAGCTGCACGACCGGCTGGCCGCGCGCCGCGAGCCGTCATCCAAGGCTGCGAACGTTGCTGCACCGGCGCGCTTCCTGCCGCCGGCGCGCGAGATGCCCGACAACGCGGTATTCATCAGCTACGCGCGCGAGGA
>Ga0181525_10002356_pt1 | contig 15484 bp, 12 predicted proteins | sample PEATcosm2014_Bin_48_FD_121100 | JGI IMG/M metagenome (GOLD analysis project Ga0181525, IMG submission 121100) | Peatland microbial communities from MTU Mesocosm Facility, Houghton, MI, USA - PEATcosm2014_Bin06_10_metaG | ecosystem: Environmental > Terrestrial > Soil > Wetlands > Peat | place...
ATCGGCCGGCAGCAGTTTCGACATTTCTTTGACGTGCTCGCAGGGCGGCCCGTACATTCCGCGGCGGCCGGCCTGGAATCCGGTTGCGTTGGCGAGAACCGTCGTCTCCATCGACAGCTTGGTTGCGTCGGCAAACGAAGTGACCTTTTTCGGATCGAGGTTATATTGCTCCGCAAACTTGCGCTGCGTCTCCGGAGTCCGGTAGTGATCCACCATGCCCTTTAGATTGCCGGCAGCCACAGTGCGCAATCCGGTTGAGCGAAGATAGCGAAGCAGCGTCATCGCTACACCCGGCTCTTCGCCGTCGGTATGCGTCAACACCACGCCGGCACGATCGGCCCTGGCTTTCAGGATCGGACCAAGAACCGAATCGAGTTCGGCGTTGACAAGGATCACGTGCTTACCGTGATCGATGGCCGAGACGACAACCCCCGCGGCGTAGTCGATGGTCCCGGTGCCTTCTATGACGATGTCGATGGCATCGCAGTCGGCGACAACGGATGCGTCGTCGGTCATGATCGGGATGCCATGCTCAATGGCGGTTGCTGCGTCGCGGGCCGAGTTTACGCGCCGCCACTCGGTGATGCCAGCTTCACGGAATGCGCGCTCCGTGTGCTCCGGAGTGCGATTGACAATGGCGGCCAGACGGATGCCCGGCGGCGGCGTTGCCATTTGCAGCGAAATGGAGCGCCCCGCCCCGCCCGCGCCAATCATCGCGACGCGGATCGGCTTGCCTGACCTTTCCCTTGCCAGCAAAGCAGTGTCGATCATAGCGTGAGCCCCTCACTCATCAGCGGCCAGTTGCGGTCGAGGTCCGAGAGTGCGATGGGAGGCATAGGCCATTCGATCTTGAAGGCGGGATCGTCGAAGCGGGCCCCCCGCGCGTAAGCCGGAGCGTAGTACTGCGACGTCATGTAGAAGACGTTAGTGTCGTCCTCAAGCGTCTGATACCCATGACCGCAACGATCGGGGATGTAGAGCATGCGCTGATTCTCTGCGCTGAGAATCGTGCCGCACCACTTGAGATAGGTCGGCGACTCGGGCCTGAGATCGAGAATGACATCAAAAATCGATCCCTTCATGCAATGGATCAGCTTGGCCTCCAGCGCAGGAGCAACCTGCAGATGCATACCGCGCAGCGTCCCCTTATGCAGGTTGTTCGCTATGCTGGCCTGCAGCGGGACAAAGTCAATTCCCTGCTCCGCAAACTCGCGCAGGCACCATTTGCGGGCAAAGTATCCGCGATAATCCTCCCGCCGGATTGGATCCACGATCACCGCACCGGCGACAGCGGCGGAAGTAAAAATCAGACAGGCTCCCTGATCGCCGGCAGGCGCGATCCTCTCTTCAGTCTTCAATTCCACGGAATGACCCTCTTGATTTTTGTCGACAGGCTGAATTCATTCTCCAACTTATTTTTTGGCGGAACAAACAAAGAAGTATTCGACCGCCATCGCCGGAGTAATAATCGGGATGTTGAAGTTGACCTTCATCTGCAATCCCTGGAGAGAGCGCTTGCCTGGCTGCTTCTGACGCCAGTGATGCGATACGGGAAGATACCTCTCGACGTGAAACACCTTCTTCAGGTGATCGGCCATTTCTCCGATAGGCTTAACGTTATTGTAGTTAGGCCACACCAGCCGGCGGAAGTGTCCAAAATTGATGTAGGACATGATGAACTTGCCGTCGTTCTTCATGATGGCCCGGACTTCGTCGAACTTCTGATCCTGCTGCGTACCCATGTACTCGAAAAGGCCCATGGCGACGACAAAGTCGAAGCTCCTTCCGGAGAAATCAATCGGGTCATGGGCAATGTCGATTTCCTGCAGATACGGCGCCGGTTCATGGATGGCGATGTCGATGCCGTGATAAGCGACATTGGGCCTGAGCACAGAACGCAGCGCGGCCGGTCCGCAACCCACATCGAGCAGCGAGCACTCCCTGTCGCCGGCCATCTCATTCACGATGCGAGCTAACTTCCTCAGGCGAAAGCTGACGGCCGCGTACTGGGCGTTCTCGACAATCCAGTAATCTCTGGTCCGAAAATTCTCTGCTACCTGGTTCATGGACTCCTCTGGGTTTCAAAATGAATCGCCGGCACGCCAAAAGCGTCCGGCAGTTGTACATCGAATCTCTATCGTGAGCGGCGCTCGAGTTCGCCGAAGAGCAGATCGTATTCCTCGTCGAGAAGAGTACGGTACTCCTTTGCTTTTTCGGCGATCAGCGGCTTGAATTGGTCCGCGCGCGCCTCAACTTCAGTGAAGTGATCGATAAGTTTCGGTAGCTCCACTTCCTCCAGCGGCTGGCAATATTTGCCGAGGCCGACGCCCTCCAGCAGAAAATCCGTCTTGGGGTCATAGGAGATGGATACGGCGGGAATATTCATCATCAGGCCAAGCAGCAGGTTGTGGAATCGCGGCGAGACCACGATGTCGCACTCACCAATCTGCGCGATCAGATCGTCAACACCCTTCGCACCTTCATCGATGATTCCTGATTTTTCGTAGCTGATGCCACGCTTTTCGAGTCTGGCTTTCAGTTCGGCTCTGGTGGTCGCATCGTTCTTCGCATCCCCTTGCAGGATGCGGACGGCGTAGTTGTGCTCGACGAGCCAGACAACGAACTCGCACATCGTATTCAGATAATTTTCGTATCGCGCTTCATGTTCCTCCGGGGTCCAGAGATGAATGTCGCGATGATCCATCACGCCGAGGCCAACCTGGCGGACGGTGCGTTTGCGGTTCGCTCGTTGCGGGAACATTGCCGGATCGAGGCTCCATGCCAGGTCCGGAAAAACGTAGTCCTTGTCGTTCCGGAAGCCGATCTTTCTGATTCGGTCTCTCGTATTCTCGTCGCGATAGCTTCTGAACTCGGCGCGAGACAGAGCACGACGGAGCAGCCTCTTGCTCAGATTGCCATAGATCGGACCCGCGCCCACTCCGACAAAAGCCACCTTGCATCCCGCGAGCCGCGCGGCGCCTGTCCACCGAAAGATGTCGTAGGGAAAGCCGGTCGCCGTGGTCATGTAGTCGGTGAGCATGCCCGTGCCGGTCATGACGAGCAGGTCGGCGCCACGCAGAGCGCGCCTCGCACTCAGCCAGTCGTTGAGCTCGCCAGGCACGCGCAGGCATACCCGCAGCAGCTTCTCGAATCTTCCGCGTAAGCCGCCGCGGCGTTTGACTCCGGCAAAGTTCTGCTGCGATACGGGGATCGCCGGCATCTGATGCCGCTCGACCGTATCTTCGGTCTTATAGCTGACCGCGCTGAATTCGCTGCCGGGCAGACGCTTGCGCGCATTCTGCACAATCGCCTGCAGCGTGCACTCGTTGCCGATGTTCTGCACGCCAAAGACGCCGAAGAAAACAATCCTGCACTTCCCCGCCGTCGCCGAAGCGGGTTCCTGCGCGGCAGCGGCCGGCGCCGTCTCGTAGTCCACAGGCATAGTCACGATGTCGCCATCCTCGATTTCAACGTAGCTCTGATTTTGCCCGCCAGGAAAAAGGCGCTCTCGCGCGGGCGCCGGAACAGGAGAATTAGCGCACCGCCGACTCCGAGACCTATGGGACCGCAAACCACCAACTGCACGATCGGCGCCGCGTGCTGAACCAGTCGGTAGGCCAAAAGCGTGCTCAGCAGCACAGCTCCCCAGCAGGGCAGATAGGACAGGAAACCACCCCACAGATCCCGCGTGCGTACCGGCCCGCTTCGACCAGCGATGTAGTACACGATCGGTAATCGAACGGCGATGCTGATGATCGCCAGCGATGTAACGACGCCGATCGGACCCCAATGCAAGCCCAGCAAGTACGAGACGATGGTCACAAGACCAGCGGCGGTATGGTTGCGAAGCTGATCTTTCCCTCTTCCCTGACTTTCATAAATCCAGCTGCAGATACTCGAGAGCGGCGTGGATACGGCCACCAGAGTAAAAACCGCGAACAACGGAATGGCCGCGGTCCACTTCGGCACAAGGATCACCAGCACCAGCGGCCTGGCCAGTGCGAGACACATTGCGGAAAACGAAAAGACGATGAGGGCGAGTGTGCCATAGGCCTGCATGTAACTGCGGCGGTATCGTTCGGAATCACCCTGCAGCCGCGAGAGAACAGGGATCAGAACGTTGTTGATCGGCGTGATGACCTGCTGAATGGGCCGCGCCAGCAGAACATTGGCGCGGGTGTAAAGCCCCAGCGGCACGGCTCCAAAGAACCGCCCCAGCAGAATGCTGTCAGTGTTGACCGAGAATTGACCAATGAAATCGGCGACACTGAGATGCGCGCCAAAGCTGATCAGCGGTTTCACGCCGCTGTTGCGCGATGGCAAATGCGGACGCCATCCGGAGATCAGCCACGTCATGATCAGTGCGCCGCCCGTGGTGGCCAGCTGTTGCGCGACCAACGACCAGTAAGAAAATCCGCGCCATGCCATCACGCAGGCTAGCCCAAAGCCGAAAAAGCTGGAAGTTACGTCGATAACTGCCAACATCGGAAATCGCATCTGCCGCGTCAGCAGAGCCTGATGCTGGACGGTCGACCCCGTCAGCAGGAAAGTAATGGACAGGGCCAGCATGATGCCCTTGACCCGCGGATCATGGTAAAACGCAGCGGTCAGCGGCGCCAGGCCGGCAGTGATCATTGCCAGGATCCCGCTAAAGCCGACGTTAATCCAGAAGAGATTCGATACCTGCGCCTGCGTAATTTTCTCGCGCTGGATAGTAGCGATCGAAAGTCCGAGCTGCGTGAAAACCGACACCAGCGCAGTGACCCCGAGAACCATCCCCACCAGCCCGAAATCTCTGGGGCTGAGCAGGCGCGCCAAAACCGCGGCCGCCAGAAAGTTCAGCGTGAACTTTGCCGCCTGAGCCGAGACGGTGACAACGCCGCCAGAGACCGCGCGGTGTCCGATATTCGACAGCAGATGGTCGGTGCGGAAGTGCTCCGAATGCTCCTCCGCCACGCTATCCTCTGCCTCGATTAGATTCAGATCGCTGCCCAAGCGGCCTCCCGCTGTCTCTCTCGTTCGCTGATGGAGTTGCGTTTCTCGAGACGAACATCGGCGCGATGGCGATGCATTTTCGTCCGCGTCGAATTGCGGTTAAGCTGCCGGACTTCTCCCCTTCACTTGCCGACCAGCACCGGCTCCTCTGTCGCCTTTTTCTTCGCATGGCCGTTCTTCGACCACACCTGCCATGGCGCTCCGCCTTTTGACCAGAGGTCCTCCAGTTGCTGTCTCTCCTTGAAGGTGTCCATGCAGGCCCAGAAGCCTTCATGCTTGATCGTGATCAGTTCCCTCGCCTCAATGAGTCGCGCGAACGGTTCGTCCACCAGATCCTCGCCGGGACGGATGTAGTCGAAAATCCGCTGGCGGAATACGAAATAGCCGCCGTTGATCCACTTCTGTGAAGTCTGAGCGTGGTTGATGCTGGTCACGTTGTCCCCATCGGTCTCCACCAAATGAAATGTCTGTGTAGGAGGCACCGAGACAAAGCAAGCAGTCTTACCGGACTTTTTGAGCCGGTCGATGGTCATATCCAGATTGATGTCCGTCAGCCCATCCACATAATTCGCCAGGAAGAACTCTTCGTTCCTCACGTGCTCGCGAACCTGCAGCAGGCGCTCGCCGATCAGCGATTTCGCCCCGGTATCGGCACACGTGATTTTCCAGGTCGTGAAGTCGTCGCCCAGCAGCTGCACAGTCTTCCCGCCGTCGGAAAGGACGAAGTCGTTCGACAGTGCCTCGTTGTAGCCCAGGAAGAACCTCTTGATCATCTCGCCCTTGTGCCCCAGGCAAAGGACGAAGTCCTTGTGACCGTAGTGCGCATAGTACTTCATGAGGTGCCACATCACCGGCGCATCGCCGATCGGCACCAGCGGCTTAGGGACGTTCTCGGAATATTCCCTCAGCCGAAGCCCAAGGCCACCGCAAAAAATGACTACTTTCATAACTCAGCACCTCCGTTTGACCAAGCTTTGACTAACTCTATACTTTTGACTTTCCAGTTCAATGCCCCTTAAGGAGGATCGCGATTGCAGTCCCTCGAAAGCCCCGTGATGGTCAGGACCATCCTTCCGGAAGCCCCCGGCCGGCGCGATTTCCGGCCACCAGCGGGTTCAAAGGAACAGCAAATAGCCCGGAAGAGCACGGCCAACAGGCGCCTCGGACTGAACAGTCCCGGGGATAGTTACTGTAGTTCTCTTTATTCCACTAAACACCCTGCAATGAGCAATTTGATAATTGTTACTACGGTCACCGATGTGACCGATTCTCTATTGACATGCACTCCGGAAGGCGAGACGATAGCCTTAGATTTCCGGAAAGTGCTCCTTGCGCTCCAAACTTTTTCCGTGGCTCACGCGATGGAAGAGAATCCACGTCCTGATCGAGGTTAGCCAGTATGTCTCAAAATATCCCCCGACCCTTGTTTGTCATCCTTATGTTGTTCGGCGCGGCGCCTCTGTGTTTATTTGTGGCGCTGATTTCCTTAACGGCCTTGCCGGGCCAGCGCCTTTCAGCGCAGACTTACAGTCTCCCTAACGATAACTCCAACTGTCCGGCAAACTGCCGCCAGATCCCGTGGCAGACTGGCTCTGATCTCTGGAATAACGGAACACTGCCCGTCTACCCCGGCGTCGCCTGCACAGGACTGCCCTCCAGCGGCAGCAGCACCGATGCGGGTCCGGCCATTCAGGCGTGTATCAACAGCGCTGCAGCCAACTCCGCTGTTCTGCTGCCTGCCGGGACCTTCCTGGTCAACTCCACCGTGAGGCTCAGGAGCAACGTAGTGTTGCGCGGAGCCAAAGCGGAAGGTGGACCTCCCTTCATGCCCACTGCCGATGCCAGCGCAACGACTTTGCAGTATGGATCGAACGCTCAACTCACAACGCAGAACTTTTCCTTCGATGGCGGCAGTCTCGCTCCGGCCACGTCCTATGGCGGCGACAACGCCGGATATACAATTGCGAACGCTCCGAAGAAAGGCGATACCACCTTTACCATCGGCAGTGGCACTCTCACCGCCGGCCAATGGATCAGCGTCTTCGCCGACAATGATCCCTCGCTGGTGAACTCGACCGGCACCGATGGGCAATGCACCTGGTGCGGCGAAGCGACGCCCTATCGCGATCAGATTCAGATCGTCGAGGTGACTGCCGTCTCGGGAACCACCGCAACCATTTCCAGGCCCTTCTACTACACGCTCTATACCAACCCACAGTACCGCAAGTATACGTTCGGAACCCAATACGCAGGCTACGAGAACCTGCGCCTTGACGGATCGCACGCCGACATCGGCTCCACGCAGATCATCCTTTTGCAGGGCTGCCTCTATTGCTGGGTGAAGAACGTGGAAACCTACGACACAGGAAGCAGCAGTGGATCCGTGCATGTCGAAACGCAGTTCAGCTACGGCAACGAAATCAGAGACAGCGCCTTTCACGATCAGCGCAGCGGAGCCAGCGGTGCCGGCTATGGCGCTCATGTGTTTTTCGCCAATTCCGACCACAAGATCGAGAACAACATCTTCTTCCACAACCGCCACTCCATCGTGTTCGAGGGCGGCGGTTCAGGCGTAGCCGTTCTCTACAACTACATGGACGATATGTACACCGACGATCTGACCTACCTGGGATCGGCCCGCACCTCGCACGGCGCACATCCGTTCATGAATCTGTGGGAAGGAAACATCGCCTCGCACGTCACTGGCGATGATTACTGGGGCACCTCTTCCCACACTGTGTTCTTCCGAAACTGGCTGCGCGGTGGAGAGCCGAACACCGTGTATTCAGGCGGTTCGGGCATTGCGTCGTTCCCGCCAAACAGCGGTTTCGATGCCGTCGACTTATTTCAGAGCCAATCCTATTACTCGTTCGTGGACAATGTTCTTGGCAGTGCCGCAATGAGCGGCGGGGTGTGGGGAACATGGTCGGCCTCTACCGTGACTCTGACCTGTACGACCAATAACTGTGGCTACGAGTCGCCGGGCAATCCAGGGGTTTACAGCACGGGCAGCAGTTCTTTGGGCAGTGCAGCCACATCGTCGAGCACCATCCTGCGCCAGGGAAATTACGATTACAGAACTCAGGCCGTCGCTTTCAATGACGGAGGAACCGGATTCACCTATCCGCCCTCGATGTACTACACAACCAAACCTTCCTTCGTGGGCTCCTGTGCGTGGCCGGAGCAGGGGTCCGACCTCAATCCGGTCGACACGCTCATGCAGCCCGCCTATCAGAGGTCGGTGGGGACCGCTTGCACGGCGTCCTCTTTGTCCCCTCCGGCCAATCTCACCGGCGCCATCGTTCTCCAATAACCGCAACCCGTCGCCTTGAGTGGGTTCTCCGCTACCGGCTGCCGTCTGGCGGCGCAATGGGGTGGCGGCGAACCCTCTCTCCTTTTACGCGAGTTTCTGATGCACGAGGCGCAGTCCGCCGCAACTCAGATCTGTCGGGTCGAACTTTGCAAATTCAGCGGCGATCTTCAATCCGGAAATCTCCTCGGGTTCGATCTCTTCCTCCACCAGCTTCAGTCCCGCGCTGCCGAACAACTCCAGCCATTCCGAACGCTGAATGCGGTTGATGTACTGCACGTCGTTCGAGAACCAGGTCTTCCAGACGCGATCCGAGTACTGAAGATACTGCTTCGGAGATGCCGTGGTGTCGTATAGATACAGGTGGTCGCGAATGTTGATGCTGTGTACCGAGTAACCGCCCGGCTTCAGCACCCTCGCGACCGCATTCACGATGTCGCGTGCGTCCCCCGCATAGATGTGCTCCAGCACGCCTCCGCTCACGGCCATATCGTAGGTATTGCTTTCGAGCGGAGCCAGTTTCCCGGCCGGATCCAGAACATACTCGAAGCCCAGCAATTGGTAAAGCTCTTCGTAGGTTTCCACGGCATTGATGCGGCCGATCATCTCATGAGCGCTCGCGCGCTGTGCGCTGTCCGCGTCCACCTGGTCGAGCGAACCGTCGAGCTGCTGCACGTAGTTCTTCAGCGCACCCATTTGCCGGTTGTCCCACACATCGTAGAGTGTCGCCCGCAGATCGAAGAACAGCCTCGCCGTCAGAGCCTCCCAGTGACACCAGCCCGTGCCGAGCTCGAGGAGCCTCGATCCATCCTGCGGAATCCCATACTTCCGCGCGAAGCGCAGCATTCGGTTGATCCGCTCCAGATAATAGCCCGGCATCTTCTCCGTGGCGCGCTTCTTTCCGCCTACGGAATTTCCCAGATTCCTGTACACCCGCCGCGTCAAAGGCGTACACGAGAAGCCCTTGAGAGCCGCAGCAGTCACGTAATACTTAAGCATTCCATAGCCTCCTGAATTAGCCGCCTGCTCGAGGACTCAATCGTCCTGGCAACGGCCGTACGCTACTCCTGTTTACAGCTATTACGCCGATGCTTCCGCATTCGCATTACGGTTTGCGCTGCCCGCAAGACGGCCACGCGCCCTGAAGTAGGCCGCGCGCGCAAACTGCCGCGTGAGAATCTGCCTCGCAGAAGCTGAGGTTCCTTCCATCTTCACGCGTTCGATGTTTCTCGGATAGAAGTGAGGCGCCAAACCGCCCGTGCCGAAGGACACATCCAGCGAGAGCTCGGCAAACACTCGCGCAAAGAAGTTCAGCGTGACCCCGGTGTCGTTGTGCGGAAAGGCAAAAGCTCGCGGACTCATCCTGAACTTCTCGTCGAGCATATTCATGCTCGCCCGTGTCTGTTCTACCTGCTCCGCGAGCGTCAGGTCCTTATAGTGCGGGTGATCGTGACTGTGCGAACCAATGCTGAATCCCTTCGCCAACATCGATCTCACTTGCTCTGACGAGAGATAAGGTTGCTCTTCCCGAATGTATTGCCCGACGTCGCACCCAAGAAGTTCGACCACCGAGTGAACCCGCGCAGCATCCTCCCGCGGGATCGAAAGTATTCTCTCCGGCAGTCCCTCAGACCCCTCGCGCGCAGCCGGAAGAATCTCTTCCAGGCGCTGGAGAACTGCCCCACTGCTCTTGCCTTCACGCGTCCGGAGCCGGTCGACACAGAGGCCCAGCACGTTGTGATGGGCCAGTCCGCCGCCATCGAGAAAAGCGGTGTTCAGAAAAAATGTCCCCGAGATCCCGTACCGATCCAGGATAGGCACAACGATTTCGTGCATCTCCCGGAAACCATCGTCGAAGGTCAGATGGAAACCCGGGCGGCGTCTGCCTTGGGGCCCGTTCAGTATCTCGACGACATCGCTGAGGGTCAGGGGATCAAAGTGACGCAGAAAGAATTCAAGGTCGGCAGTAAACTCTCTCGTCGATCTGAACTTATATAAGTGGCTGACGTGCGGCACATGCGCATCGCTCACCATGTGGTAGTAGGGCACCACCAGCCCCACCCCTGAAACCGGCCGCACCCACGTCATCGGGATCCAGGACGCGCTCTTCGACAAAAAGCCCAGGGTCATGATTCCCGCTGGCCAACGCCGCTGTGCACCGCCAGCTCGGTATCCTGCCTGCGATCCTGCGGCGACAAGCGGAGAATCAAATGCGACAGCCCTTTAAACATCGTCGCCTGGCCCCAGTGCAGCATCGGCGTGCGCCCCGTGATTCCCATCGGATATTGGCGGAAGTAGAAGAACCCGCGCCGGCTTTGCATATTCCTGATCGTCCAGTCGGCCACTTTCATCGCAAGCTGCAGCGATTCCGGATCCTCCGGAGCAAAGTACGACAGCGTGTCGATCGCCTGCGCCGCACACTGGATGTCGATCGGATAAACGCGGCTGTGATAGTACTTCGGCCGCCCGCTCTCCTCAAAGAAATTCTTCTTGTAGAACTCGTGCCCGCGCCGTAGTTCTCCGGCAAATTCCATATCTCCCGTGTTTTCGATATAGCATTTCAGGCTGTCCAGGTTATAGCCGGTATGGAAGTTATCGATCCAGTGAAACTGATCTCCTTCCGCATACCACCACGATCCGTCCGGAAGCATGCTCAGGCAGCTGTAGCGCATTGCCGACCGCGCCACGTCCGCGTAATCCTGGCGTCCGGTAAGTCTCGCCGCCCGCGCCAGCGCCGCCGCTCCCAGCATGCTCGCATTGTGGATCGACTCCTGCTCGTGCGCAAAATAGCTGATGCAATCGCCGCGATCCGTCTTCTCCCGCGGCAACGCCATGATCCAGTCGCACGCGCTCAAAGCAATGTCCAGAAACCATGAATCCCGGGACTGCTCGAAGGCTTCCATATACGCCTGGGCGATCAGGCTCGTCCACACGATAATGCTGTCATCCTTTGAGTAAGAGCCCCCGCGGCTGGAAAAAGGAAAGTAATTCGCCCAGCTGTGCTTCTCGAACTTTGCCGACTTATGCACGTCCAGCCAGCGCAGGCACGCCGTTGCTTTGTCCCAGTAATCCGCCACACCGGTCGCTCGGTGAAGCATCAGATAGCCCAGCGTCATAAGCCCCCGGCCCTTGGTGGAGTCGAGCGGCTTGATCCCGATCAGCGGCCGGAAATTCCACGGTGACTGCCGCACCGCCTGCTGCAGAATACGCTCGGCTAACAGGTTCCCGAACGTCAGGACTCGCAGCGGGCTCGAAAGTCCGTCGAAAGGCTCATAGCCCTTGTAATCGTGCGATTCAACCCACGACTGCACTGCCGAAGCGCTGTTCAGATACTTCTGCTCCGCCGTTCCGGAAATGCTGGCGGATGTTGGCTGCGTGATGGTGGCCGATTCCATTTATCTTCCCGTCGTTGAATTAGTACGTGGGGCGCGCGTCATGTACGACACGCACGCAAGAAATCCCCGGAACATTGCCTCGATCGAGGCATGCGCCAGGATATCCCGGCGTGCGTTGGCCGACATGCGCTCTCGCTCCCGATCGTTGTCCAGCAGAAACAACAGCCGTTCCCGCAACGCGGCACGATCGTCTTCCTCTACGATGAAGCCGTTCTCTCCGTCGTGCAGATACTCGATCTCCGGCGGCTGATTCCCCTTCTCCGTAACCATCGGCAGCCCCCAGAAGAACGCCTGGTTGAGCCCAAGGCCAACGTGACCAGGAATCGAGCAGATGTCCGCCATTTTGAAAATTCGGCTGATCTGCCGATTTTCCGGATCATGCACCTCACCAAGATAGAAGGTGTTCGCCGGATTCATTCTCGACCGCAGCTCATCGCTCAAACCCGATCCGACAATCACCAGGCCTGTATCCTTACGGTCCAGTTCTCGGAACAGATCGATCAGATGATCGACCTTCTTTCGGTTCTTCTCTTCGCCGATCCGTCCTGCAAACAACACAATCTTCTGAAACGGGATGCCGAGGTCCCGCTTGATCTGTTCCTTCGATTCGCTGATATCCGGAAAATCCTCGAAATTGATCGTATTATTTGCGATGAATACCTTCTCGTACTGCTTCTTCGAGATGAATCGTGTCAAAGACTCTGTATAGAGAATCAGACCATCGCTGATCCAGTGCAGATAGTCGAAGAACGCATTGCGGACACGGTTGTCGACGTCATCCAGGTTCCGCGCTTTCGTCCACAGCGCCACGGGAATTCCGGATAACTTGAGCCAGTGAATCAGCGGCCACAGAATCTTGTCCTTCATATGAAGGAACAAAATCACGGCATCTGGCTTGAATTTCTTAATCTCGGACCGATAGGTCTTAAAGCTGAAAGGCCTTTCGATCAACTCAAACTGGCACTGATTCTGGTTCTGCCGCTGTAGTTCGTTCGACAGAACCGCGAACTCCCACCCCTTCTCGCGGAAATGCCGCCAAAAGTAGTTATAGACGGACACCCGATAATGCATCACCCGGTTCGAAACCAGCAGCACGCGTTTCCGGGCCGCGGCCGGCGCATTGCCGTCTTCCGGTGGGGCGCTCACGGATTCGACTACGCTACCAGCAGATGCCATAGTACTTACTCTTGACCTCGCTCGCTTCTGTGATCCGGACCAGGTCGACCACCACCTGCTCCTTCCGGCTCATTTGCATCAGCACTTCGCGGAACTTCTCGCTCGCATTGCTGACCACGATCACATCGCAGTCGGCCACCAGTTCCTCCGCCGAAGCCCGCATCAGCGAGGAGACGTGCGGGATTTCTTTCTGGATGTATTCCTTGTTCGCTCCGACCAGGCGCGCGATCGACACAAATTCGTCGTAGATGCCGACACGGAATCCCTTCCCGATCATCGTTTCGATTACTTCCAGAATAGGGCTCTCGCGCAGATCGTCCGTACCGTGCTTGAAGCTGAGCCCGAGAAATCCAAGTGAGCTCCCCTTGTACCCCTGCAGCAGAGTCGTCACGCGCTCCACCTGCTTCTTGTTGCTCGTGAGGATCGAATCCAGCAGCGGCGTCGCTACGTCCAGCCCACGCGCGTGATACGTGAGCGCCCGCAGGTCTTTCGGCAGACACGATCCCCCAAACGCAAATCCTGGCTTCAGGTAATAAGGCGAAAGGTTCAGCTTCGTATCCATGCAGAAAATCCTCATTACCTCATGGCTGTCACAGCCGGCCGCCTTGCAGATGTTTCCAATCTCATTGGCAAACGTCACCTTCACCGCGTGAAAGGAATTGTCTGCGTACTTCAAACACTCCGCCACGCGAATGCTTGTCCGAATCATGGGCGCTTCGATTCCGTGGAACAGTGCTGCCACACTCTCCCCGGCGCGGCAATCCACTTGTCCGATGACCGTTTTCGGCGGATGGTAGAAGTCTTTCACCGAACTGCCTTCGCGGAGGAATTCCGGGACCATACAAACGCCGAAGTCGCTCCCGGCCTTCTTGCCCGACCGCGCCTCCAGAATCGGGACTACCGTCCCCTCTACCGTCCCCGGCAGTACCGTACTCCGAATGGCAACGACGAAGTAATCGTTCTTAGCCGCCAGCGCCGCTCCGATCTGCTCGCTCACGCGCTTGACCAGATCTGTGGACAAGCTCCCATTCGGACTGCTCGGCGTGCCGACGCACACCAACGCTACGTCACTCGCCGCTATCGCCTCCTGCCACGACTCCGTCGCGACCAGAGCTCCGGACTTCGTCACACTCGCGAGCAGCTCCGACAGCCCCGTCTCAATGACCGGGGGCAGACCCTGATTGATCAGGTCGACTTTGGACGGATTCGCGTCCACCCCGATGACGTGATGCCCCATTTTGGCAAGACATGCCCCGGAAACCGAACCTACATAGCCGAGGCCGAAAACTGAAACCCTTGTCACTCCAGGCTCCTTACACTTAATAGCAAAATGGCGTGAATTGAAAGCGACTGAATGTTAGAAATCGCGTCCGAACGACGGCGATAACCCCAGAGTTGTAAGCAGACGCGCGATGTGGTGGCAATCCTTAATCAGGTACCTCATCCCGAGGTGATCTCCAAGCAGGAACAACACAGGCAAAGCAGCCGTATAAGCCACTGCCGCGGCAAACGCCTTCACTGCAGTCAGTAACTTGCTCCAGAAAGACTTTGCGTATCCGGCCGAGAGCCGCCCCTGCAGCAACGCGCGTTTCAGATAATAACTGCGCTGCAGCCGCGATTCCGGCACCAGTTCATAGACCGCGGCCTCCTCGCACCACACGAAACGCTTCCCTTTCTCGGCGGCACGACGGAAGAAATCGACGTCTTCTCCGCCACTCGCAAACGCCGGATCGAAGCGCAGGCCTTCTTCAGTGATCATCCCGGCGCGCAGCAACACATTGCCTGTTCGCGTCTGGTTCCAGTGCAGCTCGGTGCCTGTCGGATAGGCAGGCCGCTCACAAACTCGGCCACGCATAATCCAGGAGGGCGGATCGCGATCGAAATACGGCCGTACGGGTCCCAGAACGGCGTCCGCCCCCGATTTGTGCAGGAGCTCGACCATACGCAGCAACCAGTCTTCGCGCGGCACCTCATCATCATCGATAAACGCCAGCAAGTCCCCTGAAGCCAGACTAACGGCGTGGTTCCGCACCAGCGCAAAGTTGCGCGCCGGCTCCACCGAGTACCGAATCGAAGCAGGAAGCCCCGACTGCATCCGCTCGACAACGGAACGCCCGCTCTCGGATACGTCGTTGTCCACGATCACACACGAGAAACGGAAGGATCCATCGCTTCGCTGCGCGGCGATGGCCTGCAACAAGCGTTCCAGCAACTCCATGCGCCGGTAGGTGCAGACACATATCGTAATGTCCGCGACCCCCGGAACCTCGCTCACGGCTGAAATTGCACATCCGTCAACCTGGGATAGAGTGGTCATCATGTTAAAGAAAACGCCTGTCCATCCTGGAACTTGGTTTCACAGCAACAGCTCTGCTGCTCGCCTACCCAACCATGACGGGGCGCCGGAAACGCCGCCACCAGCCTTAAGACAGGCTCCGGCTTGAGTTCCACCCCCGCAGCGTCCATTCGAAGCGGGATCCCCGCTCGCGCCCGGCCAGGTCTTACAGGCAAGTTGACCGCGATGAGAAGAAACACAAACCAGAGATCGTGCGTCCCTCTTAGAAAGCTTGTTTCCGTCAGGTTGCTCATGAGGATCAGTAACAGCAGC
>Ga0181525_10002357_pt1 | contig 15482 bp, 15 predicted proteins | sample PEATcosm2014_Bin_48_FD_121100 | JGI IMG/M metagenome (GOLD analysis project Ga0181525, IMG submission 121100) | Peatland microbial communities from MTU Mesocosm Facility, Houghton, MI, USA - PEATcosm2014_Bin06_10_metaG | ecosystem: Environmental > Terrestrial > Soil > Wetlands > Peat | place...
CAATTTCAGCTTCCTGTGCAAAACTAACGGCACACCCCACGAGCGCCACAGCGGCGCTGAGGGGGAACAACTTTCTCATGATTTCTCCTGTAGATCGGACCTGTTGCGCGTCTGCTGAGTATACCCTAACGCCGTCAAAGTTTTCTTACTGCTTCTTCTACCTGCTGCGCGAGCGCCAGATAATCTTCGCCAGCCAGGCGCAGCGCAGACCCGAATGTGATCTCCACTCGGCCCGGCCGCGCCATCTTCCACGACTTGTGCAGCACGCGATCCATGCCGCGTATGCGGACAGGAACCACGGGAATCCCGAGCTTGGATGCGATCATTCCAATGCCCGGCTGGAAGGGGTTGACCTCGCCGGAGTGCGTCATCACTCCTTCCGGAAAAATGAGCAGGCACCATTTTTCATTCGAAAGCTCGCCGATATAGCGCAGAGTTGCCAGCGCGCCGGGTTCGCGCTGCGGGATCGGAAAAGCGTTGAAGAACAGTGCCGACAAGTAATAATTCAAGCTGTTGATAAAACTGTGCCCATGAAAATGCTCGTCGAAGAATTCCTTACGCATGGCCGGCGTCACGCGATAGCGCCAGCGAGCGGGAAGTGCGCTCAGGATCGCCGGTACGTCCATATAGCTTTGATGATTGGAGGCGAAAATGAAAGGGGGTTGAAGACCTTTGAGGTTTTCGAGACCGTGTTTGTGCACATGAGCGAAGATTCGATTCAACGGAAGCAGAAATCCCGGCAGGAAAATGCGCCGCGCCAGGCGAGCGGGAAAGCTTCGGTTCCAGGATGGAAAATCGGCCAGGCTTTCCGCTGGCGCCCCGCTGATCTCGCTTTCGTCCAGCCCTAGCGCTACCATCCGCTCCACACGCTCTAGGGAAGTGAGATTTTCGAGAGGCACATTCAAGTCCGCCGCAGCCGGCTCACCAACCGCCGGGGCGGCCTTCGCGATTTCATGACGCTTCAGCTTTCCGGTTCCTTCCGTGCGCGGAAACTCGCCGCGCGGCCAAATTGAGAAGGCGCGAACGCGTTGATAATCGGCCAGGCGTGCGTTGGCCCGGCGCACGATTTCAGCGGCATCCGCGCCGTTGTCCAGAACCAGCACGGCTTGAACGCGCCCGGTTCCGATGACGGCGGCGTCGCGGACTCCCGGCTGCTGCTTCAGCACGCTCTCCACGTCTTCGGGAAAAACGTTGAGGCCTTCCGGCGTCACGATCATTTCCTTCTTGCGCCCCAGAATGCTCAGCTCGCCGTTGCCTTTCAGCTCGCCGATATCGCCGGTGTGGAACCAGCCATCTTCGAAAGCGCGCGCCGTTTCTTCGGGATGTTCGAAATAGCCCGAAGTCACGTTCTCGCCGCGCACCAGGATTTCGCCGTCCGGTGCGATCTTCACTTCCACACCGCCAATGGGCCTGCCGACGCTGCCCTTCCGCGCGTGGAAGGGATGATTCAACGTCACGATGGGCGCGGTTTCGGTAAGGCCATAACCCTGAATCACCAGGAACCCAAGCTCCGAGAAGAACGCTTCCAGATCGGCCGGCAGGGGCGCCGCGCCTACGATGAAGCTCCAAAATTTCCAGCCGAACAGCCGATGCACTTGCCGATAACGCCACCACCGCCGCAGCCAATGGATTTTCGCCGGCCTCATTTGCTTCAATTCCGGAAAGGTCTGTTGCAGGTAGGCGCGCAGAATTTCGAGAATCTGCGGGACCGACATCAGCACCGAAACGCGCCGCGTCCGGATCTGCCGCAGAATCTCCCCCGGCGCAAATCCGCGCATGAACACCACCACGCCCGGGAGCATCGGCGGAATGAAGGTCGCCATGGCTTGACCGAACATGTGGCTCAGGGGCAGCAGGTTCAGGAATCGGATGGGCGCGAACGGGCGGGCGTAGCGCAAGTACTTCTTCACTTCTTTTTCCACCGGAACAATATTCGCCAGAATGTTCCGGTGCGTGATCACCACGCCTTTGGGTTCGGCGGTGGCGCCGGAAGTAAAGATGATCTCGGCGGTTTGATCTTTGGTGACGGCTATAGGCTCAATAGCGGCCGCGAGCTCAGTAGATGCCGCGTGAGCTGTGCCCTCGTACAAACCGGGCTCTTCGCCGGTCAGAACCACACGCGCGCCGACGATGTTCCTGATCTGTTCCACAAACCCGGCCGAAGACCGGTAATCGAGCGGAACGGCGATCACTCCTTCGAGCAGGCATCCCCATAGCGCGATGATCCACTCCGGCCGGTTTTCGCCATACAGAATCACCTTTTCATCGCGGCCTATTCCTTGTTCGCGCAGCTTCTCCGCAAATGCCCGCGCCCGGTCCGCGATCTCACGATAACGAAAATGGCGCGCGTGAAAACCGTCGTCGTGGATCAGAAACTCATCGTCCAGGCCGGCGAAGTCGTGGAAGAAGTCGAGCAGCGTGTCACGCGGCATCCACTTCCATTATTCCTTCAATGCTCCAGAAGCGCGGTGCGGCGGACACCCACGTCCGCGCCAGACACCTGCGTCCGGTTTCGTCTCGGCGAACGTCTCGTTTCGCCGCGGCTGTCAAGGCCAAATAGAAAGTTCCGGTTTTTAGCCAAGTAGAAAGTTCCGGTTGAGTACGCGGCACGGGTGTTTATGGACTTGCATAGACTGGATAGCGAGGACAGTCGTCGCGACTACCGTGAAGAACGGCGGCTTACGCTCGGTAAGATTGAACAACGGCTTTTCGCGGTCGCTTATACTCGGCGCGGCCCGGTTATTCGGCTGATTTCCGCACGAAAGGCGAATGAACGCGAGGCGGAGGATGTATGATGAAACGCTATCGGATTGACGCCGAGCCCCCCCGGCAACTCTCTTCCGCGGAAGCACGGAAGTTGGATGCAACGCCCATTGACTATTCGGATATCCCGCCGCTTGGAAAAGAATTTTTCGCGAGGGCAACTGCGTCGTGGCCTCCGGCGAAACATCAATTGACCATACGCCTTGACGCAGACGTGCTCGATTGGCTGAAGGCCAACGGCAGGGGTTACCAGACACGCATCAACCACATCCTGCGCGCCGCCATGGAGAGTCAGCTTCCGCCCCGTCCGCGCTCCGCGGCAGCGCCCAAGAAAAACACTCGCTCGCGCAGCCGATGAAAATGGATCACAGCTTCGCTGGTTGCAAGTTGCGCGCGTTTTGCCGCGAACACAAACTCAGTGAGCGTCCGTTCGACCGGTAGCGGCGGCAACCCAGCGGTTGTGAACAGCCGATTCACACGAACGTTGTTTCGCGGTGAATGGGTTGTCTATGCCCAGCGGCAATCTGGCGGATCAGAACATGTTTTGCACTACCGGGCCCGCTATACGCACCGCGTGGCGATCTCCAACCAATCGCGCCTCTCGGTGCTGCTCGAAGTCCGCGGTGGTCAGGGTGGATGCTACGCGGTCGCCAAAGTACCGGCGCACGTGCTCGTCAATACCCGCTCGACGCTTCGTGCTCTTCCGGCCTTGTCGACGCATGTGGGCGAGATGACCGTGCAGCAGTTCGTCGACCATCGCACCCTTCATAGGCCTCTTGATGTGGGGCAGACCGATTCGCAACTCGGCGAGCTTGCGGATCTTGAACTTGACCGCTTCGGATTCGATCGTAGTTCCGGTCGAGACTCGCGCGCCGTCGGGCGCCTCAAATACCACATGCGCTCGCGCAGGGACAACATTCGCCTTTTCGGCCTCGCTCTCCGATCTTCCGTTTCTTGGCTGTGTGTCTGATCATACCGCGATAAGGCACAAGATAAAAGACACAGCCGACCGGCACACGCCTCCCGGCGTATCGAGTCCGAGATCGCTAATGCTAAAGAGCCTGCCAAGCAGTTGTTTAAGAACAGTACGCAGTTCAATGTATCGTCAGCAAAAAGAACAAGGCCCTAGCTGAACCAGCCGACTCCAACCACATCTTGCGCGCCGCTATAGAGAGTCAGCTTCTGGCCCGTCCGCGCTCCGCGCGGCAGCCCCAAAGAAGAACACTCCCTCGCGCGGCCGATGACCGATGATAGAATCCTGAGAATGAAAATCGCACTTCTGTTGGCAATCGCCGGCGTGGCGTTCGCGCAGACAAAACAATCACGCGATCCGGCCCTGATTGACGATCTCGTCACTGCCAATCACATCCTGGCGTCCGAAGGCATTCTGGATGGTTACGGCCACGTGAGCGTGCGCGACAGCCGCAATCCGAACCACTATTTTCTTTCTCGCTCGCTCGCGCCGGGGTTAGTGACCGCGGCCGACATCATCGAGTACGATCTCGACAGCAATCCGATCGACGACACCCGGCTCAGTTATCGCGAGCGATTCATTCACGGCGAGATTTACAAGGCGCGGCCGGATGTGATGGCCATGGTCCACGACCATTCGCCGGCCGTGATTCCTTTCAGCGTCAGCTCCGTTCCCCTGCGCGCCATTTCGCACATGGGGGCGTTCATCGGCGAAGGCATTCCGGTATTCGAGATCCGCGACGTGGACGGAATGACCGACATGCTGGTGTCCAACGCCAAGCGCGGGCAGGCGCTGGCCAAGGTGCTGGGCGCGTATCCCGCGGCGTTGATGCGCGGGCACGGAGCTGCGGTGGTAGGCGCGACGGTGAAGGAAGTGGTGGGCCGCGCTTACTATCTCGATTCGAACGCCCGGCTACAGGAACAGGCCATTTTGCTGGGAGGAAAGGTAACCTATTTCGAGCCGGAAGAGGCCAGGAAGACGGCGCCACAGGACGGCTATGTGCGCGCGTGGGACGTTTGGAAGCGGCGTGCGGAAAAGTAGGCTATTTGAATTTGGCCGCCAGATCCTGAGTGGCGCGCATCAACAGATTGACGTCCAGGCCCACCGCCACGAAGGTGCAGCCCAGCGATAAATAGCGGCGCGCCTGCGCATCATCGGCCGTCAAAATACCGGCCGCACGGCCCGCAGCGCGAATGCGGCCGATGGCGTCTTCAATGGCCTGTTGCACATCGACGTGACTCGGCCGGCCCAAGTGCCCCAGCGCAGCGGACAAATCCGCTGGCCCGATAAACACGCCGTCCACGCCGTCCACGGCCGCGATGGCATCCAGATTTTCGAGTCCCTGGCGCGTCTCCACTTGTACCAGCAGACACATCTGATCGTTGGCTTGCTGCAGATAATGCGTAACGCGATTCCACTGCGACGCGCGCGCCAGCGCTGCGCCCACGCCGCGCATCCCCGCCGGTGGATAATGCATCGCAGCCACCAACAGCTTCGCTTGTTCGGCGCTCTGCACCATCGGGACCAGCAGGGTCTGCGCGCCGATATCGAGCAGTTGCTTGATGAGCTGCACGTCGCCCGCGACCGGCCGCACGATGGAATGCACGGGATACGGCGCGACGGCTTGCAATAGCGCGAGAGAGGATCGCACGTCGTTGGGAGCATGTTCGCCGTCGATTAGCAGCCAATCGAATCCCGCGCCCGCGCAAATTTCGGCGCAGACGGGATCGGTCAGGCCGAGCCACAAGCCAATCTGCGCCCGCTCACCGCTCTTCAACGCGGCCTTGAATGCGTTTTTCTTGATGTCCATGCGAGCTACTCAATACTCAATGCCTTTAATCAGGCCCTTAATCAAAGTGACACGAGATGCAGCCGAACGCCCCATAATCGATGTGGAACGTGTCGCCGCGCCGCGCGGGCACGGGCCGGGTAAACGATCCGCCCAGGATCACTTCGCCCGCCGCCAGGCTGACATTGTGCGCGGCGAATTTATTCGCCAGCCAAGCCACGCCGTTCGCCGGATGATTGAGCACCGCCGCGGCCACGCCCGATTCCTCGATCACGCCGTTGCGATAACACACGGCGGAGACCCATCGCAGGTCGGCCTCCAGCGGACGAAAGGGACGTCCGCCATGCACCAGACCCGCGCCAGCGGCGTTGTCGGAAATAGTATCGAAAACCTTGCGCGTCGCCTTGGTTTCCGGATCCACCTGCTGAATGCGCGCGTCGATAATCTCGATAGCGGGCGTTACGTATTCAGTGGCGCTCAGTACGTCGAAGATGGTGCAGTGCGGGCCTTGGAGCGGCTTGCCCAAAACGAACGCCAGCTCCACCTCCAGGCGTGGAACGATGAAGCGCTCAGTGGGGATGCTTGCGCCATCGGCGAAGAACATGTCGTCCAGCAGCACGCCGTAATCGGGCTCGTTGATGTTGGAGGAATACTGCATGGCTTTCGACGTCAGGCCGATCTTATGGCCTTTCACTGCGCGGCCGGCGCTGGTCTTTAGCTCAATCCAGGCTTTCTGCACCGCGTAAGCGTCGGCGATGGTCATCCCTGGATGTTGGATGGAAAGCTGGCGAATCTGGGTTCGGGCGCGCTCGGATTCGTTCAACCGCTGGGCGGCGTCCTGGATGCTGCGTTCATCCAACATGTTCCTGCTCCTCGCCAACAATGGTATTCTTCAAACTCCCGACGCCTTCGACCTCGGTGACAACTTCATCCCCCACGTTGACGCCTGTGAGACCCTCGGGCGTTCCGGTGAGAATGATGTCGCCGGAAGCGAGCGTCATGAAAGCGCTGAGATATTCGATGAGCGCGGGAATATCGAAAATCATATCGCGAGTATTGCCTTCTTGCGTAACCCGGCCATTGACGATGGTTCGCAGCGGCAAGTTCATCGGGTCGGCGACATCGGCGGCGTCTACCAGCCAGGGCCCTAGAGGAGTGGAAAAATCGCGGCTTTTCACGCGAAAGTTGGGGCGATAATAGTTTTCTAAATAATCGCGAATGGCGTAGTCGTTGGCCACTGTGTACCCGGCGACGTAATCGTAGGCCTTGGATTTCGCCACCTTCCGGGCGGTTTTTCCGATCACCACGGCGAGCTCGCATTCATAGTGCATGTACGTCACGCCGCGCGGACGGCGTGTCTGGCCGCGATGGCCGCACAGGCTTTGGGGGCCTTTCAGGAACACCAGCGGTTCGTCCGGCGCTTTGAATGCCAGTTCTTTGGCGTGGTCCGCGTAATTGAGGCCCAGAGCGAAGATGGTTCCGGGTTGTATTGGCGGGAGCCATACGACGTCTTCTTCGCCGAGCAAGCGGCCGTCGGGCAATCGCACCCAGCCGTTCTGCTCTTGGGCGTTATGAATTGCACCGGCACAGGCCACCCGGGCGGTCTTCATTCCGCCGCCTCCTCAGGAACAAGCGCATTCTCGATGGGCGGCAGGCCGTCCAGTTCCACGCGGGCTCTGTCGCCGATGCGGGCCAGCGGAGCATCGTATGGTTCGCCGGCCAGGACGATGTCCCCAGGCTGCAGCGTCAGGAATTCGCTGATGTCCGCGATCAGGCGATCGACGGGGCGCACCAGATCGTCCAGGTTCGCCCGGCATCGGAGATCGCCGTTGATCGAGATTCGAATCTCCTTGGGCGGGATTTCGGTTATTTCCGACCCAATCACGCAAAAGCCATCGCGGCAGCGCTGGCGAATTGCCGGGCGATAGTAGGATTCATGCGGAATGCTGACGTCATTCACCGCGATATATCCGGCAATGCGATTCAGGCGCCCCATGACGATACCGACGGTGCCTGCCATCTTCAGTAGTGGCACCTCACCTGGCAACCGGATCGCCGCTCCGCTGCGGTTCCAGGTGTTGCGAGGACGAAGGTAGAGCACGGGGGCGACGGGCGGTGTTTTGTAGGGTTCCCGATGCAGACGCTCGCCCAGCGATTCGAGCTCGCGGCGGAAATTGAGAGCAACGCCGTAGACAGCGTTGACGCACTCGTTCAGATTCCCATCTCCTGAAACACCTCGCGCGCGATGCGGAAACTATCCACGGCCGCAGGCACACCGCAATAGATGGCAGCCTGCAGGAATAGCTCCTTCAGCTCTTCTTTGGTAACGCCGTTCGCGATTGCGCCGCGCACGTGCGCGCGAATCTGATTGGGCCGGTTGAGCCCAGTGAGCATGGAGAGCGTGACAATGCTGCGCGTCCTGCGATCCAGTCCGGGCCGTCCCCAGATTTCGCCGAAACAATATTGATTGATCAGCTCTTCAAACGGACGGTTGAAATCGTCAGCCGCAGCCCAGGTGTTCCCGGCTTGCTCGGCGCCGAAGATTTCGCCGCGGATGGCCAAGCCCTTCTCGAACGTCTCTTTTTCCAAAACGATCTCCTGTGGGTGATTATAGCGGGCGGTTGGCGGTTGGCGGTTGGCGGTTAGCGATTGGCAATTGGCAATTAGCGATTGGCGGCGCAGGCACGGTGTGGACGCATTGACGATTGGCCGTCGTTTGGAAAGTAGCACGTTAACATCCGCCGCATCCGACGCAGCTACGGGATAACCGAGCCGTCCAGCGCCTCTAATTCGTCCTTTGAAAGTTCAACAGACCTGTTTGTTCGGACCTTCCGCCCATCTGCTAATGAAAAGTATATATAAAGGTTTGCTGTTTCGCCGTTGCCGTACTTTATTACCCTGTAGAGAGTGTCAGTGATCGCGTCCCCGCGCTCTCCGGACTCGCGGAAAGTCCATTTCACCTTATCGCCGTACATCGCTTCGACGGTGACCGTCGCATTCGGAGGGCCCTCGGCATTAGGGTTCCGGTTTGTGACAAAGTATTCTCGCAGTACTAAAGTCTCAAGATTGGAACCATGATTCGTTAATAAGTCGACCACGGTAAACCGAACGTTCTTCGTAATGTAGTGCTCCTCGGTACCAATCAACCTTATCTCCAAGGTGGATAAGCCAGAATAACGATCCGAAGGAAAGCTGATTCCTATAGTTCCTTCGAGAATAAACAACTCTACAATGAGGGCGATTACAATGACAAGAATACCTGCCCATATTTGTTTGCGGCTCAGGTTACCGAGCATCGTTCAGCTCACTGGGCTGCGTTAGCAGTGACGAAATCTTCCATGACCGCTTTGCGCAACAGATTCGGCGGGAGCAGGCCTTGCGACAGGATGAAATCGTGGAAGCGCTGTACGTTAAATTTGGGACCGAGCGCCTGCTCGGCGGCGTGACGAATTTCGAGCAGACGCGTATAGCCGTCGAAATAAGAAGGCGCTTGGCCGGGCATGCGGAAGGTGTAGCGCTCCACTTCTTCGGTAGCCAGAGCGGGCGAGCAGACCACGTCCTTTTCTAACACCTGCATTGCTTGCTGGGGCGTGACCTTCCCCTGCTGCAATTCCGGATCGAGAAACGCTCGGGCGGCGCGCAGCAGCCGGTAATCGAGTGAGACCAGCTTGGCGTCGTCCGGCATGTAAGGAAGCATGAACCATTCCGAATAGAGCCCCCAGCCTTCGACGTTGGTGCTGTTGAACGCGAACAGAGCGCGCGCCAACGAGACGCCGCGTTCCACCATCACATCGAACTGCAGCTCGTGCCCCGGCCGCGCTTCATGCGCGGTGAGCGTCCAGGATGCCACGGCGAAGCTGAAATCGTCGTACTTCAGCGTTGCACCGCCTTGGCCCGTGGTTTCCAGCGGCAGGACGAACTGACCGCGCTCGCCATGATTGTCCAGCAACGGCGGAGGCAGCATGTGCGGCGCGGGCTGCTGCGCGGTTTCGGCGGCGGACGCCAGGCGAATAATCGCCGGCCGCTCCGGCAGCGTGACCAGATGCTCGCGGCGGATAATGTCTTCAATTTCCGCCAACCTCGCCCGATAATGCGGCATAATCTGGTCGCCCGGAATCTGGTCTTTCTTCAAAGCGGCGATTACGTCGCGATAATCCGAAGAAGGCAGATGGCGCTCCTGGGCCACCTTTTCCGCGAGCGCCTGCATCTCGCTTTGCAATTGCGCGAAGGTTTGGTGTGCCAGGCGCGTGAGTTCCTCGGGCGAATAATCAATTCCAAAGTTTTCCAGTTGGATAGTGTATAGCTCGGGCGGAAGTCGAAAATCGCCGCGCGCTTTCGGCAGCACTTCCGCCCGCACAAAATTGTCATAGCCGGCGAGCTGTTCCTTGAGCTTCGCGAATGCATCTGCATAGCCTGGCATTTTGTATTTTTCCAACAGCAGCCCGATGCCGTTGACATAGGTGCTGGTATTTTCCAGGTTCTTTTCCACTTCCACCTTGGCCGGTCCAATTAAACCCGGCGCTTTCAACTTCTGGCGAAAGCGCTTTTCGGCCTGTAGGGTCAGCGGCTCGTAACCGGATTCCAGGCCGGTGTATTTGCGCAGCCGAACCACCGCGGCAGGACGGCGGTCCGCGGTTATCTGATCGTCCAGCAGGCTTTTGATGCCGTAAAAAATGGTTCCCGCGATATCGTCATAGGGCAGCAAATTGCGCTCCTGCGCCGCGGAAGAGCGGATATCGCGATCGGCTTGTGCAATCAGAATATTCAGATCCTGCCGCACCAACGGATCTTTCTCCGCTGCCAGACGCTTTTGCAATTCGTCGCGCGCCCCCGCCAGGTCCTTACGAAAGCCCTCCGGTTCGTCGGGCGCCGCGGTGCTGACCTGCGGATCGAATTGCCGCAGACCTTGCGACGAAGCTTGCTCAGGCGAGTAGCGGGCCATCAATGCGATCAGCAATTGAGCATTCTGGTTGCTCTTTTCCACCCAGGCGGGCGGAGTTTGCGCCCACGCTTGGACGGCGATCAGGAGGGCGAGTAAGAATAGCAGGCGCATAGCCTATGTTACGCACGGATAGCGCGCAGATGGTTGGCGATGCGATTGGCGATTGGCGGACAGGCACGGTGTGGAAAGATCGAGCTTCGGAGGCACTTGCAGGCTGGTGGGTGATACGATCAAGCCGATGTCGGACTTTAAGCCGCGCCCGGGCACATTCCTGCCGTACATGGAATATAAGCGGAAGCTTAACGAGCAGCAGCAGAAGGCAAGTCCGTTGACCCTGCTCGAAATTCTGTCCCGGAACAGCAAGCAGTCGCTCCCAATTTTCGACCTGCAAGCGCAAAGCGCGATGCAGCCGGCACGGTATGGCGAGGCTCTGAAGAGCTTGCGGGATGCCGGGTACATCATGATCGAGGGCGAAGCTCCGGAGCAAGTAGTGCGGCTAACGGACAGCGGCGGCAAAGTAGTTCAGCTCGCTCGGCCTGCGTAAAAGGCAGCGAACATGGAGTGGAGCTGGCTTGGCTGGGCCGCCGTTGCGCTGCTCTGCGCCGCGGTGGGATCGAGTGAGTTGATCTCCCGATACAAGGACGATCCCTGGGCGCCAATCAAGCGATGGCCAGCGATTGTCTACATTGCAATCAGCAGTGTTGCCGCCATTGGCGCGCTCGTCCTGATGCAGGCGAATCATTGGTTCGACAAATCTCCTTTAATTAACTCAGATTTTGATGGCTGGCGTGAGTGCCATGGCGTTCTTCCGGACGTCGCTCTTCGTGGTGCGGGCTGGCGACCGCGACGTAGGGGTCGGACCCAGCGGGTTTCTTCGGATCTTCCTGGCCGCGGCCGACCGTTCCGTGGATCGCAACGCGCTTCGGCGCGTTCGGACGCTGTAGCGGACGTTATGAAAGGTGTCGATTTAACCAGGGCGCTTAAAGTTGCCGCCCTATTGCGTGGCTTTGATGCAAAGCGTTTCGCCGGAGGATCAGCGAGTACTTGATCGCGTGCTGGAGGCTTTGGAGAAGCGGGACGCGGAGCCGAGCGTCAAGGCCCTGTTGTTGGGGATTGAGTTGATCAATGTGGTGGTGGATGTTCTGACAACGGGCGTGAAGTCGCTGGGAGATCAGATTCGATCTGTTCCAGAAGTTTGAGACATCTGGTAATTTCCTGATCTGCGTTTTCGCAGGCTTGATAATCGCGCAGGGCGGCTTGCGCCCAGGCACGGGCATCAGCGAAGCGACCCACTTGCGCGAGTGCGATGGCGGCGTTCCTTCGGGTCTGGGCCGCCCCGAAGTGGCTTTGCATGACTTCGTAATAACGGATTGATTCGCGGTAGTGGTGGAGGCCGGGTTCGAGGTGCCCCGCATGGTTGAATACGAGCCCAAGTTGGTTGTGTGCGGTCGCCAAATCTCCAAGCGCATTCGCAGGGATTAGGCTGAGGGCCTGCTGGTAGTATTCAGCGGCTTTCGAAAGGAGACTTTCGTTTTCCTCGACGGGGCGGTCTTCCTCCAGCGCATCAAGAAATCGCTCGCATGCGACGCCACCCAACTGACCGAAGCACCTTGCCCTCCCGATTCGATCTTCCCTGGCGTGCAAGTCGAGGCTGCGCTCATACCACTCGTTTGCGACGTCGAGATTTCGGATTTCCTTCAGGTCTTTATAAGCGTGCCCCAGGTTGAATGCGCAAATGGCCGCCAGCGGTAAGTCCGAAACACGTTCTGCGAGAAAGAGCGCTTCTCGGTATCCGTCAACGCACGTTTGTTGCCCTCGCTCCCGTTGGATATCCGACAGATGTTGCAAGGAAACGGCCAAGTTTCGAACCGCGTTCTTCTCCGCGTTGTCCCATGCCTGTTGTGGCTTGGCTAGAATCCTGGATGCAAGCCGGCGGCTCCGGTTAACGTGTCCCAACTGCAACCGCTCTGCCTTGCCAAAGTTTCGCGCCTCTCTCGCGAGTTGAACTCGGTAGCCTGTCACGATGCTCCATTCGCCCTCCTTGCCCGGTAGCGGCCCTTCGGTCTCTGGATCAATAAAATCGGGAGTAGTTTCTTCGACCAATCGCGCCCATTCCACGCTGCGTCCGGTGTGATCGTAGAGCTGGTGCAGCCCTTGCATGGCGCTGATTAAGCTGCGCCACCAGCCGTTCGAACGCGCCAAGCTTCGGGCGTGCAGCAGATTCGCCTCTTCCGCAGTCAACGCCCCGATCACGCCTCGGTTCCCATCTACGTATTGATCGTGGTAGGAATTTCCGAACCATCCCATCGCCAGCACGAATGCGCGAGTCGTAGCTGCGCGCGTATCCGAACAGTACTGATCGAAGTGGCGGCGGAAGAACCATGGCAGCGCAGGATGGATGGTGTAGTAGCCGTCGCCGAGCGCGGTCAAGAGGCCGATTTCGGCGGCGCGATCAAGTAAAGGAATGCCCGCTTCGCGCGTCAGTCCCTTCACTTCTGGCAGACACCACTCGGACTCTGGAAGACCCATATATCGCAACGCGTCGACATTGACGAAGCCTTGAAACAGATGCAGGAGAGCCAATTGTTTCCGCTCGGCTTCGGTGAATGCATTGCTAAAGCCGTACTCGAGCGATGCCGCGAGCGAACGCTCTCGAACTTCGCTGGCTTCGTCTTGGAAAACTGCCTCGCCCACTTGAAGCTTGCGGACAAAGTCTGCGATCTGGTCTCGGGTCTTCAGGCCATCGCGGAGAGCCTGACCGACGAGAACCGTCAAAGTCAGCGGATTGCCTTGGGTGAACGATAGAAGTGGGCGCCAGTCATCGACGTCATCAAACCGCCAAATGAGCTTTCGTGCGAGCGCTCCTGTCATCTCAATGCGTTCGTCGAAGGGCATGGGTGGAAGCTCCATGCGAGCGGGCAGATCATGGAGCCAGCGGCGTTCGTCACGGCGCGAAGTCAGCAGAAACTTGGCTTTAGTCTCGCGAGCGGCGCGCAGAAAGTCGGCCAGTTCGTTTTGCTCCTTTGTGCTCCAGGCGGACGGCGTTCCCGCCGGGAAACCGGCGATGGGTTCAACGTTATCCCAGATCCAAAACACCTGAAACGTGCGCAAAAGTAGGAGAGCCATTTCGCGACGCTGGGAATCGTCGAAGGTCAGCCAGTGAATGTCGTTATTCGCTAGGTCCTTTTCGAAGAGGCCACCAAGCCCGTCGAGCACTTCCGGCAACGTCTTGCGCTGCTCGAACGAAGTGATCAGCACCCGACCTTGAAGGCCACCCGTCTGCCGGTACCAACGAACAAATTCTCCAGCGGTGCTGGTTTTGCCGCTGCCTGCATAGGCGTGGAGCAGGATGATGTTCTGGTCGTCGAAAGTACGGTCGAGCTTGAGAACGGTTTCGTCGCGGCCGATGAAGCCGATGTCAGGCGCCTGCGGAAGGCCGGACTCGGGCCCAGAAACCGGCGGCGTTAATATAATACGCAGCGCTGTATCCGCCTTCGGGAACAGCCGGGCTGGGACGGCTTCGAATACAACCGGGACCGTCCAATCTTCGATCAGGCTCTCAACGGCGTTCAGTTGTTTGCGGGCCAGCGTGGCGGCCTCGCCCAGCGCCAATCCCGAGGCCAGTTCGCCATAGAGAGTGGCCATGTATTGCGCAGCAGTGTCGACGAAGACGCTGTAGCGCCACGCCACCACTCCGGTAGCGCCGTAGTCCATGACGGCGTGCGCGAACGATCCGAACTCACGGATCTGCTGGTGGAGGTCAGCGGGATCGGATGGCCTTTCGGGAGGTTCGCTATAGGCAGAGCGGCAGGCATTCAGGATGAGGAACGGGACATTGGTGTCATGGAGAAGCTTGCCCAATTCCTCCGCTTTTATCGGCTGGGCATTTTGTTCGAGCTTAGGATTTTCGAAGAAGATTTCGCCGGCCAGTCCGTGACCGTCAAAATGGACGGCATGGAATGGCTCGCCCTGCGCCTTGGCCTCAAGCAGGCGCTTAGAAAGCTGCTGGAAGGTAGGGGGACGGAGGACCTCGAGATGGAACGGTTCACGCGTGGCTTGGCTCAATCCGCGAATCAGGTGGCGAGCGACGGAACGGAACGGGACGTCGTCCGCCCCTCCAGGTCGACAGATCGCAAGCAGGATGCGGACTTTGCCGGCGGCGGGCTCGGGCGGGTTAGGCTGAAGAGCCGGCCTGGGATGGCAACGGACAAACGAAGAGACGTTCAGAGCGAGCGGCAGGTCGGCAGCGGGGTCGCGCATGAGTTCCCATGGGACCAGGGCGTCCGCGACTGCTGTTTCGATCTCTATCCGCGTATCACTGAGGTTGCGGCGTGCGCTGGCCCAGGCGTCGCCGCCGACAAGCACTTGGCGGAATAGGTTGCAGCCGATCTCGGCCATTCGATTTTCGATCCGCCGGGCGATTGTCGGCTGCGGGTCCGTCGGATAGATCGGGTACTCTTCCAAATACCAGCGGATGTCTTCGGCTTCCTGGGGAGAGAGTTTGAAGGAAAACGGACGATCCTCGGACTGCAGTGGTCCGTCGCTGTGGAAACTCGCCTCCACGCGCGCGCCAACGTGTTTAATTCGCAGAATTGGCACCTATTTGTGCCGAGTTTAGCACTTTGAGGACCGCCTACTAAAACGCTGCACACCAGATCGAAGTCAATCGCTCCAGACTTCCCGCGCGGTCTCCACCACCAGGCGCAGCTTATCGAACTGCTGCTCCCTGCTGAGCGCGTTGCCTTCAATCGTGGAAGAAAATCCGCATTGCGGGCTCAGGCAGATTTGATCCAAAGGAACATATTTCGCCGCTTCGTCGATGCGGCGCTTCAGGTCGTCTTTCTTCTCCAGTTCGCCGCGCTTCGTGGTGAGCAGTCCCAGCACCACCTTCTTGCCTTTGGGGACAAAGCGCAGCGGAGCGAAAGTTCCCGAACGCGCATCGTCAAACTCCAGAAAATAGCCGTCCACATTCAGCTCACCGAAAAGCGCTTCAGCCACGTGATCGTAGCCGCCGG
>Ga0181525_10002362_pt1 | contig 15463 bp, 12 predicted proteins | sample PEATcosm2014_Bin_48_FD_121100 | JGI IMG/M metagenome (GOLD analysis project Ga0181525, IMG submission 121100) | Peatland microbial communities from MTU Mesocosm Facility, Houghton, MI, USA - PEATcosm2014_Bin06_10_metaG | ecosystem: Environmental > Terrestrial > Soil > Wetlands > Peat | place...
CCACATCGGGGTTGGCTTCGAGATCCGCAAGCGCCTCCGGAGTCACATCGTAGTGAGCCACCGGTATGTGACGAAACGCGGCCCGTATGCGGCCGTTGCGATCAGTCACCCTGCGGTGCTCCTCCGCGGTAGGTTGAGTCGCATACTGGACGAGGACCTCCACCGTTTCGCCGGGCTCCGGCCGTCTGATTCCTGTTGCCGTGGCGCCAAACGACTGGAGCCCACTCAGCAGCACGATGCCGACAACCGCGACTGCCCGATTCAACCAAAACTGATTGGTGCGTAAGTTGTTCTTCATGCCCCCTCCAATTGCACTCGGGTCTCCAACCCCAATAAGCCGCTTAAGTTATTGATTAAGCCGCGCTTAACGTCGACCGGCACAATTGAGTCAGGAGACAGGTTGTCCCATTGGAGGTGGCTCAACGCGAGCAAGTTGATAAGAGTCAATGAGATGCCCTGTGGGCGCGTCGTTGGGACATTTTGTCCACCCGGGATGCGGCGCCAGAAAATCTGGCGACTGCGGAGTCGCCGGCGTGGTGACGTTTTCCATACATCCTTAATAAGCGACATGTCGCCGCGGAAAACCGAATTGTCGACGACCAAGTCGCATCGGGTTGGGCCGGCGGCTCCGACCCTGCCGTTCATGAGACATAGTGGCCCCTTCCTAAGGGTTGGGACAAATTGTCCCATCGGCGCGAGTCAGCCAATCGCTGTCGAACATCGCGCAATCAATGACATACGAAAATGACGGGAGTGGCAATCAGGGTGCAATTGTTGGAGGCATGAAAGACCTTCAAAAGAATTCGAACATGCGCAAAGATCGTATTTGGTTGCAACGGGCGACCGCGGCCTTCAGTATTCTGTTCCTCGCCGGGTTCCAGGCGCTTGGGGCTACAGTAACGATAAAACAGCGGCCCAGAGCCGGCGAAACGGTTGAGGTCCTGGTCCAATACGCGAACCAGCCCACAGCCGAGCAACACCGCCGAGTGGTCGATCGCAACGGCCGCATCCGCGCCACATTCGACAACGTTCCGGTGGCTCACTACGATGTGACGCCCGAGGCGCTGGCGGACCTCGAAGCCAACCCAGGCGTGGTCTCGATCAGCCCGAACTTGCATTTGCAGGGCTACATCGACCGCGTGACATGCTCGGCGAATTATTGGCCTCTCAACAGTTACTATATGTCCCTCGGCCGCGGCAAAGCGCCCGGCATCGGCGTGGCGATTCTGGATAGCGGCATCAGTAACAGCAATCCGAATTTCAATCTTTGGCACACATCCAAGAGCCGCATCGTTTACAGCCAGACCTTCGTCGGCGGCGATACCAACGACGAGTTCGGCCACGGGACGCATGTGGCGGGCATCGCGGTCGGGACGGACAACGTGACGACGGTGATCAGCGGCAGCACGCGCGGTTTTGGAGGCGTGGCTCCCGACGCCAACATCATCAACTTGAAGGTTTTGGATGCGAACGGTGCGGGCACCGACGCCTCGGTGATCGCCGGCATCGACCAAGCCATCTCCCTCAAGAGCACGTACAACATTCGCGTAATGAACCTGTCGCTGGGGCGGCCGATCACGCAATCCTATAAGACCGACCCTCTGAATCAGGCGGTGGAAGCAGCCTGGAAAGCAGGCATCGTGGTAGTGGTTGCGGCCGGAAACGGCGGACGGGACAATTCGCAGAACACCCAGGGATATGGCACGATCACCGCGCCGGGAAACGACCCCTATGTCATTACCGTGGGCGCGTCCAACGACAACGGAGATTATGACCGGACTGACGACGTAATGGCGACATATAGCTCGAAAGGGCCGACGGCTATCGATCACATCGTGAAACCGGATCTGGTGGCTCCGGGCAACCAGGTGGTGTCGGCGCAGTCGACCAATTCCACGCTGGTCGACACCTATCCGGGGAATCAGATCCCGATTCATAACTACAATCCGGCTGGTTCGTCGGCCAACTCGCCTTACTTCTTTACGCTGTCCGGCACCAGCATGGCGGCGCCGGTCGTGGCGGGCGGGGCGGCCATGTTGATCGATCAGAATTCGGCCATCACGCCCGACCAGGTAAAGGCGAAGTTAATGCGGAATGCATGGCGCGGCTTCCCGCTTACCACGACCATCCCTGTCACCACCGCTGGTATCACCGCCACTTACACGGAGAATAGCGATCCCTTCACGATCGGCGCCGGCCAGGTGGATCTCTGGGCGGCTTACAACGACACGACTATGCCGGTGGGATCGGCCGCATCGCCCGCGGCGACCTTCAACAGCAATGGGACTGTGACGTTGCAGTTGAACTCGATCGGCGCCGCCAACGTAGTCTGGGGAACCGGTTCCACATACGCCACCAACGTGGTTTGGGGCACGAATGTGGTTTGGGGCACCAACGTTGTTTGGGGAACCAATGTAGTATGGGGCACCAACGTGGTTTGGGGCACCAACGTGGTCTGGGGGACCACCTCGCCGTGGGCTCTTACGACGCCCGGTGCGGAGAGCTTTACCGTCGCCATCAACGGCGACAACTAAGCTAAGCCAAAACGGCAGGGCCTGCGCGGATGACGCTATCGAAAGCGTCATCCGCGTTTTTTTGTAGCAAGCTCCCCTATCCACCAGCCACGGGAGGCAAAGCGCGCCCAGGCGGGTCCACATATCCGTTCAGCTTTTCCGAACTCGTGATCCGCATACCCGCCGTGTCCCACTCGATCCGCTCGCCGGGAAACCGCTGCGCGATGCACCCCAGCAGAAACGCCTCGGTCACCGGACTCTGTATCTCGAAGTTCGCCAGCGGCGCCTGAGGTGCGCCTCGCGCAGCCGCCACCCACTGGTCAATGGCGGCATCGCGTGGCCGCTCGCCACGCGGTGGCCGCGCTTGCGGCTGGTACTTTTTCGCTTCCGGATACACGCGCGGATTGTTCCCATTGAATCCGGCCAGGATGATCCCTTTATCGCCCACGTACAGGATGCCCTCATTGTCCTCGCCGGCCTGAAAATAGTGCTGATCCTCCGCGCGTAGACCGGCCGGCCGCTTGGGCCGCAGACCTCCGTCGTACCACGACATGCGTACGGCCACCCGGTCGCCAACGGCCGGATAGTCCAGGTGCACGATGGAAGCTTTCGGGAAAGTCTCGGCGTAAGAGTCGCTGGAGCACGCTTCCACACCCACCGGCGGTGTGAGCCCCAGAATCTTGAACACGCCCGCGAAGCTGTAGCAGCCCATGTCGCCGAACGAGCCGCAGCCAAAATCGTACCAGCCGCGCCATACAAACGGCAGATAGGCATGGTTGAACGGACGCTCCGGCGCGGGGCCCAGCCACAGATTCCAGTCGAGACCCCGGGGCACCGGTTGCGCCTCCGCGGGCCGGTCGACTCCCTGCGGCCAAAACGGCCGGCTCGACCAGTTGTGCACTTCGCGTACGTGCCCGATGGCGCCATCCGCGATCCAATCCGCGATCAGCCGCGTGGACTCGCTGGAAGGGTTGTTGACCGGCAGGGATGTCGCCACCTTCATATCGCGCGCCACTTGCGCCATGCGCCGCGCGTCGCCGATAGTGTGGGTCATGGGCTTCTGACACAGCACGTGTTTGCGTTGTTTCATGGCCGCGAGCGAGATCGGCGCGTGCCAGTGGTCTGGCGTCGCCACGTAGACCGCGTCAACGTCCTTTTCCTTCTCCAGCAACTCGCGGTAATCGTTGTAAGCCGCGCAGCCTTTATAGGAGCCGGAGGCATGGCGCGAGCCGTAATAAGCTTCCACCAGGCGCTTGGCAGGCTCCCGGCCGCCCATGCCGAGGCTGGTCCGGAACTCGTGCGTCAGCTGTGCGAAGCCCGGCGACGCCAGGTCCGCGCCCCAACTTTCGTAGCCCGCGCCCAGCAGGCGGCGCGCCGACTGCAACAAGTCGTTCTCACCGTATTCCGCGTAGTCCTTGCTAAACCGATTGCAATCGCAGACCGCCACCACCTGCACGTCCGGCCGCGCCAACAGTTCCATGGTCACCGCCTGGCCCTGCCGGCCCAGACCTACGCTGGCCAGCGTAAGCTTGTCGCTCGGCGGCACAAACGGCGCGCCCAGCACATGACGCGGCACAATCATGAAACTGGCTACGGCCCCCGCAAACGCGCGGCGCGAAAGCCCACCATCCCCAGAGGGATACATAACAACCTCCAATGCGGCCAAATGCCCCGAGGATCATTATAGATTCGCGCGCTGGTGAACGGTTAAGTTAAGCACCCCGCGGATGGGATGGGTTATGTTTAGAATCAGTTGAGGTTTTACATGAAGAGGTTCGCAGCGGTTTTCCCGATGGCCCTGATGCTTTGCGCCGGCCGTGTAAGCGCAGAAGTAGCCGACTCGGCCAGCAACGGCTTCACCATAAAGACTACGATCAATATCCAGGCTGCGCCCGACGACGTCTACCGGCGGATCATGCAGAACGTCGGCGATTGGTGGGACCCGGTGCACACTTACTCACACGACTCTCATAATCTGAGTATCGAGGAGAAGGCCATGGGATGCTTCTGCGAGAAACTGCCCAACTCCGGGGTGGTCCGGCATATGGAAGTGATCTCGCTGATGCCCGGCAAGTCGATCGTCTTCGCGGGGGCGCTTGGACCGCTGCAATCGATCGCCGCCGCCGGCGCCATGAAGTTTCAACTCGCCGGCGACGGAGGCGGCACCAAGCTCGAATTCACCTATGCGGTCACCGGCTACATGCCTGCGGGGTTAAATACCTGGGCCGCGCCCGTCGATTCCGTCCTGAAGGAGCAGTTGTTGCGTTTGAAGAACTACATCGAGCACGGCAACCCTTCAACCGCCCCTACTCCTGCTCGCTAAACGCGTACAGCGAATCCCCCGCTCCCACCACCACGTATTGCCGCCCATCCAGCATGTAAGTCTCCGGCCCGTTACTCAAATCGTCCGCAAGCCCCGAATGCCACAGAATATCCCCGTTCGCCGGATCGAAAGCCACCAAATGCTGCGCGCCATCGCCCGTGAAAAGCAACTCCCCAGCCGTGGTCAAAATCCCCACCGGACCACCGCCAAACGGATAGTGGTGCTTCCAGGCAATCTTGCCCGTCCGGAAGTCGATCGCGTTCAGATCGCCGCCGAAATACCCGGCATCGCGCTCCGCCGCGCCCCATCCCTCGGGATGCGGATCGGTATCGGTCAAGTAGAACATGCTCATCTGCTCTGACGTGCCCACATAAAACAATCCGGTCTCCGGATCGAAACTCGGTGGCGGCCAGTTTGTCGCCCCGCCTGTGGAAGGCGAAACCAGCACGCCGTCCACGGTCGCCTCCTTGGCTGGATCGGGAATGGGCTGTCCGTTCGGAGCCACGCCCTTCGACCAGTTCATGGTGTGAATCATCGGCGCTGTCACCAGGACTTTCCCGTTGGTGCGATCGAGCAGGAAGAAATAGCCGTTGCGATTCGCCTGCGCCAGCAACTTGCGCGGCTTGCCGTCCAGGTCCGCATCGATCAGGATTGGCGTCTGCGCGGCATCCCAGTCATGTGTATCGTGCGGCGAAGGCTGGAAGTGCCACACTAATTTCCCTGTATCCACGTTCAGCGCCACAATGGAACAGGTATACAGGTTGTCGCCCTTCCGGCTGCGGCCCGTCAAAACCGGGTTCGGATTTCCCGTTCCCAGGAAATACAAATGCAAGTCCGGATCGTAGGTGCCCGGCAACCAGGTCATGCCGCCGCCATGCCGCATCGAATATTCATCCGGCCAGGTCTCAAATCCGGGATCGCCTTGTTTCAACGGCGCGCTCCACCACTTCCACTGAATCTTTCCCGTCTCCGGATCGTGCGATTCCAGAAATCCCGGTACGTCCAGCGAGTCGCCGCCCGTGCCCACCAGCACGTGGTTATCCACGACAATCGGCGCGGGCGTAGAGAAATACTCCTGTTTCACATCGGCGATTTCCGTGTGCCATCGCTCCTTGCCCGTCCGCGCATCCAATGAGACCAGGTAATTGTCCGGCGTCTCGAAATAGAGCCAGTTGCCGTACATACCCATGCCGCGGTTGCCGATGTGGATGCCGCCCTTGGTCTTCCAGGTGTAATGCCACAATTCGCGCCCGGACCGCGCGTCCACCGCCCAGGCATTGTCCGGAGTCGAGAAATAGAGGATGCCCTGCACCATTAAAGGCGTCGCCTTGATCGTCGAAACGCCTGGATCGCTAGGCGGGCCTTCGGGAAGTGCGCCTTCACCGCCGATGATCGCGCCCGGCGTCGCGCCGACTTTGATCCGGAAGATCCAGGCCAGGCTCAGGCTTTTCACGTTCGACTTATTGATCTGGCGCAGTGAACTGAATCGCCGGCCGGAGTAATCGCCGTTATACGTCGGCCAGGCATCCGTAGCCGGCTTGGTAAGCAAAGCCGGATCCAGGAGTTGCGCCAACAGCGGCGCCGCCAGCAATGGCAGCAGGAACGGGATCTTCATTTCAAGGTCACCAGGTAAGCCGTCAGATTGTGAATATCGGCGTCCGTGTAGCGCAGCAATAAATCCATATGTGCCTGCAACCGGTTATGGATCTCTACGCGCGGCGAAGTACCCGTTCGCAGGAAAGAATGATAGGTCCCGTCCGCCTCGCGCAAACTGACATTGAAGTCGTCGTAATTCAGTGGAGTGCCCGTGAACGACTGGCCCGACGGCAGCGTGACCGTCACCGAGATGGCCATCACCGGATGCGCAGGTGTACCCTCGGTCCAGTTGAAAGGCGGCTGCAGGAATTTCCCCTGCAGCGTTACGGGCTCCGCATACTTGGTGGCGATGCCTTTCAAATCCCCCGTCGCTGAATGGCACGCAGCACAGTGGCTGACAAAGTACGCCTCACCCGCTTTCGCGTCTCCTGTCACAATGTTCAGAGTTTTGTAGCTGTCCCGGTCCGCCACATTCAAGATGGATTGGTGCAGGAAGTTCGCAATATCGCCGATCTGCTGGGGCGTGAAAGCAAAGCGCGGCATCCCCTTGTCCGGGCGGCCCTTGATGATGATGGGCGTGATGGTCTTGCCATCGACATCGTCCAGCACCAGCACGGAGCGAAGCAAGTCGGGCCCCTTCTCGCCTCCCTTCGCATTCGAGCCGTGGCAGAAGCCGCACGCGCCCACAAACGTCGTCTTGCCGCGTTCCACCGACGCCGCGTCGTACTTCGGCGGCGTCTGGCCACTACCCGCGGCCGCTACGAACAGGGTTATGGCAAAGAGTTTTCGATATGTCAGGGTTTACTCCGAGGGAATCATCAGGGATTTCCGGTGCTAAGTGAACGACCAGCCTTTGCGAAACGTCGGCCTCAAATACCGGTTCGCCTCCGCATTGTTCGTGAACCGCATTTTCGCCGCGTCCCATTCGAGTTTCCCGGGCACACGCAGGGCGATCACTCCCAGCAGCATCCACTCCACGAAGGGCACGGCAACGTTGAAGTTGGAACACGCCGGATCGCCTCCCTTGCAGGCCCGAATCCAATCGCGGTAGTGGCCCGGCGAGCGCGTCAGCATGGGCTGCGGGAACTGATAGTCCTTCATCTTCTCGACCGGGATCAGCCGGGTCTCTTCGCCATACGTGCCGGTGGTGATCATGCCTTTGTCACCGATGAACAGGCTGCCGTCCGGGGTGGGTTTCTCAGCATCCGCGGCGTTCTTGGTGGCCTGGAACTTCTCGAAGTCGAACACGTCGCCGATGAAACCGGTAAACGGCGGCGGTCCCTGCGATTCGTCGCGCCGCGGGGACGGCCGTTCCGGCAGATCCCCCAGCAGTTCGCCCTCCGGCACACCCGGAATCTGCGGCGTTTCCTTCAACCCGTCGTGCCAGAATAGCTTCACCGGAGGCATCGTTCCGCGCGCCGGAAAATCGTAGCGGAGCACCGATTTCTTCGGAAACATGAACTCGCTCGGGCCATCCATTTGAATACACTCCACACTGGCCGGCGCGCCCAGTTGCAGCGCCAGGTTCGGCGCGCCCAAGATGTGGCAAGCCATGTCGCCCAGTGCGCCGCATCCGAAATCGTAAAAGCCGCGCCAGTTGCCCGGTTGATAGAAATGTCCGCTGAGCGGCGACTTGTAGTCCGGACCGCCGGTGGTGTAGGGCCGCTTCTCGGCGATGCCCAGCCAAAGGTCCCAATCGAGCGTGTCCGGCACGGGTTCCGGGGGAGGAATCTCGGTCAGCCCTTGCGGCCAGATCGGCCGGTCGGTCCAGGCATGCACCTCGGTCACCTGCCCGATCTCCCCCGCCCAAATCATCTCGGCAGCCTGCCGCGTCCCCTCGTTGGAATAGCCCTGATTGCCCATCTGGCTCGCGACTTTGTATTTGTTCGCCGCCTCCAGCAGTTGGCGCGCTTCCCAGACCGTTCGCGTCAGCGGCTTTTGCACATAGACATGTTTGCCGCGCTCCATCGCCCACATCGCCGCGGTGGCGTGCATGAAATCCGGAATGGCGATGATGGCCGCGTCGATGTTGTTGGCCTGCTCATCGAGCATCTTGCGAAAGTCCTTATACTTCGGAGCCTTTTCGTATTCTTTGAACTTTCGCGCGGCGCGGCGCTCATCCACGTCGCAAAGCGCCACGATGTTTTCCGCCGAGCAGCCCTTGATGTCGCTCGCGGCCTTGCCTCCCGCGCCGATCGAGGCGATGTTCAACTTCTCATTCGGCGACTTGTAGCCCAGCCTCGTCAGCGAAGGCACGCTACCGAATCCCGCTGCCGGAATCGCGCCGGCCAGCAGGGACCCAAAGAAGAAATGGCGTCTGGTGAAGTCGTATGCCAAGGCAGCCTCCTCTTATATGTTATGCGATTGCGTAGGGCTGGCTGGCAGCCTGCGCGGCTACGGCACCTGCACGGTTACTTCGCCCGCTGTTTCAAACGTGATCACGCCGGCCCAGAGACACATCAGTTGAGATGTATTATCCAGCGTGGGCATGTTCCCCAATAGCACTGTTGGCGCGCCTGGAACCCATGGCGCCGGCGTATTTGGTACACATGGCATGGGCGTGAGCACTCCCAGGGCGGCTGCGGTGGCCGAGGCGACCTCGGGGTTTGCGATAGAACTGCACATGCCGAAGGGCATGATGTTCACCATTGGGATGTGATCCATGATATTTGCGTCCGGCACTTCGTTGGTGAACGTCTTATTTTTCGGCAACACGACCAGCGAACTCGGCGCCGCGCCGAAACTGCACATCATCGATGCTCCCATGCAAACCTGCAGTGCCATTGCTATGCCTCCGCCATCGGCCGTCATTCATTCTATCGAATCCACGCTCAAGCCGGCGAAGGCGCCGGTGTTGGGGGCTTGGGCTCGACCAGTTTATAGCCGGGTGGAATCCGGAACAAGGATGCGGGCGGCTCGCCGCCTTTTGCGTTCTTGCAGATGCTGCTTTGTAACCCCGAAATTCCGCTGGCTTTGGTGAGCAACGGCACTTTCAACTGCGTGTGCGTCCATACCTCGAGCGTTTGCACCTTCGCCCGCGGGGCGCTCGGTATCGGCGGCTTCGCCATAGCTGGTATCTTCGGCCCTGCCGGCGCCTTTCCTGGCTGCGGCAACCCGGGCACTTTAGGCGGATGAAAAGTGTACATCTTGCCTTCGGCCGGATGACCTCCGATAATGCGCTTGCCGAGGTCTTTCACGTTCGGCAACGCAGGCGGCTTGGGCGTGTGCGGCATGGCGCCACCCGGCGCTGTCGCGGGCGGCGCCGCAGCCTGCGCGTGCACTGGCGGCACCATCCGAGCCTCTCGCTTGACATTATCGAGCAGAAGCGCGCCCTTCGCCCCAGGCTTGGTGATCAGTCCGGTCTTTCCGAAATCGAGATGCATCGCGCCTCCGGTGGAACGGAACATCTTCCAGACGTGGACCTGGGGCCTCTTGCCGGGAAGAGCCGGCATAGCTGTCTTGTACTCGGCGCTGACTGGCGGCAAGGGACTCGATGGTATGCCGGGGGGCGTCCGCGTCATAATTAATCCTAGCCCATTTATGGCGCGAGGCATGCCGGCCCGCACACGACCTCGTTGTTAGAAGTATAATTGACGCTGTCCGGGTCCTCAGGAGATTCCGGGGAGAGGAGAAAACCATGAGTCTGCACAAGAACTTCAGACGCAATGGGTCGATTATCCTTTTTTTGCTGATTGCGTCAATGGCCTGGGCCGACAACAAACCCAAATCGAGCCCGCCTCCAAGACCGGCACCGGCGCAGAAACCGGCCAAGGCGCAGAAACCGGCGCCGGCCGCGCATACGCCTGCAAAGGCGAACACCGGGACGGCCGCGGGCCAGCATCCGCCGAGCAGCCACGCGGCTTCTGGGACGCGCCCCGGTTCGACAGGCGCCGGCCATCCCAACGCAGCCGGGGCGGGCCATCCCAGTACCCGCACGTTTTCCAATGGCACCACCGCAAGGTTCTCCGCTGCGGGGCGCATCCAATCGATCCACACGGCAAACGGAGTCACCATCCGGCGCGGCGTGGGCGGCCAGCGCACGATCGTCACCCGGAGCAACGGCCGGACGCTGGTGAGCACGGGGCCCAACAGCGGTTATTCGCAGCGCGCCTACATGCGCCGCAACGGCCGCGTATACGTGCAGCGGACCTACGTGATCGGCGGGCGTACCAGTGTGTATGTGTATAACAGGTTCTCGTACGGGGGCGCCTTCTACTACGGCTACGTGCCCGGTTATTATTACCGGCCGGCCTTCTACGGTTGGGTCTACAATCCGTGGGTCAACCCTGTTTATTACCGCTGGGACTGGTTAGCCTCCTCGTGGTATGCCCCATACGGTTACTACTTCACCCCGGCGCCGTCGTATCCGGTGGCGTCGTTGTGGCTGACCGACTTCCTGCTGGCGGAGAGCCTGCGGGCAGCCTACGATGCCTCCACGCTACAACAACCCAGCGGCCCGCCGCCAGACCAATCCGCGGCCCAGAACACGGTTCTGACTCCGGAAATCAAGCAGGCCATAGCCGAGGAAGTGAAGCGGGAGATCGATGCCGAACGGGCCGCCGCGGCCAGTCAGCCGGAGCCGGCGGCGCCTCCGGAAGCCGCTCCGGCGGCGGTACCCGCGCCAGCGCCAACAGCGCCAGAGGCGACGCAAGTGGCGGAGCAGAGACCCGAGGCCCTGGATCCTGCCGTGAGCGTTTTCGTAGTTTCCGCCAACCTGGATGTAAACGCAGGAGACCAGGCATGCAGTTTGTCGCCGGGCGACGTGATCATGCGGGTTGACGATATACCTGACGCCAAGAAAAACATAACCGTAAAAGTCGCCAGCAGCAAACGTTCGGACTGCCCGACGGGCCAGAGAGTTGCGGTCGCTGTCGCCGACCTGCAGGAGATGCATAACGACTTCCGCGCCAAGATCGACTCGGGATTGAAGACCCTTGCCGACAATCAAGGCAAGAATGGTTTGCCGCCCGCTCCGGACACGCAAACTGCCGCCGGAGAGGTTCCGCAGCCCGCACCGGATGCGGTACGGGCCGACCTGCAAAAGCTGCAGGCGGTGGCCGATCAAACCGAAGCGGACGTGAAGAGGCAAGCCGCGAGCACCGGCACAACGTGATAGACCTATGGAGCGAATGGGCCCGTATGAAGTGACTGGGGAAGTGGGCCGGGGCGGCATGGGCGTGGTGCTGCGTGGCCTGGATCCCGCCATCGGCCGGCCAGTTGCTATCAAGGTCATTCTGTTGCAAGAGTTCTCCGATCCGAAGGACCGCGAGACGCTGCGCGCGCGCCTGTTCCGGGAGGCGCGCGCCGCGGGCATTCTCAGCCACCCAGGCATTGTCACCGTTTACTACGTCGGGGAAGAAGGCGCCAACGCCTTCATCGCCATGGAGTACGTCAACGGCCCCAGTTTGGAAAAACTGCTGAGCGCGCCGCAGCCGCCGGGGAAGGACGTTTTGCGCCAGGTATTATGGCAGACCGCCGCGGCGCTGGATTATGCACACAGCAAGGGGATCGTGCACCGCGATGTCAAACCCGCAAACATTATGCTGGACGAAAACGGCGCGGTAAAGATCTGCGATTTCGGTATCGCCAAAGGACTCGCGGGACAGACGGCGCTGACGCAGGCCGGCACAGCGGTGGGCAGCCCACTCTACATGTCTCCCGAGCAGATTCGGGGTGGCCCCCTGGACGGCCGCGCGGACCAATACGCTCTGGCGGTGGTGGCCTATCAAGCGCTCACTGGGCAGCGACCGTTTCAATCGGAACAAATTCAGACGCTGTTCTTTCGGATCATGTACGAGCCGCCGCCGCCGGCTAACCAGGTGAATCCGGCGGTCAGTGCCGGCGTGAACGATGTATTGCAGAAGGCTCTGGCGAAGGACGCGGCGGCCAGGTACGCCAGTTGCACCGAATTCGTGCGGGCCCTGCTGGATGCGTGGGACGCGGAGCCCGCGCCGATGCCACCGGCCGCGCCCGTCCCGCCACCGGCTCCCGTCCCGCCGCCCGAAGTCGAGACCGCGGAGACACCGCAACCGATGCCCGCGCCCGCTCGCTCCGGTCCCGGCGCCCGGCGATGGGTAGGCGGATTGGTGGCCGCGGCCGTGCTGGCTGCACTCGGAGTTGGAGCGCTCTATTGGACCCAAGCGCGCCAACACGCGGGCGAGACTTCGACACCGGTGACGACCGCGCCTCCCAAACCCGAGCCGGTCGCGCTTCCCAAACCTGAGCCGGCCACGCCTCCCAAACCCGGGCCAGTTGCGGGTTCTCCAGCGCCAGTACACGTAGCGGCTCCCGCGGTCTATATCGAGAACTTTTCGGTTGAACCGCAGTCGGTTGCGCGGGGCGAGACGGCTTTCCTGAAATGGTCCGTGAAGAATGCGGCGGAAGTCAGCATAGCGCCCGATATCGGCGCAGTGGGTCCTGGCGGCGCTCGCTCGGTCACCGCTCAGTCGCCCACTACTTACAGCCTGACGGCGAAGCCGGCCCATGGTCCGTCCAAAACCGCCAGTGTCACGCTCCAGGTGCTGGTCCCGCCTGCGATCCAGGCTTTCTCTGCCTCCCGAACGACGATTCAATCCGGCCAGCCGGTGGTGCTGAACTGGGCCGTGACCGGCGCCAATCGGGTTTCCATCAATCGAGGTATTGGCAACGTGCCGCTGGAGGGCAAGCAGGGCGTCTTTCCGACGGCGGAAACCGAATATGTCCTGCAGGCCACGGGGCCGGGCGGGAGCATCAGCCGATCCGTCAACGTCCGCGTAACATACGCCGGGGATCCGAAGATCGTGCGATTTTGGGCGGATCCCGAGACAATCAAGGCCGGCGAAACTGCGGTCTTAAGATGGGAAGTGGTCAATGCGGCAGAGGTTAGGATCGAACCTGGCGTTGGCCGGGTAGAAGCCCAGGGCCGGTTCCCTGTGACACCGCAAACCACGACAACGTACCGCATCTTGGCCACGTCGAATGGCACTTTTCACCGCGACGTTCAAGTGAAGGTGATCAGATAGGTTGCGCAAACGCGCGCCTAATGCGAGGATTTCGCCAGGGTGGGCTTGATTGTGTTCAACCCGGCGGAGACCGTCAGCTCAAACTCGTAGGGATCGAATCCCTCCTTGGTACACCGGACCTTGTATTGGCCTACGGGCAAAACAATACTCGCGGGTGTGATCTCGGTCCGCGGCGTGCCGTTCACCGTAATGGAGGCGCCGGCTGGGTTCGAGTCGATCCACACCGTACCTGTGATCTGGACCAACGTAAGGGTCACCCCTTCCTGCCCGTCGACGTCGAAGTCCTTCACCAGCTGGTAGTAGCCTTCCTTTTTCGCCACGATCGTATGCTTTCCGGAAGGCAGTTCCACGCTGCACGGAGACTGGCAGGCCGCATCGGTATTGCGGTCCACCACCACCGTGGCGCCATCGGGCACGGTCGCCAATCGCACGGAATACTTGCCGGGAGCCGGCGTTCCCTTGGCCGCGGGCGTGGCCAGGTCGGCAGCCGGACTCGCTTTGTGCGCCGCTGATGTGCGCTGGGCCGGCGGCGGATTTGGGGAAACCGGGGCTTGAACGGTCTCCGCGGGAGCGGGAGCAGGAGCCGCGTGATGGAACAACCACCACGCCGCGCCACCAGCGATAATGAGGACGACTGCCAACACGGCAATCAGCTTCATTGACGATCCGGTTTTACGCGGCGGCTCAACGCCCGGCTGTTTCATTTCCGCGACCGCCGTTGGAATCGCTGGCGCCGGTGCCGCTGGAACCGGCATGGCTGGAGTCGGAATCGCTGGCGTTGCGGCCGCGGGCGTTAGAACCGCCGGCGTGGGGACGGGCGGCGTCGCGTACACCGGGGTTGAGGCCACCGGGGCGTGGGCCAGCGACCCGAGGCAAGCCCGCTGTAGAGCTTCCGCGAAGTCGGAACAATTAGGAAACCGGTCCGGCGCCTTCTTGGAGAACACTTTGGCGAATACAACATCGACGCCCTCCGGAAGGGCCGGGTTGTGTTGGCGGGCAGGCTCCGGGTCCAGGGTCATGATCCGCGCCATCACCTGGGTGTAGCTTTCGGCACGGAACGGTCTCACGCCCGCGACCATCTCGTAGGCCACCACCGCCAGCGACCACTGGTCCGATCGGCCGTCCAGCGGCTGTCCCAAGACCTGCTCCGGAGACATGAACTCCGGTGTGCCCACAGCCATGCCTGCCTGCGTAAGCGTGAATTCCGTGGATTGCATGACTTTCGCGATTCCGAAGTCGCAGATCTTCACGGTGCCGTCGTGCTGGACGAGCAAGTTCGTGGGCTTAACGTCCCGATGAATCACGCCGCGCGCATGCGCATAGTCGAGAATTCCGGCCGCCTGGCGGCAGATGTCCAACAACTGCGCAAGCTCAGGACGCGGTTTCGAGCGCAGCATCGCGTCGACGGTCGGCCCGTCGATGAACTCCATCACGATGTAGGCGAGGTTATCCTGCCTGCCCGCATCGAACACACCAACTACTCCGGGGTGGTGCAGGACGCCTGCCAGGCGAGTTTCCTTCAGGAAACCCTGGGCGAGCATGTGCTGTTGCTCGGCTGAAGCCGAATCGTCCAGCCGGATCAGCTTCAGGGCGACACGCCGGCCAATCACGGGATCTTCCGCCAGGAACACCGTGCCCATACCGCCATGTCCCAATTCCCGTTCGATCTGGTAGCGCCCTATCTTCGTCCCTGGAGACATCTCTTCAGTTATCCTTTAAGCGGCTTCCAGCCCTAGTATACACTGCGCCGCGCCGTGGGGCAGGACTCCAGTCCTGCGGCCGGCGTCCACGCCGGCCTGCGGGTCCTGGAGGACCTGCGCACGGTCGAAAACCCAGCACGCGGGGTTGAGGCCCCGCGCGGGCTAAAGCCCGCCCTCCAAAGCACTTGCGCGGTTTTCATCACCATTCGTGGGCCGCAGGCCCGTCCTGACAGACCTGGAGGTCCGCCCCACAAGCTAGGTCCAGGCGCCCGATAACGGCGCAAGGGGTTGGGCAATGGACTGAAAACGGAGCAGCCGGACGGCGTCCCG
>Ga0181525_10002363_pt1 | contig 15461 bp, 14 predicted proteins | sample PEATcosm2014_Bin_48_FD_121100 | JGI IMG/M metagenome (GOLD analysis project Ga0181525, IMG submission 121100) | Peatland microbial communities from MTU Mesocosm Facility, Houghton, MI, USA - PEATcosm2014_Bin06_10_metaG | ecosystem: Environmental > Terrestrial > Soil > Wetlands > Peat | place...
GGGGGTGAGGGTAACGGCAATCGCGCAGCGCTAATCCGCCACAATGACACTCAGCCAGCGCCCCTCCTGATAGCAATAGACCGTAGCGCTGGCTTCAACGGTCCCCACTCGAGCAGCCGGGTGGGGACAGACCAGCCCTGCTCTTTCCCCGGGCTGCAGCGGCGTCGTCACCGACCCCGGCCGGTCAAAGCGCCCGGCCTCGACGACCTCGACATATTGCAGGAACCGCGTCGCTTCGGAGCCGCTGCGCAGATCCTGGAAATGCCAGCCGCCCTTGCGCGGCATTGCAATCACCACGCGTCCGCCGCGTCCCTTGCGTGCGGTCAATCCGATGACGTAGTCCTGCTTGCCCTCGCCGGTCAGCTCGCCGATGCCCACGCCCAGGCAGCCACTGCCACCGTGGTCGCGGTTGTACTCGATGTCGTCGGGCGCGTTGTCGGTCTCGAGCGGCGTGCGGTAGCCGGGGTAGGCGCGCGCCAGCGCATCGGAGAGCGAGCGCGGCAGCAGGTTCTGGCAGGCATCGGCGTGCGACTGCGCCAGTGAAGGCGCGCCAGCCAGCGCGAGGCCGAGTGCCAGGAGGTATCGCAACATATTCGCATCCTCATCAGGTGCGGCCGGACGGCCGCAAACGCGCCATGCGCCACCGGTGCCCTTGACCGGGATCAACGCCGGACACGGCGGCACCGCTATGGTGATCGGCTCCGTCGACCAGGACGGCACGGGCGGGACTGCCCGTGCCCGCGCACCTTCCATGCAAAGCATCCCCGAAGACATTCTGCCGCAGTTCCTGCGCAGCGGCCTGCGCCCCTTGCGCATGGCAGGACGCGAACTGCTGCCCATCATCCAGGGCGGCATGGGCATCGGTGTCTCGGCCCACCGCCTGGCCGGCCACGTCGCGGCCGAGGGTGGCGTCGGCACCATCAGCGCCGTGGACCTGCGCCACCATCATGCCGACCTGATGGAGCGCACGCGCGGCGTGCCCAGCGGTGCCGAGGGCAAGGCGCTCATCGATGCCGCCAATCTCGAGGCGCTCGGCCGCGAGATCGCGGCGGCGCGGACCATCTGCGGCGGCCGCGGCCTGCTGGCGGTGAACGTCATGCGCGCGGTGAGCGAATATTCCCCGCACGTGCGGCGCGCGCTCGAATGCGGCATCGACGCCGTGGTCGTCGGCGCCGGCCTGCCGCTGGACCTGCCGGACCTGGCCGCCGACTTCCCCCACGTGGCGCTCGTTCCCATACTGTCGGACGCCCGCGGCGTGAACCTGGTCGTGCGCAAATGGGAGCGCAAGCGGCGCATGCCCGACGCCATCGTGCTGGAACATCCGGACCATGCAGGCGGCCACCTGGGGGCGGCCCGCGTCGCGGACCTGAAGGATCCGCGCTTCGACTTCGAGCGTGCCGTGCCCGAGACGCTGGCGGTGCTGCGGGCCGCCGGCCTCGAGAACATACCGGTGATCGCGGCCGGCGGGATACGCACGCTGGCCGATATCCGCCGCCTGCAGGACCTGGGCGCGGCCGCCGTGCAGCTGGGCACGCCCTTCGCGGTCACGCGCGAAGGCGACGCGCATCCGGAGTTCAAGCGGGTGCTGGCCGAGGCGCGCGACGAGGACATGGTGGAATTCACCAGCGTCGCGGGGCTGCCGGCGCGCGCGGTGGCAACGCCCTGGCTCAAGGGCTACCTGCGGGCCGAGGCCAGCCTGCAGGCGGTGGCGCATCCGAAGAAACGCTGCGTCAACGTGTTCCACTGCCTGGCGCAATGCGGGCTGTTCGACGGCAATGCGAAGTGGGGGCAGTTCTGCATCGACCAGCGGCTGGCGGCGGCCTTGCGCGGGGATGTGCGGGGCGGGTTGTTTTTCCGCGGGCGCGGTGCGCTGCCGTTCGGCGACCAGATACGCAGCGTGCACGAACTTTTCCTGCGGCTGCTGGGCGCCGATGAGATCGGCGCTGCTGCCCCGGTGCCAACATGATTTCCCAGGCGGACGGCGCGCATCGCCTTTGCTGGCAGCGTCCCGGCGCACCGGGGGCCCGGCCGCCTCGTCGATAGCCCACTCCTCCGCGACCGGGCCCCCGGCGCGCCGGGACTGGTGCGTGCGCGGGCGGCAGAGATTGGTGCCGGATCCTCTCTAGGGTGCGGGTGCCTTGGCCGCGGCCGGGGTCTGGTCCCGGTCCTTGCCGGTGATTTCGGCGAAGAAGGCGTCCGGGCTGGGCTTGCGGCCGAGGAATTCCTCGACCAGGTCCTGCGGGGGCCTGCTGCCGCCCGGTTCGAGGATCGCGCGCCGGTAGCGGCGGCCGACGACGGGGTCGAGCAGGTTGCCGTGGAAGGCCGAGAGCATGTCCAGGGCCAGCACTTCGGACCACATGTAGCCGTAGTAGCCGGCTTCGTAGCCGCCCATCACGTGGGTGAACGAGGCGGGCATCATCGTGTCGGCGACGTGGCCCAGGCGGCTGGCGCCCTCCATCTGTTCCCAGGTGGCGAGGGCCGACTTGGGGGCGCCGGTATGCAGCGCGAGGTCGAACGAGGCGAACAGCCATTGGCGCGAGTAGCGCAGCCCGGCGCCGAAGCGCCGCGCCGCCGCGAGCTGTTCGATCTGGCGCGCGGTGAGCGGCGTGCACTCGGGGCAGACCTCGGCGAACACCGCCAGCGACTGTTCGCGGCGCGCCCATTCCTCGAACATCAGCGAGGGCACCTCGACGAAATCCCAGCGCACTGCCGTGCCGGACTGGTCGGCATAGCGGGTGCGCGAGAGCACGCCGTGCAGGACGTGGCCGAACTCGTGGACCAGCGTGGACAGTTCCGCAGGGGTCAGGCCCTGGCGGTTGAAGTTGCAGATCAGCGCCTTGATCGGGTGCTGGCCGGAAAGTACGGAGCCGTTGCGGATGCCGAATGCGGCGGCGTGGCTGAACTTGCCCTCGCGCGGGTACAGGTCCAGGTAGATGCCGCCGAGCAGCGCGCCGGCCTCGCCGCCCGGCAGCGCCTCGTGGACCTCGACGTAGCGCACGTCCGGGTGCCAGACCGCGACGTCGCGCGCGACGAAGCGTATGCCGTAGAGCTTCTCGGCGATGCGCATCACGAAGCGCGTCGCCGGTTCGGTGGGCAACTGCGCGCGCAAGGCCTCGGGGTCGACATTGAAGCGGCTGAGCTGGATGCGCCGCTGCAGGAAGCCGATGTCCCAGCGTTCCAGGCGCACGAGCTCGGCCGGAACGCCCTTGAGGGCGGCCTTCTCCTGGCGCAGGTCCTCGATCTCGCGCGCCTCGACCTCGTCGACGGCCGACTTCACCGACAGGAGGAAGTCGGCGACCGCCTGGGGCGAACCGGCCATCTTGCGGCGCAGGGAGAAGGTCGCGTAGTCGGGGAAACCGTAGACCTGGGCCAGCTGGCTGCGCAGCACCAGCGCGCGGTCGAGCAGTTCGAGATTCTGCGGCGCGGCCCGATTCTGGAACGCGGTCCAGACGCGGCGGCGTGCGTCGTCGTTGACCGCCATTTCCATGAACGGACCATAGCTGGGGTAGTCGAGGCCGACGAGGTAATTGCCGCCGGCATCGCGCTCGCGCGCCGCGCGCCAGTCCTCGGGCAGGCCCTCGACTTCGGCCGGCGTGAGCGCGACCGTGGTGGCGACGTCGTTGACGTTCTTGCGAAAACGCAGTCCCAGGGTGTTGAGCTCATCCTGAATGGCCTTGACCTGCGCGCGCTGGTCCTCCGGCAGCGAGGCGCCGGCGTCCTCGAAGTTCTCCAGCAGCAGGCGCCGGTAGGCCTGGTCCTCCGGCTGCGTGGCCTTGAACGCCTGGACCCGTGCGTACAGCCGGGTGCTCTGGAACAGTTCGGTGGAGAACGGCACCAGCTTCTCCAGGCAGGCCAGGGCCGCGGCCCGCGTCTCCTTGTCCGGCGCCGCGTTCTGGAGCACGCCCAGCGGGTCATCGAACCCGCCGGTGCGCAGCGACAGCGCATTGAACTCGTCGAGCACGTGGCCGGGCGCGGCGCGGTGCTCCATGTGCTCGAGCTGCGCGCGCCGGTGCTCGAGTTCCTCGTCGCAACGCACCGCGATCTCGTGCGCCGCCATGACGGAGAAGCCCGGAGGCAGGCTTGCGGCAGCGGCGGCTGCGCTCGCCGGCGAAGCGGCGGCCAGGGCGGCAACAGTGGCAGGCAAAGCCTTGGTCATCCAGGATCTCCACATTTTCAAGGTTTTCTGGGGGTGGGGCGGGAAAGAGCGCGGTTCGCGCGGGCCCTCACCCCTGCCCTCTCCCGCAAGCGGGAGAGGGAGGCTATCGCCTCTCCCGCTTGCGGGAGAGGGTCAGGGTGAGGGCCGCCAGCCTGCATCACGCGTCGCGCAAGCGCTGCGAATGCCACAGCGGTTCGGTGCCGCCGGCGGCGCGATTGAGGGTGCGGGCCAGCACGAACAGCAGGTCCGAGAGGCGATTGCAGTAGTGCCGGGCATTCTCGCTCACCGGCTCGATCCCGGAGAGGGCCACCAGGCAGCGCTCGGCACGCCGACAGACCGTGCGGCAGACGTGCGCCTGCGCGGCGGCGCGCGAGCCGCCCGGCAGGATGAATTCGGCCAGGCGCGGGAGCTGGTCGTTGTAATGCTGCAGCCGCTCGTCCAGCCGTATGACGCGCCGCTCGGGCAACAGCGCCTGGCCGGGAAGGCACAGTTCCGCGCCCAGGTCGAAGAGGTCGTGCTGGATATCGACGAGATCCTCGCGGATTTCCGGCGCCATCTCCTCGGTGAGCAGCAAGCCGATGTGCGAATTGAGTTCGTCGACATCGCCCATGGCACAGACGCGCAGGTTCGCCTTGCCGATGCGCGTGCCATCGCCCAGCCCGGTGCTGCCGTCATCGCCGGTGCGCGTCACTATCGTAGAAAGCCGGTTTGCCACTTTGTCTCCCGCGGATCAGCGCATAGCATAGCGGCCGGCGGGACCGGCGGGAGCGGCACGGCACAGCGGGTCGATTCAATGCGCGATCAATTCCCCCGAGCCACTTATGGACTTCGCGATCGCGGGCTTGCCCCGGTAAAGGACGTTGCCGGAACCCTGGATGTCGACCGACAGCGCGCCGGTCGTCCAGACATCGGCATTGCCGCTGCCGGCCACGCGCACGGCCACGCTGCGCCCCGCCAGTTCGGCCGCATCGATATTGCCGGAACCCTCGATGACATAGCCCTGCTGTGCCGCCGTACCAGAGAGGTGCACCGATCCGCTGCCCTTGACGAGGACCGCGATGGTGCCGGTGCGCAGCGCATCGAGGCGCACATTGCCAGAACCCTCGATCGTGATCCGCAACATTTCCGCGTCGAAGCCGGCGCAGGTGAGGTCGCCGGAGGCCAGCAGGTGGATCGATTCGAGCCGGGGCAACTCCAGCGTCGCGCCGATGGGGTGCTTGCTGCGAAAGCTCGCCCCTTCCTTGATGCCGATCCGCAGGATGCCGTCCTGCACCGTGGTCTCGATAAGCGCAGTGAGATTGTCGTCGGTGTGCAGCGTCAGTTTCTCCGCCGGCGCCTGCTTGAGCACCACGTTGACCGGACCGCGCAACTCGACGCCGCGCACGGCGGCGATCGTGCGTGGTTGGTGCACGAGGTGGTCCGAACCGACGACCCGGTCCTGCCCGTTGCCATAGGTGACGCCACCGAGGTTGAGTCCGAAGCTGCCGTCGGCCCAAGACCACCACCACGATCCGTGGTCGCCGTCGCCGGACTGGGCGTGCGCCTGCCCCACCAGGAACAGGGCGGCAAGGAACAGGCAGCTGGGCAACGCGGAGCGCTTCATGGATTCCTCGATGGCAGGCACGCGACAGCGCGGACGATGAAATTGTGCCCGCGAGCGCCCGCGCCGGACAAGCCGGCTGCGACCGAGCGAGCCATCGGGGGCATGGAATGCCGCCGGCCGCGACCGGCGGCGGCGCTCAGCGCAGCGAGCGCTGCAACAGCACCAGGGTAAAAGCCCCCAGGCCCATCTCGACCACGATGTCGGAAAGCAGCGAGAGCAGCATTTCCGGGATGGTTTTCGGATCGAAGGCGTCCAGCCCTATGGCGATGGGAATGGATATCAGGCCCAGGGCCAGCGCCCAGCGCCAGTTGGCCAGGAAGGCCAGCAGGTTGGCCGACAGGCTGCGCGAGGCCGTCCACGTGTAAAGCACGCACACCGGCCCGATGAACAGGAAGGGCATGCCCACGAGGTTGATCACGCAAACGAACTCGAATTCCTGGCGCATCGGGAAGCCGTCGGCCGGCGCCTGCCCGCCCAGGAAGGCGTCGACCGCTTCCCAGCCCAGGTCGGCCCACCACACCAGGAGCGCGGCCAGCAAGGGCAGCAGGCCCGAAGCCACGAGCAGGATCACCTTGTCGGCGGGCAGGCGCCAGGGCGCGAGCATGTCGGCGAGCGTTGCCGCCCGGCCGGTGCGAACCGCCTCCAGCGCGCTGAAGTACCCGGCCAGCCCCACCGCAGCGACGGAAAAACGCAGCGGCAGCGCCGCATAGGGCACCGCCGCCAGCAGTTGCACCGGCAGGAAGACGAGGAGGAAGAGGCCGAACAGCCGGCCCGGCGCGGTGCCGATCAGCACCGCAGCCTCCTGCACCATCGAAAGGAATTCGTCAGCGCCGACAATACGCGGCGCGAAGCGCCGCGGCGTGCCCGGTGGCGCAGTCGGAGGCGAGTGCGACGACAGTGTCAAGCCCCGCCTTTCACTCGACGGCCTTGACCATATCCTCGATCACCTTCTTGGCGTCGCCGAACACCATCAGGGTCTTGTCCATGTAGAACAGCTCGTTGTCCAGGCCCGCGTAGCCCGAGGCCATCGACCGCTTGTTGACGATGATCTGCCGTGCCTTGAACGCCTCGAGGATCGGCATGCCGGCGATCGGCGACTTCGGGTCCTTGGCGGCCGGATTGACCACGTCGTTGGCGCCCAGCACCAGCACGACATCGGTCTCGCTGAAATCCGAATTGATGTCCTCCATCTCGTGCACGAGATCGTAGGGCACCTCGGCCTCGGCGAGCAGCACGTTCATGTGGCCCGGCATGCGACCGGCGACCGGGTGGATGGCGTAGCGCACCTTCACGCCCTTCTTGATCAGCTTGTCGGCCAGTTCCTTGAGCGGATGCTGCGCACGCGCCACGGCCAGGCCGTAGCCCGGGACGATGATCACGGTCTCGGCGTTGCCCAGCAGGAAGGCGGCATCGTCGGCCGATCCGGACTTGACCGGACGCTGCGGCTGGTCCGCGGCGGCGGCGGCGCCGGCGGTGGCATCGCTGCCGAAACCGCCCAGGATGACGTTGAAGAACGAGCGGTTCATCGCCTTGCACATGATGTACGAGAGGATGGCGCCGCTGGAGCCGACCAGGCTGCCGGCGATGATCAGCATCGGGTTGTTCAGCGAGAAGCCGATGCCGGCGGCCGCCCAGCCCGAGTAGCTGTTGAGCATGGACACCACGACCGGCATGTCGGCACCGCCGATCGGGATGATGATCAGCACGCCCAGCACGAAGGCCACGGCCAGCATCGCCAGGAACGGCGCCCAGTCCTGGTTGACCACGAAGACGATGCCGGCGCCGATCATGACGATGCCCAGGATCAGGTTGAGCAGGTGCTGCCCCGAGAAGATCAGCGGCGCGCCCTTGAAGATGCGCAGCTTGGATTTGCCACGCAGCTTGCCGTAGGCGATGACGCTGCCGGAGAACGTGATCGCGCCGACGAAGGCGCCGATGAAGAGCTCGACGCGATTGCCGGTGGGGATGGCCTCGCCGCGCGCGACGATGTTGAAGGCCGCCGGCTCGGCGACCGCGGCGATCGCGATGAACACGGCCGCCAGGCCGATCATCGAGTGCATGAACGCGACCATCTCGGGCATCTGGGTCATCGGCACCAGGCGCGCGATGGTCGTGCCTATGGCCCCGCCCACCACCAGGCCGAGCAGTACCCAGCCCAGGCCGGCACCGGCCGTTTCCGGATGCAGCTTGTAGATCAGGGCGACGGTGGTCGCCGAGGCGATCGCCATGCCGCTCATGCCGAAGGCATTGCCCAGGCGCGAGGTCGACGGATGCGACAGTCCCTTGAGCGCCTGGATGAAGCAGACCGAGGCGACCAGGTAGAGGAGTACGACGAGATTCAGGCTGATTTCCATTTTCGGGATCCCGCCTTACTTCTGGGCATTGCCGGAACCGGCGGCGACAGCAGCCTTGGGTTCCTTCTTGCGGAACATCTCGAGCATCCGCCGCGTGACGAGGAAACCGCCGAACACGTTGACGGCGGCCAGGGCGACGGCCAGCACGCCCATCGTGCGCCCCAGGGTCGTTTCCGTCAGGGCTGCCGCCAGCATGGCGCCGACGATGATGATGGCCGAGATGGCGTTGGTGACCGACATCAGCGGCGTGTGCAGCGCCGGCGTGACGTTCCAGACGACGTGGTAGCCGACATAGATGGCCAGCACGAAGATGATCAGGTTGATGACAGTGTGGTTTACGAGTTCCATGTCCGTTCCTCGCGCTACTTGCGCAGGATTTCCCCGCCGTGGCACATCAGGCAGGCGACGACGATGTCGTCGTCCTTGTTGATCGAGAACTTGCCCTCCTTGTCGACCACCAGCTTGAGGAAGTCGATGAGGTTGCGGGCGTAGAGCGCCGAGCTGTCGGCCGCCACCAGCGCGGGGATGTTGGGCAGGCCGATGATCTGCACGTTGTGCTGCACGGCCGTCTTGCCCGGCTCGGTGAGCGCGCAGTTGCCGCCCTGCTCGGCCGCCATGTCGACGATCACCGATCCGGCCTTCATCGACTTCACCATGTCGGCGGTGACCAGCACCGGCGCCTTGCGGCCCGGTATCAGCGCGGTGGTGATGACGATGTCGGCGGCGGCGATGCGCTTGGCCACTTCGGCCTTCTGGCGCTCGAGCCAGCTGGCCGGCATGGGCTTGGCATAGCCGCCGACGCCCTTGGCGGCCTCGCGTTCCTCGTCCGTTTCGTAGGGGACGTCGATGAATTTGGCGCCCAGCGACTCGATCTGCTCCTTGACCGCCGGCCGCACGTCGGAGGCCTCGATCACGGCGCCCAGGCGCTTGGCCGTGGCTATGGCCTGCAGGCCGGCCACGCCGGCGCCGAGGATGACCACGCGCGCCGCCTTGATCGTGCCGGCGGCGGTCATCATCATGGGCATCAGGCGGCCATAGGCGTTGGCCGCCATCAGCACCGCCTTGTACCCGGCGATATTGGCCTGGGACGAGAGCACGTCCATGCTCTGCGCCCGTGTCGTGCGGGGCGCCGCCTCCAGCGCGAAGGCGGTGAGGCCGGCCGCATTCATGGCCGCTATGCCCTCGGCATTGAAGGGTTCGAGCAGGCCCAGCAGCACGCTGCCGGTCTTCATGCGGGCGAGATCCTCTGCCGTGGGCAGGCGCACCTTGAGCACCAGCTCGGCGCCCAGCGCATCGGCAGCCGAGCCGATGGTGGCGCCGGCCGCGACATAGGCCTCGTCGGTCTGGCTCGCGGCCAGTCCGGCCCCGGCCTGCACGACGACCTGGTGCTTTTGCGTGACCAGCTTCTTGACCGTCTCGGCGGTTGCGGCAACACGCGTCTCGCCCGGCCGCGTTTCGGCCGGAACTCCAATTCGCATGGGATCCTCTCCTGGCGTTCTTTAGATTTTTAGTTGAGCGTCCGGGCGCGGTGGAAATGACGGGGCCGGAGCGTGGGAACGGTAGAATTTACTGCATTCCCGGGGTTCTTGGAAACCGCACGTTTTGCGGATGGAACCACACCCGGTGCCGTTTTGTCCTGGATCATGGACTTTTGTCCCGCCCTTTGCCTGCCCTGCCCCCGATGACCGAGCCCTGGAAGCCCCATGTAACCGTCGCGGCCGTCGTCGCCCGCGACGGGCGCTTCCTGCTGGTGGAGGAAAACACGCCGGCGGGCTTAAGGATCAATCAGCCGGCAGGACACCTCGAGGCGGGCGAGTCGCTCGTCGCCGCCGCGGTGCGCGAGACCCTGGAGGAAACCGCCCACGATTTCCACCCCACGGCACTGCTGGGCGTGTACCTGCTGCCGACCGGACCGGCTGCCCAGGACATCACCTACCTGCGGGTGGCCTTCGCCGGCGACCTGGGCGCCCACCACGCCGGGCGCAGCCTCGATACCGACATCGTCCGCACGCTGTGGCTGACGCGCGACGAGATCGCCAGCCGGCGCGACCAATTGCGCAGCCCGCTGGTGCTGCAGTGCGTGGACGATTTCCTGGCGGGGCAGCGGGCGGGGCTGGAGCTGGTGTCGTACTTTGAATTCCCTCACCCCAGCCCCTCTCCCGCACGCGGGAGAGGGGTCCGATCTCTCCCCTCTCCCGCTACGCGGGAGAGGGGCCGGGGGTGAGGGCGATGAAAGAACACATCGTCGTCGGCCTCTCAGGAGGCGTGGACTCCTCGGTCACCGCCTACCTGCTCAAGGAACAGGGCTATCGCGTCACCGGCATCTTCATGAAGAACTGGGAGGATGACGACGACGACGAATACTGCTCGACGCGCCAGGACTGGCTGGACGCGGCAGCGGCCGCCGATGTCCTGGGCATAGAGCTGGACGCCGTCAACTTCGCCGCCGAATACCGCGAGCGCGTCTTCGCCGAATTCCTGCGCGAATACGCGGCCGGGCGCACTCCCAATCCCGACGTGCTGTGCAATGCCGAGATCAAGTTCAAGGCGTTCCACGATCACGCCCAGGCGATGGGCGCGCAACGGATCGCCACCGGCCACTACGCGCGGGTGCGCGATGTCGACGGCCGGGTGCAGCTGCTGCGCGGCCTGGACCCGGGCAAGGACCAGAGCTATTTCCTGCACCGCCTGAGCCAGTCGCAGCTGGCGCGCACGCTGTTTCCCATCGGCCACCTGCACAAGACCGAGGTGCGCGCCATCGCGCGGCGCATCGGCCTGCCCAACGCCGCCAAGCGCGACTCCACCGGGATCTGCTTCATCGGCGAGCGGCCGTTCCGCGAGTTCCTCAACCGCTACCTGCCGACCCAGCCGGGCCCGATGCGCACGCCCGAGGGCAAGATCGTGGGCGAACACGTCGGATTGAGCTTCTATACGTTGGGCCAGCGCAAGGGCATAGGCGTGGGCGGATCGCGTGGCGGCAGCGGCGAGGCCTGGTTCGTGGCGCGCAAGGACATGGCGAGCAATACGCTGTGGGTGGTGCAGGGACACGATCATCCGTGGTTGCTGAGCAGGCGGCTGCAGGCCGATGACGTGAGCTGGGTGGCGGGGCATGCGCCGCCTGGCGGAGCCGGGTTTCACCATGGCGCGAAAACCCGCTATCGCCAGCAGGACGCAGGGTGCACATTGACCGCTCCGAGCGGCGCGAGCGGCGGATTCGCACTGGCATTCGACGAGCCGCAATGGGCGGTGACGCCGGGGCAGTCGGCGGTGCTGTACGACGGCGAGGTATGCCTGGGGGGGGGCGTGATCGCGGCTGTCGATGCGATGCGCGACGAGCAGAGGGCTAGGGTGAGGGCAGCCGCAACGGCAGATCCCGCAGCCGCAGGCCCGTCAGCGTGAAAACCGCGTTGCCCACCGCCGGCGCCAGCGGGGGAACCGCGGGCTCGCCTATCCCGGTCGGCGGCGCATCGCTGGGCACGATCCAGGTCTCGATGGCCGGTGCATCGCGCAGCCGCACCATTTCGTAATCGGGGAAGTTCTTCTGTTCCACCCGGCCGTTGCGGTAGGTGATCTCGCCGTACAGGCAGGCCGAGAGGGCGAAGATGACCGAGCCCTCGACCTGCTGCGCGACGATGTCCGGGTTGATGACGGTGCCGCAATCGAGCGCGCACACCACGCGATGGACGCGCGGCCGGCCGGTGTCGATGGAGACCTCCGCCACCTGGGCGACGATGGTGCCGAAGGATTCGTGCAGCGCGATGCCCAGCGCGTGGCCGGCGGCCAGCGGCTGGCCCCAGCCGGCCTTGCGCGCCGCCAGGTCCAGCACCGCCCGATGGCGCGGGTGTGCCGGCAGCAGCGAGCGGCGGTACTCGAGCGGGTCGGTGCCGGCCTCGTGGGCCAGCTCGTCGAGGAACGATTCGCCGAAGAACGCCATGTGCGAGTGCCCGACCGAGCGCCAGTTGCCGATCGGCACGGGCGTCTCGAAGGTCACGTGGACGCAGCGCCGGTTGGGGATCTCGTAGGGCTGGTCCCAGATGCCTTCGGCCTGGGTGCGGTCGGGCATGAAGCCGCTGCCGGCCGACATCAACGGGAAATTGCGCTTGAGGAACTGCGGCGTGATGGCGTCCGACATGCTGCGCGTCACCCAGCCGGTGGGACGCCCGCCCTCGCCCAGCGAGGCCTGCAGGCGGCACAGTGCCGCCGGCCGGTAGAAGTCGTGCGTCATGTCTTCCTCGCGCGACCATTGCACCTGTACCGGCGCCGGTTGCAGCGCCCGCGCGATGGCCACGGCCGGCACGATATAGTCGGTCTCCAGCCGGCGGCCGAATCCGCCGCCCAGTTCCGTGACGACGATCTCGATCTGGTCGCGATGCAAGCCGGAGACCTGCGCCGCCGTCTCGAGCGCGAACCCCGGCACCTGCGTGGGCACCCAGAGCTTGAGGCGCTCGGGCGCGCCGCCGGTCCCGGCCATCCATTGCGCGGTGCAGTTCATCGGTTCCATGGTGGCGTGCGCCAGCCAGGGTGCGCTGTAGTCGGCGCGGATCACCCGCGCCGAGCGCTCCAGCACCGCGGCACCGTCGCCGCGCTGGTGAAAGACAAAACCCCCGCCTTCGCCGTCGAGCATGGCGCGCATGCCGGCCAGTATCGGGCCGGTATCGGCCGAGCCGCCGGGAGGATCGGTCCATTCGACCTTGCAAGCCGAAACGGCCAGTTGCGCCTGCCAGGAGTTTTGCGCCACGGCGCCCAGGCCGGCCGCGCAGCCGGCCGCGCCCTCGAAGCGCAACACCCGCTGCACGCCCATCATCGCCTCGGCCGCGGCACTGTCGACCGTCTTGATCGCGGCGCCCGGCACCGGGCTCGTGCGCACGGCGGCGAACAGCATGCCGGGCAGGCGCACGTCGGCGCCATAGCGGGCGGCGCCGGTGATCTTGGCGGGGATATCGGTGCGCGGCGCCGCGGTACCGACCAGGCGGCGCTGCCCGGCCGCCTTGGGCACGACATCGCCGCTCACCGGCACCCGGGCGGCGTCGGCCGCCAGCGCTCCGTAGGACAGGCGCCAGCCGGTGGAGCGATGCAGGACGTAACCTTCGGCCGTGGCGCATTCGGCCGGCGTCACCTGCCAGCGCGCCGCGGCCGCCGCCACCAGCATCGCACGCGCCGACGCGCCCGCCATGCGCATGGGCTCGTAGCTGTCGCGCACGCTGGTGCTGCCGCCGGTGATCTGCACACCCAGCAGGCCCCCGCTGGCCAGGCCCAGCGAACGCAGGTTGGCCGCGAGCCAGCTGTTCTCGTTGTCGGGGTGGAACCACGCGGTGGCGCCGAAGACCTCGCGATTGCCGTAGCGCAGCTGCGGGCCGGCCGCCTCGGTGCGCACCTGCGACAAGGGCACGTCGAGTTCGTCGGCGACGATCATCGGCAGCGCCGTCGAGACGCCCTGGCCCATCTCGATATGCGCCATCACGACGGTGACGCTGTTGTCGGCGCCGATGCGCACCCAGCCGTTGAGGCCCACGGTGCCCGGGGACGGGAGCAGGTCGTCCGGTCCGCCGACGCGGTTGGCGACGATGCGTCCGGCGCCGACGAGCAAGGCGGCACCGGCGGCGCCGGCCGTCAGCCCGGCAATGAGGAAAGTGCGGCGCTTCACGCGGCCTTGCCGGGGCCTGCGGAGGACGGATGCGCCGACCCGCCGGGGCGCGCCGGCCCGTGGGCCAGGGCCTGCGCGGCCGTGTGTATCGCCAGCCGCACGCGCGGGTAGGTGCCGCAGCGGCAGATGTTGTCGATGGCGGCGTCGATCTGCGCGTCGGTCGGATTGGGCGTCTCGTTGAGCAGTCCCAGTGCCGCCATCAGCATGCCGCTCTGGCAGTAGCCGCACTGGGGCACCTGGTGCGCTATCCACGCCTGCTGCAGCGCATGGAGCTGGCCGGCGCCCAGGCCTTCGATCGTGGTGACCTTGAGGCCGCTGACCGCCTCGAGCGGCGTCACGCAGGAGCGGTGCGCCTGCCCGTCGATGACCACCGTGCAGGCGCCGCAGGCCGCGATGCCGCAGCCGTACTTGGTGCCGGTGAGGTTGAGGTGATCGCGCAGCGCCCAGAGCAGCGGGGTCGCCGGATCGATCGCCAGGTCGACCGCGGTGCCGTTGAGCGTGAAGGAAACCGGATTCGCTGCAGCCATGCGCGCATTTTACGTGGCCGCCCGGTCCCGCTCGGCAACCGCCGGTGCGCGGTGTGCTTGGGTGCCGCCCGCTATCGAAGCCGGGGACTAGGCCGCCAGCGCCGAATCGGACGCCGCCTCGGGCGCCTCGGTGCGCGGCACGATGGCCAGCGGCACGGTGAGTACCGGCGTGACGATCACCTGGACGGGGGCGGGCTGCAGCAGCCGCGCCAGCGCGATCGCCGCCGTGAGGATGTCTGCCGGCGCCCCGCCTTCGGCCTCGCCGGTCACGCGCAGGTCGACGTGCACCTCGGCGATTGCGGCCAGCTGCGCCGCGAGGGCGCGGGTCTTTTCCATTTCGGACGTTGCCAGCCACAGGCGCAGCCGGCCATCGACGAAGTGGGCCGTGCCGCGCGTGACGCGCGACGGGTTGACCACGTCTTCCTGGACGGGATTGGGTGCCGGCAGGGCCACCGGGCCGCCGCATTTTTCCATCAGCCGCGCCAGCGCCTGGCGCGCCAGCCAGTAGCCCCGCGCAACCACGGCAACTTCGGGACGGGCAAGGCCGGTCTTCTCGCACACCAGGCCCGCATAGGAAATCACGTTCACCACCCCGGGGGCGCGGCGGGTCTCGGCCACGGCGGCGTCGATGTCGACCTTGGCATGGCGGGGCAGGACGCTGACGGCGGCATACACCATGCAGGGCAGGCGAACCTCCGCTGGCGGGCGGCGCGCTACCGGCGGCGGGCCATCGAGGCGGCCCACGCTATTGCGCGAAGCGGTGACGGTGGTATTGGGGAGTACGGGAGGGCGAATAAATTCGGACGGCAAGCTGCCCAGTACAGGTGCATTAAAGCGATCTGCGTATGCCACGTTGCTGCTTCCCAGGCTCCGGGGCGTAACTTATCCCCATGAATGGAAAGGATAGGGGTAATCGGGCCGGGAGGCTAGGTTTGCGGTATCCCGTAATGGCGCAGAGGGGCGTTCGGATGATCACCTTGCGGCCTGCGATAGCGGCGCGTCGTCGCGCCGCCGTTCGGAAGCCCTGGCGGGCGATCGACCCGCAAGAACGGCCGGCGCCCGAGACAGGCACCCACCGCCAGGAACCGCCGGCGTCGTGCTCTACTAGCGCCGTCGAGTCGAGAGGGGGCCAAGAAAAATGTTGGGCAAGCTGGCAAAGGGGCTGTTCGGAGCAAGA